>Ga0114967_10004153_pt1 | contig 11718 bp, 11 predicted proteins | sample M_130628_MF_Meta_FD_92639 | JGI IMG/M metagenome (GOLD analysis project Ga0114967, IMG submission 92639) | Freshwater microbial communities from Lake Montjoie, Canada to study carbon cycling - M_130628_MF_MetaG | ecosystem: Environmental > Aquatic > Freshwater > Lake | place: Lake Montjoie... | reverse complement strand
GCCCTTAAGGGCGCAGCCGGGGGTGCGCTTGTGGGGGTGGCTGTGGGTGCCATTGCCGGCGATGCGGGGAAGGGGGCGGCGATCGGTTCGACGGCAGCGGGCCTGACCGGCGGCATGCGGTCGCGGCGGACGATGAAAGCGGCCGAGAGCACGTCTGACGCAGCCGTGGCGGCCTACCAGCAGCAGTTTTCGTTCTGGGACAGAAATTTCATGGCGGCCATGGAGGCCAAGGGCTACACGGTGCGATAAGGCCCAAGGTGTGCCCCGGAACTCAGTCTGAATACCGTTTTTTCTCCCGAACGAACCGAACATCTGTTTTTAAGGAAGTGAATCTATGCCGATGCAAGTGATGCGGATGGTGGTATTGGCCGTGGCTGCCCAGTTGGTCTGGAGCGGTGGTGCCTGGGCCGATCAGACATGGCTCTGTGCCGTGTCGTCGGCAGTCGCCGTCGATGAGGATGGCACGGTGGGGCCTCCCGATTTGGGCGACCGCGAGCGTCCGACATTTTTTCGCGTCGACGCCACCAAAAAGGAACTGACTCTCCTGGCGCCGGAATCGCGTCGCGGCGAGGTGACGAAATTCGACACGGTTCACGAAGCTGAAGGGGCCCGCGTCTTTTCCGGTCTGGAGCACGGTCGCGGCTTGACGCTGATCATCAACCATGATGGCCGCCTCACGCTCTCGGTGGTTGGCGACGGTGTGGTCTGGTCGGTCTTCGGCCACACGCTGCCGGAGGGAGAGGCAAAGAAATAGAGCGTGCCTGCTGCTTGAGCGGCCGCGTCTGAAGTATCGATTCACAATCGGGCTGGGCATCGCAAGGTGCCCGGCCCGGTTTTTTTACGTAAGCTCCTCGGCAGGGTGGCGCTGCCTGGCGCAGAGATATCGGATGTCGTAGCCGAGTTTCCGCACCATGTCCCGCAGTGAGAACGTGCGGGGCGCAGCTGCGGGAACCGACGCACCGAGGAATCGTAAGTGCAGCGTCACATCCCCCACGTCGTCGTAGTGCTCCCGATGCGGTGCGTATGCACCAGGCGGCGACAGAAAGCCGAAAGCTGGTTCTGTGAGCAGAATGTATTCGGAGCCGGGCACTTCATTCTTGAGGAGCCGATGCAGCACGATGACATCGACTCCCGAGAGCTCATCGAAGCCGGCGACATGCGAGCGGACAGCGAAGCCGTAGTGGCCGATCAGCTTCAATCGCAGCGAAACCATCTGCTGGCAGGCGATGCACTGGCAGATGTTGGAGGTGGCCAGGTCAGTCAGCTTGCGATCAAAAGCGGCCAGAAAAGAAGGCAGCCGCTGGCCGATCTGCTGTCCCGTTGCCGGCCAGTCTTCCCCCTGCTTCGCGGCCACCATGAAGATGGCATCCCCCTGCAGTTTGTTCACCTCCATCGGCAACTGCACCTCCGCGATCACGGCAGAGAGCAGGTCGGAGATAATGCTGTGGGCGTGCACCCGGGCCGTGTGGTTCTTCATCATGAACCGCGTATAGCCGCTGATGTCGGCGATCAGCAGCAGAAACTCAGTCTCGATGGGGCTGGTGGTGTGCATGGTCAAAACCGAGCTGTGGATAAAGGAGTTCGTCGCCAGACGGCGCTTGGCGACCTGGGGAAATGAAGGGCTGCCCTGGAGGAAATCTCCGCAGTCGAACTTGAGGATGCTCTTCAACTCAGCGGGTCAGGGAGGGCCGTGTTTACAGAAAGCTAAGTAAAGTATAGATCCACGCGTGGGCTGGATTGTACAGGCGGGGTGCTGTGTAGCGCGGATAAGCATGAGGGCTTGCCGGCTCGAGTGACACCGGGCTCGGCTTCCAGTACCATCCCAAAGCCTTTTGGTTGATGCGTGCTGCTGTGGCGGTCTTCTTGAATTCCAGTCTTCTTCAAGCGAAAGGTTTTCAATGCGTCGCCCACTCCATGCTGTTCTGGTGATGTGTCTGTTGTGCGTGAGCTTCAGGGCCATGGCTCGGGTAATCGCGGCTGACGAGCCGGCGAAGGCTCCTCCGGCATCTGCTCCGGCACCTGTTCCAGTCTCGATGCACGACTTCATGGAGGGCGTATTCCAGTCTCCCTACCGGCGACTCAAGGTCGCCATGGCCGAAGAGCCGAAGGATTCCGCCGGCTGGAAGGCGATCCGCTCCGATTCCCTCATCTTGGCCGAGGGAGGCAATCTGCTCCTGCTTCGTCTTCCTGAGAAAGACACTGATAGCTGGACCGCTCATAGCATCGATACACGAAGTGCCGGAGCAGAGCTGGTCACTGCGGCGAAGGCGAAGAACTTTACCGAGGCGAGAAAGGCGTACGAGTCGATGCTCAACCACTGCAACGCCTGTCACAGGCAGTTTGAAAATGGGAAGCATATTCTCGCCCCCTGATCATGAAACGGACCTGCGAGGGAGTCGATCGCTGCCGAAAAGGGGCAGGCGAATCGTCCATTTCCGCCGTTCTGCACGCTGTTTTTCGCACGCGGGATGCCCAGACTGGGCTTGAGGCTCGCGGAGGCGGCCGGCTACAGTCCTCACCCTGCATCAGTTGCAGGTGCCAAGACTCTCACTGCCGCTGCCCACCGCGTGCGTTTCAAGGAATCTCAACATGCTGCTGCGTGATGCCGTCAGGGAGGTTTCCGCAACCGGGATAGTCTTTTTTCTGCTTGCCTTTCTGTCTGTCGTGCAGGCCCAGCCGCCAGTACCCGCGCCTGGCGAGACAATCGAAGGGCATCCGGCCCTGATGAAGTCGCCGAGGCATGCAACAACGGCTGAAGGGAATCAGGGGGACGCCGTCAACGTGGCGTTCGTTGGCAGCGAGGAAGAACTGCACCGGATGTTTGCCGCTGCCGGCTGGTATGCGGCCGATCCGATCACGCTCAAGACCTCAGTTCGCATCGCGGCCGACGTAGTGCTGCACAAGCCATACGCGCACGCTCCCGTCAGCGATCTCTACGTCTGGGGGCGCAAGCAGGACGCGGCGTTTGAACAGCCGGTGGGAAACAGCCCCAAGCAGAGGCATCATGTTCGATTCTGGCAATCGGCCGAGATCGATCGGCATGGCGAGCCGCTTTGGCTCGGTGCGGCGACCTATGACGAACGGGTTGAGCTGAGCCGCACGACGGGTGGCATCACGCACAAGATCAGCCCCGAGATCGACAACGAGCGAAACAAACTCGTAAGCGACGCGGCCCGCGCGGGAGTGCTCGACGGGTGTTATTGGGTCGACCAGTTTCACCGGGATCGCCAGGGCCGAAATGGTGGTGGCGATCCCTACTTCACCGACGGCCGACTCGCCGTCGGCGTGATTGAGCTCAGGCGTTAGCAGGCTTGAGAACGACGGTTGGAAAGGGTGGCGATTGGCACCGGAGTAGCGGCGTCCCTTGTACAATTCTGACGCGGTGATGATCTGTCAGGTGGCGCGGAACGGCGTGGTACAATTGCGGCTATGAGCCAGACCGCGACCGTTGACGTCCTTGCCATCGGCGCCCACCCCGACGACGTCGAACTCCACGCCGGCGGCACGCTGCTGCGGTTGGCCTCTCTGGGATACACCACCGCCATCGTCGATCTGACGCGGGGCGAGGCAGGCACCCATGGTTCGGTAGCGGAGCGGGCCGCCGAGGCACTCGCCGCCACGGCAGTGTTGGGCGCGGGATGTCGCAAATTCCTCGATCTGGGCGACAGCCGGCTGACAGACTCCGATGTCACACGGGCCGCGGTAGTTTCGCTGTTGCGCCGCTTGAGACCCCGGCTGGTGCTCACGCACCATGCAGATCAGCCGCATCCCGATCATGCGGCGGCGGCGAGAATCGTCACCGCAGCTGCCTATCTGGCGGGGCTCCGGCGGGCGTACTCTGGTGACGATCTGCTCCCCCACCGCCCCACTGCGATCCTGCACTTCGGCCTTCCTCGCGGTATTCCGCCGAGTTTTATCGTTGACGTGAGCCGCTGGGAGGAGGAGTGGGAGCAGGCGGTGCGGTGTCATCGCTCGCAGTGGCACGTTCCGGGGCGGCAGGAGGAAGAGACGGCGGTTTCGCAGCCCGATTTTCTCCGGCGGGTGATCGCCCGGCGCCGGGGAGATGGCGCCGCCATTGGTACTGCCGCTGGTGAGTCGTTCTGGGTACGAACCTGCCTGTCGGTCGACGATCCGGTCGCCCTGTTCGCCCGCTCGTACGATGTCTTGCCGTAGCCGAACAACAGGGAAGCACACTCATGCGGATCGGCATCGTCTGCTTTGCGGCCATCGGGGGGAGCAGCACGGTAGCTGCAGCGCTCGCCAACCACCTCGTAGCCGCTGGGCACACCCTCTTCCTGCTGGCTCCAGCGCCACCGGAGCGGCTGCGTTCGCACAGCAGCCTGTTTTTTCGTGCCATGCCCAATGCCGGCAACCCGCTGCGGCCGGGATCGGCTGCGGAGGTCCACAGGCTTGCGCAGGCGATTGCCGCCGTGATTTCGCTAGACCATCTCGATATCGTGCATGCACACTATGCCGATCCCCATGCAGTGGCTGCCGTTGCTGCCAGAGAAATGCTGGGGTCGTGGACGCCGACAGTGGTGACGACGCTCCATGGCACCGACGTGACGGTCGATCCGGGCGTTGCCCCGGCGATTGCGGCGGCGCTCTTCGCGAGCGATGGGGTGTCGGCGGTGAGCGCCTTTCTGGCCGACGCCGCAGTCGAGGCGTATGGCATTCCGCGGCCGGTGGTGATCCCCAATTGCATCGATCCGGTGTCGGTGCGGCCCCCGCCTCATGTCGAACAGCCGATAGCGTCGGGGAGCGAGCGGGTGTTGTTGCATGTCTCGACGCTCCGGCCGGTGAAGCGAGCCGTCGACTGTGTCAGAATCCTGGCCCGGGTGAACAGGCGCGTGCCCTGCCGGTTGCTCGTGGTGGGGGACGGTCCCGATGCTGGCGGCATGCAGGCTGAAGCAGCCAGCCTTGGGGTGTCCAAGGCGATTTCATTCGTGGGGGCGACAGCGCGTGTCGAGCGCTATTTTGCCCAGGCAGACATTCTCCTGCTGCCGAGTGCCAGCGAGTCGTTTGGGATGGCGGCGCTGGAGGCGATGGCTGCAGGTCTGCCGGTGGTGGGAAGCCGCGTCGGCGGTCTGGCTGGCGTCGTTGTGGATGGCGTCTGCGGCAGGCTGCTGCCAGTTGGGGATCTCGACGGGATGGCTGCGGCGGCAGTTGACCTCCTGCTGCAGCCAGGCCTTGCGGCTGCGTATGGCGACGCGGGCCGACGACGTGCCCAGGAATGCTACGCCCCTGCCGATGTGATCGCCGCGTATGGTGAGTTCTATGCCCAGTCGCGGCGTCACCACGCAGCGGGACTGCCATCGGGGGCACCATGACGAGTTGGCAGACGAGAACGCTCTGGGGGAGCGAGTGGCTGCGTCACCGCCGCTGGGACGCCTTCCGCGCGACGCTCCGGGAGCCGCGAGATGCTGCGGCTCTGGCCCGGTGGCGCGACGCCCGGCTCGCCATGCTCCTGACCCACGCTCGGCAGCATGTGCCGCTGTTTCGCCAACTCCCTCCTGCCGATACCACCGCTCTGGCCGCCGACGGATCGCTGGATGATCTGCACCACTTTCCGGTGCTCACCCGCCGCGATTATCAGGAGGCGGGGGTCGCAGGAACGCTGGCCGCGAATATATCGCCCGAGCGGCTGCTCGATCGGTCTACCAGCGGGTCGACGGGCGAACGCATGGTGATTCAGCGAACCTGGCTGGAGGAGCGGCTCCTCAACTGTTTCCGCTGGCGTGCGTTTCGCAGTTATGGAATCGGCCGGCATGAGCGGATCGTCAACGCCTTGTTCCGCAGCGCAGGTGATCCACGCGACGACCAGCGGTTGGCTCGGCTGGCCATGGCTTTGGGGTGGCGGCAGATGCTGGTTGTTAATGCCCTCGGCGATGACACAGCGGCAGAGAAGGCGGCCCGGTTCGCCCCCCACTGCCTCACGGGGATGACCAGCGCACTGGCCTCTCTGGCCGATGCAAGCGTCGCCCGGGCGCTCCCGCTCTCGCCCCGGCTCGTGGTGACAACCGGCGAACTGCTCACCGCCCCGCTGCGTGCCCGAATCGAGGCACTCGGCAGCCCGATCCGCGATCTTTACGGTTCCAATGAGTTCAACCTGCTGGCATGGGAATGTCCGGCGGGGCAGGGCACCTATCATGTCTGTGACGACGCCGTGGTGCTGGAAGTGCTGGGGCCCGAGGGCAGACCGGTGGAGGTGGGCCAGACCGGCGAGGTGGTGGTCACCGGGCTGCATTCTTTTGCGATGCCGTTGGTCCGCTATTCAATCGGCGATCTCGCGGTGCGGGGGCCCGATCGTTGCCCCTGTGGGGCCGCATATTCCACGCTCATGGCGATTCACGGCCGAACGATCGACATGTTCCGGCTCACTGGCGGGCTATCCCTCCATCCCTGGACGATCCACAATGCCGTCCGCCCCTGGCTGGGGATGGTGCGGCAGGCGAGCCTCGTGCAGCAGGCGAACGACCAGTTGGAATATCTGGTGGTGGCCACCGAGGCAATGGGAGCAGCGGAGGAAGCATTGCTTTGTGCCGCGGCTCGAGCAGCACTGCCGGCGGGCATCGGCTTCACGCTCCGTCGTGTGGACGCCATCCCCGCCGGTCCCGGTGGCAAGGCCCGCCCGTTTGTCCCCCTCGCGGGCTCTGGCAGCTGATGAACGATTCGTGACAGAGCCATGAGGAGTTCAATGTGAATATCAAACAGGCCTATCTGATTTTCGCCTGCGTTGTGGTGGCAAGCATCGCTTGTCTATGGAGTTTCTCCCCAGTGGTTCGCGAAGTCGTTTTTGGGAGTGGTTGATCTCGACCGCAACATGGCTCATATCCTGCGGGCCATCATCGGCCTCTCTATGAGCTTCGCGATCTTTTGGCTGTTCGCAGCCTCAAGCAACAAGCACAGAAACACGGCCGTGCTGACCACGTTGATCTTCGCGGCAGGACTGGTGAGCGGCACTCATCAGCCTCGTGGCCGATGGGGTCCCGTCACGCATTCTCGTGATCTACACGCTGGCTGAGTTGGCACTGGTACCCCTCGCCTATTGGGTCTATTGGCTGCCAGAAGATCGCGTCTGAACCGGCACCGATCAGCCCCAGGCAGTCGCACGCATGTCTATGTGCGGCATTGGGTTACGGCGGACGCAGCCATGGATTGAGGAGCATGCATGCCAGCAACTGCTCTGGGCTGGCCACAAAAAACCCATGATGACCAAATTTTTTTTGTCCGGTTTTTCTGAGGATTACGCCTAAGAGAGTGTCAGGATTTTTTCTGCAGTTCGCCGTCCGTCTTGTGTCGGGCAGTCGGCAGGTTGACACACTTTTCGGACGACCAGACGACAATCCGCCCCGAAGCATTTCGGTGGGTGGTCTTCTGGGAAATTCCAGCTCGTCTGATTCGTATCCGGAGTGCATGCTCATGAAACTCTTATCACCGGGCTTCTTTCGCTGGCGCTTTGCAGACCGCTTTTCGAAAGGCAGTCGCACCGTCATAGCCGCGTTGCTCGTGATCATGGTGGCATGCATTTCGCCCACAGTCGCACAGGCAGGACTCATTCAGATTGAAATCGGGATGCCAGACGTGAGTGTTAATTTCAACGGCATTCCAAATACATCGATCGGGCCACACTACTTCAGATTCCTCGTGAATGAAGCAGCAACAGATTTAGAACCGCACGACCAGATGGGAGCATTTCAGACGATTTCTGCGACGCTTACAGCGTCATCACTTGGGCTTTCGGGTGTCGTAATTCTCAATCAGACCTATCTTTTCACAAATCCATATTCTGGTCAGTTGGCTTTACGATACGACTCACCGACTCGGTTTTACGGGCAGTTTTCTGCCTATACTTTCGACGCCGGTTCCTACATGAGTGATCCAAATGACTTATCTACCATCAACAAGTCGTTTACCTCTTCTAATAGTGCCACTTGGGGTGGGCAGTGGCGAACAGACATTGGCGCTGCCCTTCCTTTGCGGCTGGCATCAGGGGATTTCTTTGGAGGCGGGATAGACCGCGTTATCAAAGGAGACACGGTTTCCATTTCGTCTGTCTCGACCGCCGTCCCCGAGATCCACCCCGCCACTGGCTCAAGCGCCATCTCGCTCGTCGCCGGTGTGCTGGCGATGCTCGAGCAGCGGCGGCGGCGGGGCTTGAAGGCTGTTCTGGCGGGCTGAGCAACCTCGACTGAATCACCTCCATAACCGGGGTGGGCAACTCATGGGTGACCGGCCCGGTTCTTTTGGTGTCCACGGGAGACAATCGCGGGGCCTCTGGCAGGTCGCCAAGCCCCTCGATTGCCCTCTCCAATTCCTCGTCGGTCATGGCCCCGTAGCTGGGCTTCGCAATACTCGGTGAGCCTACGGATCGCCTCCAGATGACGAAAAGCGGGGATCGCTAGCCCCCAATTACGTTGTAGGTGATCCAGATGGAGGTCATCCAAGCCCTCGTGGCTCAAAAATCTCCCGCAGACGATGTTTGCGACGAGCAGAATGACCAGCATGCCGGGAACGTGTGCTGGCAACGCCCCGAAGATCACCAACGGCATGCATGCGAAGAGTCCGCATGTGGTTCCGCCTGCCTCGATCTTGTGTTTCGCTTTATCCACAGCCTGTTCAACCAGTCATGCGGACAGATACCGAGAGTATGTTATTTTTCGTGAGGGCGATCCGCGGATCGACGGTCATTCGCGGACGTCTTCCCCGCCAGCCGGCTCAGGATCCGGCTGGCGAACTCATCCGACAGCCCAAGCCTCCTTTTGATCACGGAATAGGCGGCGACGGCCGACTTGTCGGCCCAGATTGCCAGCCTTCGGCCGAGGGAATCGCTAGGCCGGGCCCGATAGTTGGTCGCCCGCGGTGGGGCGCTTCCTGCCGGTTCGTCTGTGTAGTAGTAAAGAGCGATGCTTTTCCGGGTGCTGCCCTCCGGGCAGCGGATCGGATCGGGATAGCCGTGGTAGGTCGTGTCTGTGGTCTCGAAGATAACGGCCTGATTGAGCAGCGGCGGCACCTGCACAACCGCTCGCTTCATGCCTTCGTCCCACAGTTCGATGGCACCGCCCCACTCGTCCCGCCACTCCGGGTTCAGGTAGACGATCAGGTTGCAGCGCCGTCGCCACGTCGGCCGATGGTGATGCATCGTGAAATCGGCATGTACGTTGAGAAAGCCACCCGCTGGCGTCTGGTGCATGCCGCCACCTTCCAACGTTGTATCGGCAAGCAAGCCCTCAATCCCGGTCAGCCTGGAAAGCCAGTGAACGAACCGGGGCGAGTTCAACTCGTCGACTACCGCCCCGATTGAATCGGGAAAAAGAGCCCGCTTCGTCTGCCCAAATTTATGCTCGTTAAAATGCCTGTAGTTGATCCAGGCCTCACCCGTCGGTGGCGGAAAGTCGGCCGCAAGTTTTTCCGCGACCCCAATCTCCAAAAAGTTTGGCAGCGCGATATGCGGGTAGGGAGCAGCCGACCGATACAGACTTGCTAAACGGGAGGTGTCGCTTTCAAGCGGTTCCCATCGGATGCAAGATCCAATGTCAACGGGTGAATCTGCTGATCCGCTGCTCATAAACGGTTTGACTCCGGTTCGAAGTGGCTTCGCTCCTCATCAATGGCGGTGGAGTCATGCAACTCGGCCGCATCAAATTGTGTAGGCCGGAAGAAGCTGTCGTCCACGAGCCCCCACTTTGCCAGCCGAAAGTGCACGCCGGTTGCTAAACAACCCAAGCCGTAAGTACAGCTTCGGGAGAAGTTGATCGACGATGCCTCCTTGAAATACTTCGTCGGGCAGGTGATCTCCGCAATAGTGTAGCCGAGCCAGTGGATCTGAGCGAGAATCTGATTATCGAAGACGAAATCGTTTGAATTTCGTTCAAAAGGAACCCGCTCAAGTAGCCTGCGGGAAAAAGCCCGATACCCCGTGTGGTACTCCGCGAGCGCGGCGCCGATGAGGATGTTCTCGCTGCAGGTAAGGGCTCGGTTCGCAGCATACTTCCACCAAGGCATGCCGCCGGCGAGTGCTTTGCCGCCAAGAATGCGGGATCCGAGCACACAGTCGTAGACGCCGTTGGCAATCAGCGAAGCCATCGCTGGAATGAGCATTGGCGTGTACTGAAAGTCGGGGTGCACCATGATCACAATGTCGGCTCCCCGTTTGAGTGCAAGGTGGTAGCACGTCTTTTGGTTGCCGCCATAGCCGAGGTTTCGCTCATGCCGCAGTACGATCGTCTTGGGCAAGGTGGCGGCGATCGCGGCGGTGTCATCACTGCCGGCGTCGTCGACGACGATCACCTCGTCAACGATGCCCTCCTGTGAGAGCACTTCCTCATGAGTGCGTCGAAGCGTAGCGGCGGCATTGTACGCGGGCATAACGACGACGACACGCTTGTCACGGAACATAGCGACACTTTCCCCTCATGTGTGCGGCCCCCCCACCAGAATCGGTCGAAGCCACGATTCTTCTCAAGCCTACCCAAACCCGGCCAGCCCTTCAAAAGCCCTGCCGCCGCCGACATCCTCCCATGTCTAGGCCGCGCGTTCCCACTGCAGTTCCTCGGCCACGTGGTAGCCGACTGCATGAATTCATATAATCAGTTGCATGAACACTCCACAGCCCATACCTTCCGGCCCGAGAGCAAGCCTGCTCCACAACCCGCGAATGATGGCGGGCCTGTTGGGTCTCGCGGTGTTTTTGGTATTCCTGCCCGCCGTAACCTTTGACTTCGTCAACTGGGATGACAACGTTTATGTTTACAGTAATCCTCTCGTTCTAAACGGCCTGTCGCTGCGCGGGGTGCGTGCTGTTTTCACGCGAATCGTGGAAGTCAACTGGATTCCTCTCACCTTCGTATCCTATCAACTGGATGCGACGCTCTTCGGCCATGGTCCGGCTGGGTTTCACAGCACCAATATTGTGCTCCATTCCGCAGCGACCGCACTGTTGTGGATCGGGCTGGCCCGCATGACGGGATGCCCGGGCCGCAGCGCCGCGGCCATGCTGCTGTTTGCAATCCATCCCCTCCGTGTGGAGAGCGTGGCATGGGTTTCCGAGCGCAAGGACGTGTTGAGTGGTTTCTTCCTCGCGCTTGGCCTCTACGCCTACGATCGATATTGCCGCGATCCGGTCCCGCGGCGATATCTCTTGGTGGCCGTAGCGATGCTCGCGGGCCTGCTTTCGAAGCCGATACTCGTCACGCTCCCGGTGCTGCTGCTGCTGCTGGATGCCTGGCCGCTCCATCGTATCTCCATGCCGGGCGTGGGCTGTCCGGCCCGTTGTGATGGGACGGCGTCACCCTATCCAACCGTGGCGTTGGGCAAAGCGCTTGCAGAAAAACTGCCGCTCCTGGTGATATCTCTGATCTTCGCCGTGATCACCATGCAAGCGCAGGCCAAAGCCATTCAATCCGAGGCCGATATGCCATTCTTGGCGGCCCGCTTGCCCAACGCCGTGCAGGCCATCGTCGCGTATGGCCAAAAGACATTCTGGCCGACATCGCTGCACGCCCTCTACCTTCACCGGGGAGTGGCAACCGCGTCTGGCTGGCTCTTGCTGGGATATGCGGCGTCGATTACCGGATGTATTGGGCTCGCCGCTGCCGCCGGCCGGGTCGTGCCTGCCGTGCCGATAGGTCTTGCATGGTTTTTTGTGTCTCTGCTCCCGGTTCTCGGGTTGGTTGCCCAGCAGGGGACTCAGTCATATGCCGATCGCTTCACCTATGT
>Ga0114967_10004152_pt1 | contig 11720 bp, 5 predicted proteins | sample M_130628_MF_Meta_FD_92639 | JGI IMG/M metagenome (GOLD analysis project Ga0114967, IMG submission 92639) | Freshwater microbial communities from Lake Montjoie, Canada to study carbon cycling - M_130628_MF_MetaG | ecosystem: Environmental > Aquatic > Freshwater > Lake | place: Lake Montjoie... | reverse complement strand
CGCTGAGGGCATGCCCTATCCGTGCTTCCACTGAAGCCAAGATATGGTGGGTGCCTTTTTCATTGAGAAAAAAAGTATCCCTCCAACTGATGGGGTTAAATTTCAGGCTGCCATCCACAGTGGGCTGATAAGCTCCCCAAACGTAGGCCCGGAGGTGATATTCCTCATCATTACAAAGGCTATGGTTTAATGGGGCCATTCTGGGCCATACGCCAAGAACCATGACAGCCAGGGCAAATGCCAAGGTCCAGCGGACTGCCTTGGGGCCGGGCGGGGACAGATCAGGATGAGTTGCCGTCTGTGGGCGGGACCACCATTTGAAGGTGGCAAGGGCAACGAGAGCAGCAATACACCCAGCGGCGGCCCCCCACCATACCCCCATCTGGATAAAGTCCTCCAGCCTGAGCGGTTCGGCTGACGTCAATCGCTTGATGATGGATTCATCCCAAGGTTTGGGGCCTGCCCCCAGATAAACGGCCAAGAGGGATGAAACTCCTGCAATAGCCCACAATATCCTGATTGAAGCTGGGTCGCTGGTTTCGCGTAGATGGTGCCAATGGGACTTCAGCGTTCCATTCATCAATCAATTGCCCCAACTGGAAATCCACTCTTTCTGGGATTCAGGATCGTCCAGAGGGGTTTTAAGGACGCCATAGGACCAAATTTCGTAGTCAGCCTCTGAGTGCACTTCGTCCGGATTGGCGATTTCCTTGTTTCTGTTTTTTATGGCTTTTGTGTATTGAAATGGTTTACGCCAGCCATCAATCATGTAGAAACCCCCATCATCTGCCCGGTTAACGAGAGGCTTGGTTTTTTTGTTCTCAGTCTCCTTGGGGGTGGGTGGTGTAACTTCATCCCAATAGATTTTTCCCCCGGAAGATCCGGGGGTGCCATTGGATTCGATTCCCCCGCCTTTGATGCAACTGTCGCCATCTGCAGTCATCACCTGATAAAGCATTTTGGCACCACCTACAACGTATGGGACTCCATTGATATCAGTGGTGTCTTTTGCTCCCAGGGGTTCGGGATATTCCCCGTTGTCCACCTTGTATGACTCGACTCCCAATTGCAAAGCGCTAAGACGGGCCACGGTGTTTTTCTTGGCTGACTTTTCCAGTGCGACCTTGTAGCCCCCGAAACCCATGGCTCCCAGCAGGGCAATAATCGTAATCACGGTGAGGATTTCAATCAGCGTGAAAGCCTTGCGGTGGGAATTTAAGGTCCGGGGTTTCATAAGCAGGAGGGCGTTGGTTGGGGGGGATGAATTTTCCGAAGCCTACGACGATCAACCTTGGAATTTGGTGATGACAGTAATGAGGGGTTGGAAGAGTGCCAGCACGATCACGGCGACGATTACCGCCAGCACCACGATCATGATCGGCTCCAGCAGCGAGGTAAGAGCCGTCACAGAGTTATCAACCTCATCATCATAAACGTCAGCGATCTTGAGAAGCATTTCGGGGAGCTGGCCGGTTTCCTCACCCACTTCGATCATGCTGATGACCATGGCTGGAAAAATTTTGGAGGCATTGAGGGGTGCCACCATGGATTCACCTTCCTTTACGGCGTCATGGACCCGGGTGATGGCGTCAGCAACCGTGTTGTTCCCCGCAGTATCACGGGTGATGTTTAGAGCTTGGAGGATGGGAACCCCGGATGTGACCAAGGTGCCCAGGGTTCGGGTGAAGCGGGCGACGGCGCTTTTCAGCAACACAGAACCAAAAAGCGGAAGTTTGAGCACGAGTTTATCAAGGGTCTTGCGGCCACCTTTGGTAGAGGCATAGGCCTTGCCAGCAAAGAATAGTATGGCACCTCCCCCGAAGATGAAGAAGAAATTATGCTGCAAAAAATCGCTGGCCCCAATAACGGCTTTGGTCAAAGCAGGCATGGAGTCTTTTCCGCCCTCCACCATACTTTCGAAGATTTGGGTGAATTTCGGGACAATATAGACCAGGAGGAAGACCACGATGCCGACTGCAATGAGCACAACGATGACCGGGTAGGTCATGGCGGACACGATTTTGTTCTTCAGTTTGTTCGCTTTTTCCTGGTATTCGGCGAGACGGTTGAGGACCAATTCGAGCACCCCACCCAGCTCACCGGCTTTCACCATGTTGACATAGAGCTTGTTGAAGATCTTGGGGTGCTGAGCCAGACTTTCAGAGAAAGTGGAGCCGGTTTGCACCGAATCGGCGAGGCTATTAATACAGCTCTTGAGAATCGGGTTCGGTTCCTGGTTGCCCAGCACGGTCAGGCCGCGAAGCAGGGGCAGGCCGGAATCGATGAGGGTCGCCAACTGGCGGGTGAAGATCATCAGGATCTTGCTTTTGATCTTGCCGGTTGCTTTTTTAGGGGCTTTTGCTTCCCGCTTTTTGGCGGCTTTGGCCTTTTGTTTCACCGCAGCTGTGAGCTGTCCTTCCGGAGCTACCTGGGTGGGGAAGAGGCCCATGCCTTTAAGTTTGGCGGACGCGTCGTCGCGATTGCCGGCGTCTACAGTGCCGGCGGTTTCTTCGCCTTTGGCGTTCAATGCGATGTATTCAAACTTGGCCATGTGCTCTTTCTGAAAGGATTATAGATGGAATACCGGAAGGGTTGCAGTTTGTCATGGGAAAAACCCGGTCCTTCCGGAGAAAATGAGGGGAAGGGGAGAAATCAGGTGTATTTGAGGACTTCCTCGATGGTGGTGCTGCCTTCATAGATGCAATTCAATCCGTAGTCACGCAGCGTGATCATGCCCAATTCGATGGCCTTTTGCTTCAGCACGATGGAGGGGGCTTTTTCAATAACCATGTCGCGGAGGACGTCGTTCATGTCGAGCAGCTCATAAAGACCGCGGCGGCCACGGTAGCCGGAATTGCCGCATTCATCACAACCACGACCGGTATAGAATTGCTTGTCTCCAATCTCATGGGCGGTGAGTCCCAGCTGGGTAAGAATGGATTCATTTGGTTCGTAGGGCACCCGGCAGGATTTACAGATGGTGCGGACGAGGCGCTGAGCGAGCACCGCTTCAAGGGTAGCGGCAACGAGGAAGGGTTCGCAACCCATGTCGATCAGACGGGTGACGGCACCCGGTGCATCGTTGGTGTGCAGGGTGGAAAGCACCAAGTGACCGGTAAGGGCGGCTTGAATGGCGATGGTAGCGGTTTCCACGTCGCGCATTTCACCCACCATGATCCGGTCCGGATCCTGACGGAGAAAGGCGCGGAGGACGCGTTGGAAGGTCACTCCGATGGCTTCGTTTACCGGCACCTGCTGAATCCCGTCGATTTCGTATTCCACAGGGTCTTCCACCGTAAGGAGTTTGGAGTCCACCTGATTGACCTTTTTAATGGCGGCATACAAGGTGGTGGTCTTACCGGCACCGGTTGGGCCGGTGCAGATGAAGATGCCGTTTGGCTTGTTGACGGTATCGATGATGTATTCGTAAAGCCTCGGCTCGAATCCGAGGTTTTCCAAATCAAGATTCACGCTGGAGCGGTCCAACACGCGGAGCACCACGGACTCCCCATGAATAGTAGGCAGGGTGGAAACGCGCATGTCGATGCCGCGGCCGCCGATGGTTTTCATGAGCCGGCCATCCTGCGGGATGCGGCGCTCGGCGATGTTCAGGTTGGCCATGACCTTGATACGGGAGGTAATGACTGGCCCAAGGTGGGCCGGGGGGGGAGCCATTTCGAGGAGGGCACCATCCACGCGGTAGCGGATTTTGAAGTCGTTCTCGAAGGGCTCGAAGTGAATGTCGGAAGCCTTCTGTTTGACCGCTTGGAACAGGACGAGGTCCACGTAGCGGACGATCGGGGCGGCATTGACTTCTGCTTCAGCGACAGCCCCCGCTTTAGGGTCGACGTTGATGCCAGCCAGGATGTCTTCCATGCCTTCCGCTTCGGCGGCGTAGGAGACATTGATCAGTTCTTCAACGCGGTCGGTATCGGCAACGACGACGACAATATTTTTCCCCAGCGCAAAACGAAGATCTTCAGCGTTTTGCGGGTTCAAGGGGTCCAGCAGGGCGACGTGCAGCCCTTGCTCGTCAAAATTAACCGGAATGGCTCCGTGCATGCGGGCGGCGGCGGCAGGCACAAGGTCGAGCAGGGCCCGCGGGGGCTCGAAGCGGCGGAGATCGACATATTCCGCGCCGAGTTCCTCGGCGATCATGCGGTAAACATCCGCTTCACTCTCAACGTAACCGTAGTCAGTGAGAAGGCGTTTGATGTCCTTGCCGGAGGAGCTGACCTCTTCCATGAGTTCCGAGGCCTGCAGGTGATCGAGCAGGGAGCGGGATTGAAAGAGATCCAGAACGAATTGGGGATTCATGACGGTGAAAAAAGAGGAAAAAGGGAAGTGAGCCGGGGCGTTAGGCGTCTGCCATGGTGCTTTCGATGGCTTCGGAGGCGGTGGTCATGCCGTTGAGGACCTTGCGGACGGCATCTTCTCGCAGGGTGCGCATGCCCAGTTCACGGGCGCGGCGGCGGAGCTGCGGGGTGGAGAGTTGCTCATTGATCATGTGGCGGACCTGGTCATCCACTTTGAAGATTTCCACGATACACATACGGCCACGATAGCCGGTGGTGCGGCACTTGCCGCAGCCGATGGGGGCCATGATCTTCGCGTCGCTGAGGCGACCGGAATCCAAACCGAGCGCCCGGATTTCCTTCTCGGTCAGTTCGCCGGGTTGCTTGCATTCCGGGCAGAGCTTGCGGACAAGACGCTGGGCCATCATCGCACGGACAGCGGTAGCGATGAGGAAGGGCTTGACCTGCAGGTTGGTCATACGGGCAACGGCCCCTGGGGCGTCATTGGTGTGCAGGGTGGAAAGCACCAAGTGACCGGTCAGAGCGGCGTTGATGGCGATCTGCGCCGTTTCGGGGTCACGAATTTCCCCGATCATAATGATGTTCGGGGCCTGCCGCAGCATGGAGCGCAATGCGGAAGCGAAGTTCATCCCTACGTCATCCCGCACCGGCACCTGATTGATGCCGGCCAAAGTGTACTCAACGGGGTCTTCTACGGTAATGATTTTGCGGTCGGGGCGGTTCACCGTGTTCAAACACGCGTAAAGGGTGGTGGTTTTCCCGGAACCGGTAGGACCAGTGACCAAAATAATACCGTCCGGCAGGGCGAGTAACTCGTTAAAATTGTTCAAGTCATCGCTGTAAAAGCCAAGGTCGGAAAGCCCGAGCAGGATGCTGCTGCGGTCCAAAATACGCATGACCACGCTTTCCCCATGGCTGGTGGGAACCGTGGAGACACGAAGGTCGATGTTTTTGTTGCCGACCTTGGTCTGAATGCGGCCATCCTGAGGAACGCGGCGCTCGTCAATGGACATCGCACCCGTCATAATCTTAATACGGGCGAGCATCGGAGCGTGGAGATGCTTGGGATGGGAGGCGACTTCCTGCAGCACGCCGTCAATACGGTAGCGGATGCGCAGACGCTTATCCATGGGTTCCACGTGGATGTCCGAGGCCCGGTTATTCACGGCTTCGGCGAGCATGTCCATGACCAATCGGATGATCGGAGCATCGTCGTCTCCAGCTTCTTCCCCGGACATCGTGGCTGTTTCCTTCTCCTTCTGGACACCATAAACATCGGTAATGAATTGGTCGATCTGGGACTTTTGAGCGCAGTAGAAGTCGAGCGGGTAGGTGGACAGGACGTGGGGAAGGCTGTCCATCGTCGTGAAGTCCATGGGGTCGGCGACCGCGAGGATGAGCCGGCCATTGTCCAGACCTACGGGAATGACGTTGTATTTGGCAGCGACTTCGGGCGTGACCTGTTCCAGAACAAAGGGGTCGGGGACAAAGCCATTGAGGTCGACGTATTCCATGCCGGAATTGGAAGCCATGGTTTGAGCCACAACGTCTTCCGAGACGCGCCGGTTTTCGACTAAAAAGTCGAGGGTGGTCTGGGTGCCACGTTTGGCGGCGCTGGCCTGGACGATGTTGTCTGGCGTGATGTAGCCAGCGTCCTGCAAGAGTTCGAGTAAAAAGTCTTCGTTGGAATACACGGTAAATTCTCCTTCAAGATGGGTGTTTGCCTGATGCTGCCATCAGGCGCAAGTCTGTAATGTCTAAATTTTTAAATCTTTTTCCTATGTCCCAAAATGGGGATTAACCTGAGGTGAAGTCCAGAAGAATTTAGAGATGTTCGATCACTGCGCTGGAATCCCAGCGCACTTTGGGGGCGCTGGCGTATTTATCATCCGGGGACCGGTAGCCGGCAGGGCAAAGCACGGCAGCCTTCAGGCCCTTGGCGGGCAATCCAAGTTCGGCATTCAAGGCATCGTGCACAAAGCCTTCCATCGGACAGGCGTCGATGCCGAGCATGGCTGCGCTGAGCATGAATTGCCCCAGTGCGATATAGGCCTGGCGGGCAGCCCATTCCGGCAGCATGGCCCCGATGGGGCCGCCGTCCAGCACGCTGCCAGCGATCATGTCGCGGTAGCCCTGCAGAGCTTCTACGGGTGCGCTGCGGGTGGCAGCGGTCAGAGCGATGAATTTATCGATATAAACAGCGTCCATCTCCTGTTTGGCGCAGAGCACCACCAAATGGGAGCAATCCGTCACCTGGCTTTGACCCCAGCAGTGGGGGCGCAGACGGGCCTTCAGAGCAGGATCGGTAATGATGAGGAATTTCCACGGCTGGAGACCAAATGAAGATGGTGTCAAAACCAGCGATTCCTCCAAAGTGGCCCAGGTTTCCGGGGGAATAGTGCGGGAGGCGTCAAATGCTTTGGTGGCATAACGCCATTTCAGGGCTGCGGTCAGGGATTCCAAGGGCAATGATTCCATAGTGCGCCGTGCTTAAACTGGTTGAATGCTGGGCGCAACTGCCGGTGATGGTGAATTTCAGGATTTCTTTGGGCATTTATCAGTCGATTGTGATGGATCTGTGGTGAAAATTGGTTTGTGGTGATCCTGTATTTATGATAATGGGGATGATTGGACCAAGCGAGTTCCTGCAGGACGAGCTTTGGGATTTGTTTTGGACAATCCCTCGTAACGCCACCCTGCGGCGTCCGTCTTGCTGAAGTGAGGACCAATTGTCCTGATAAATGAAAATTTCCCTGAGAGCGATCCTGCCGGCCTGTGCTGTTTTGGCTGCGCTGCTGGTTTGTTGGGGAGGAGCACTTTTGGAAAGCACTTTTCCCACTGGCCCGGCAATTTCCGGAAACGGCAAATCCAAGCCATTGAGTGACGGGCCTTCTTCCCATACTGAGGGGGTCGGATCACGAGGCGGGGTCAAGTCTGCTTTTTCGTGGGGCCAACGGGCCATACCCCCGCGGTCTGGAGCCCAACGGGCGGCGACTGCTGCAGACGCCCCAATAGCCTTTTTTCCAGGACAAAGCGCTCCCGTCCCTGCGGATTTCCTTGAGAAAATAGGTGATCCGGCAGGAAAACGCGTTCAATTCAACTTGCCGGATGGGAAGTTGGCCAAAGGCTCAGTCAGCCTGCTGCGTTCCGATGAAAGTCGCATTCACGCAATTCAGGGGCGCTTGGAGTCGCCTGCTGCCGGAGTGTATTTTTTCCAACGGCAGCGAACCGCAGGGGTGGCCGGCGCTATCGTCGGTTATGTTGCGTTTGACGGCAGCGCCGACGCCTGGCGGATAGATCCAGGGGCATCGGGTGAGCCGTTTCTGAATGCGGTCCGGAAGGATCAGGTCATCTGCAGCGGTCTGCCAATGCCGCCTCCCGTCGTTGCGGGAGCGGCCCTCCCGGATGGTCCGCAATCTGCGCCCCAGTTCCATCCCGTCAATTTTCCGCTGCCGGCAGAGGTCAACGGGATCATCCCTCTGCAAAGCCTGCCGGAGGCGGAAGGAGTGATTTATCTTGATTTTGATGGGGAATCCGGTCCGTTCGAAGGCTGGCCACAGGTGGCCCGGGATGCAGCTCCTGCCGGAGTAAATACTCTGCAAATCAAGGAAATATGGCAGCGGGTGGCGGAAGATTTTCAGGCTTTTAATTTGAATATCACGACTGACCGCCGGGTTTTTGACAATGCCGGAGAGACCAGCCGGATCCACGTGATCATTACTCCCACCAGGGACGCCTCCCCGGATTCCGGAGGAGTCGCACTCCTGCAATCGTTCAATTGGGCCGGGGATACTGTCTGCTGGGCTTTTGGACTTTCCGGCAAAAACGCCGCCGAAGTCATCTCCCACGAGGTTGGTCATACCCTGGGGCTCTCTCATGATGGGCGTTGGAATCCCTTGGAAGAATATTATGCAGGTCAGGGCAGCGGGGAGATAGGCTGGGCACCGGTTATGGGGGTGGGATATTATCAAAATATCACACAATGGTCCCGGGGTGAGTATGCCAGTGCGAATAACCAGGAGGATGACCTCTCCATTATCGTCAACAACAATAATACGGTTGATTACCGGACCGATCTGACCCCAAATTCTTACCCGTCGGCCCAGTATCTGGATATTTTGCCCGATTTCACGGTCTCAAATGAAGGTATCATAGAAACCCGTTCCGATGAGGATGCGTGGCGTTTCCAGTCAAATGGGGGGGAAGCGTCCCTGATGGCAAAGCCAGTCAGTTCCGGGCCAAATCTGGATATTATGGCAGAAATTCTGACAAGTGAGGGCAGTCTGGTCGCTTCCAGCAATCCAGGGAATGCCTTGTCGGCCACAGTGACCGCCAACCTCCCGGCTGGTGATTATATCCTGCGCGTCAGCGGTGTGGGGGTGGGCAATCCCATGGGCCCGGGCTATTCCGACTACGGCAGTCTGGGGGGGTATTTGATCAGTGGCAGTGTCAGCAACGGGATCAGACATGATCGTTTCAATCTTGCTGAAAATACTCCCAATGGCACGCCAGTGGGCTTCGTCCAGCCGCGCAAGGATCACGGCACCAATGCCATCGCCTACACCATTGCTTCCGGAAACACTGGTGGAGCCTTCGTCATTGATGCCAGCAGCGGTATGCTCTCGGTGGCCAATTCAGCGGTGCTGGACTACGAAACACTGTCCAAGCAATGGGATGATCCGGCAAATTTCGAATTATTCATTACCATTACAGATACCCATGCTCCTGTTCTGACTGAAACTCTCAGGGTGGTGGTGACGGTGACACCCGTTAATGAATCCCCCACGGTGAATGGGGGAAGTGTGACACTTTTCAGCCGCACTGGCCCTGGAATACCGGTCTTCCGGGTTACCGGTGGGGATCCCGACCGTTTTGATTTTGCCCGTTTTTCCATTGAATCCGGCAATACTGACGGGGCTTTCGCGATCGATCCTGCCACTGGACAATTGACCACTGCCGCCCTATTTCCCAATACTGTGCCCGGGACCCATTACCTGCTGACAATCCGGGCTGCCGATCAGGGCTCTCCGCCTCTTGTGGCCTTTGGAACGGTCTCCATTAGGATCATTGAAGCCCCGGTTGGATTCTCTCCCGGCGGCCTGATGCGGACCTATTTTGACGACATCAATGGAGCCACTGTCATCAGCCTTACTTCCAATGCCCGATACATCAACTATGCACCTGACTCCGAAGAGCGGCTGACATCCTTTGATGCGGCCGGTCATGGCAATAATTACGGCAGTTTGGACAGGGCTTGGATTTGGGTCCCTGTTTCCGGCAACTATACTTTCTGGATTTCGGCAGATGACGCAGCCGAACTGTGCATCAGTCCGGATAGCGGCATGTTTGCGGCGGTCCGTGCCATTGTCTCCTCATCCACCCATCGTTATCAATTCGATTTGAATGCATCCCAGCAGTCCATCCCCTTGTCACTGGTGGCTGGGCAACCTTACTACCTGGAAGTCAGACATAAGCAGGGATTGGGGGACGATCACCTGGAGGTCGCATGGCAGGGCCCGGGAATCAGCCGTCAGATCATCAGCGGGGCCTTTCTGATGCCCTATGGGCAGAACGCGCCTCCCAGAATCAAGGACCAAACCTTTACGGCAAGGCGGGGGGCGGATGCCGGCTCAGTGGTGGGCACAGTCGTGGCAAAGGACCCCAATGAGGGCGATGTTCCATGTTCATGGACAGTCACCGGTGGCACAGCGGCTGGCTGGTGCGCCATAGACGCCGCCAGCGGATTGCTTTATGTCAAGGATGGGGCTGCACTGGAAGGCGCAGTGCCGGGTTATCATTCCCTCAATGTCCGCGCCAATGATGGTGCCGCCTCACCGCTCACCGGCACTGGCGTCATCACGCTGCGGTTGATGAATGCCGGCGCCACTGCGGTGGATGGCATCGTGCAGCAAATCTGGACCGGCATCAGCGGCAATGCCCTTTCTGCCCTGACCTCTGATCCCAGATTTCCCAACAACCCGACTTCCAGCCGCATGATCGAAGACTTCGACACCGGATGGGATACCGCTGAAAATTATGGGTCGCGTATCCGGGCCATGGTCACTCCACCAGTGAGCGGCAATTACAATTTTTATCTGGCCAGTGACAATGATGGCCAGCTGCGATTTGCGGCAGGCGCGAATGTTTCCAATGCGCCAGTCATCGCTTCTGTGTCTGGCTCCACCGCCAGATTCGGGTGGAACGTCTCCTCTTCCCAGCGGTCTCCTGTTTATTTTCTTACGGCAGGTCAGCCTTATTATCTCGAACTCCGCTATAAAGGAGGCAACACTGGGAATTTTGCCCAGGTGGCCTGGACCGGGCCAAACTTTGGTGCCCCAACCATCATATCTGGCAGATATCTGAAGCAGTGGGATACCAGCAGCCCTCCCGTCTGGGGATCGTCCGTTTACAACTTCCAAGTCCGGCAGGGAGACGGTGCTGGAACCCGGGTCGGAATTGTTTCCGCCACAGATCCCGACAATGGGTCACTGGTTTACAGCATCACTGGGGGCAACGCAGGGGGGGCATTTGCCATCAACTCCCACACGGGTGCCATCACGGTCGCCAACCAAAATGCGTTTACTGCCGGGCAAACCTACAACTTATCCCTGAGGGTCCAGGACAACGGAGCAAATGGGTTGCCTTATAAATCCGCGGCAGCCTCTGCCGCAATCAGTATCCAGCCAGGGTTGCAGCGGCTGAGCCCGCTGGGCAGGACTGCCAGTGTTCCTCCAGACCAGGGGATTGAACTTGCCTTAGGAGGCAGCGGCAGGATGGGGGCCACTTTTGCCTGGAGCAGGATATATGGACCGGGCACCGTGACCTTTGATGATGAAGCGGCCTACAAAACCGGGGCGGTTTTTTCTGCTCCGGGATGGTATTTGATCCGGGGGACGGAAACGGCGGGTGGCGTTCCTATATCCTTGGATTTTTCAGTGCAGTCCGGGGCGGTATCAGCTTTGCCAGGTGGTGATGCCATCGGAGGACAGGCAACAATTCCTTCCCATGCATGGATTGGCGGAAACTGCCGGATCACGGCAGGGGGCGGTGGGTTCCAGGGGGTGCGGCTGGATAAGGGTTATTACGTCAGCCAGCCTTCGGGATCGGCCGTGAGCATTACCGCCCGGGTTACCGGGGTGCAGAATATCAGCGGAAATGATTCCATGGCCGGCCTGATGATCCGCGAGGGACCTGCTGCGGATGCCCGCTCGTTTTTCTGTGGCATTACTTCGCAGGGTGGACTTCGGGTCATCCAGCGTAGCACGGCGGGCATGGTCTCGGTCATCACAGCTTCGCAAAATCCGCCCAGCACTCCTGTCCTGCCGGCCTGGCTGCGCATCATCAGGAATGGCAACACCGTTACCAGCTATGCGGCCACCGATAATGCCGGGATGCCGGGTGCAT
>Ga0114967_10004151_pt1 | contig 11724 bp, 10 predicted proteins | sample M_130628_MF_Meta_FD_92639 | JGI IMG/M metagenome (GOLD analysis project Ga0114967, IMG submission 92639) | Freshwater microbial communities from Lake Montjoie, Canada to study carbon cycling - M_130628_MF_MetaG | ecosystem: Environmental > Aquatic > Freshwater > Lake | place: Lake Montjoie... | reverse complement strand
TAGCAATGTAGAAATGCAAATAATTGGAAAATCGCGCAAAGCACCTTCAATTAATGAGCTATCAGATGTAGTCAAATGAAATAACCAATCAGGATAAATTAAAATCAATCCAACGGATGCTATACCAACAACAAGACTAAATAATGTAATTCTTTTTACGAGCGGCATTACTTGCTCTGATTTGTTTTGTCCAATTAAATTAGAGACCATGGTATTTGCTGCTTGTGAGAAGCCCCAGATGGGAGTCATTAGAACCATGTAAATACTACGAAGAACATTAGAGATAGCTAAATCATGTGCTCCTAATCGTCCAATTAAAACAAAGAAGATAAACCAGGCCACCATTGAAATCAAATGTTGAAACACAATTGGTAATGAAAGCATGGTTATTTGCTTCATCTGAAGGAAGCTCACCGATTTAAACTTAAACAATTCAAATGCTTTAAATTCTTTATGCCAAAAAGTATAGACAATTGCATAAACCGCTGCAATAGTTTCTGAAAGTGATGATGCTAGTCCACTACCAGCGACGCCTAGCGCTGGCGCACCCCAATGACCTAATGTAAACATATAGTTGAATACAATATTTAGGCCCATCATTAAGAAAGTAGAATAACTAATAATTCGGGTGTAAGCGATACCCGTGTAAAATGAACGCAGAGCAGTTAATACCATCATAAACATTAAGCTCCAAGAACGCGTTTCAAGATAATCACGGCAATAACCTGCTATCTCCCAATCTCTGACGAACATGGATACAATAAATGGCAAAAAAGAATAAAGCACTAAAATCATTACGGCGGATATACCAACCGTTAGTAAAAGGCCATTATCAAATACTTTATTTATTTCTTCATTGCGCCCTTCTCCATTTCTTCTAGCAATTAAAATCTGAATACCTGTTCCGAATCCGAAGCCAATCATTACACCAATAAAATAAAACAACCCCCCCAAGGCAGAGGCTGCCAATTGAGACTCACCTAAGCGCGCAACAAATGCTACATCCGTAAAGTTTATAACTGCATTCGCAAGTGAACCCAACATTAAGGGTGCTGCTATTTGCCAGATATTAAGGTAATCCGATTTAATCTTCATTCTTTGATAAAGAAAAAATCATTTTATAATGTGGGATATTCGCTTCATAAAACAAATCGCCAACAGGTTCAAAACCGTTACGAGAATAAACATTCATTGCCGCCACTTGTGCATGTAAGTAAATTAATTTTTTAAATGGAATCACGTCAGACAAAACCTGTTTTACAAGTGCTCCTCCAATACCTTTATTTCTAAATTCAGGTAAAACAGAAAATCGTTCAAGCTTTATTCCTTTATCAGTATGACGCCAGCGTGATGTAGCGGCAGGCTGATCATCAACAAAAACGAGATAATGTGTGGCTATTGATTCATACTCATCATACTCCTCTTCGTTGTCTACTTTCTGCTCTTCAACAAAAACTTTTTGACGAATAGAAAAAGCAAGATCAGCATGCACCTTTTCATTTATATCGAAAGAGATTATTTTCATTTGCAAATAATTTTTACAAATGTAAACAACCTTACCTAATTCAAATGAATAACAACAATTGTTTAAAAACTTTACAAGGCAGCAAGTCTGTCGAGCGTAAGTTGAATTAAGTTATGCATAGACTCATCAGGCTTTTTACTAAACTCCTTAGTGATACGATTAGCAACTATTACATTTACAGAGCAGCAATGATGCCCTAGAAGCTTTGCTAAACCGAACATTGCACCAGTTTCCATTTCGAAATTAGTTACCTTATGTCCTTGATAATCGAAGGATGTTAGCTTTTCAATTAAATCGTAACGACTAGCCTTTAATCGCAGCTGACGCACCTGAGGAGCATAAAATCCTGAGCAGGAAGCGGTAATACCAGTAAAAACATCTGGAGAAAGCACATTAAACAACAAATCAGATGACTTTGCAATATATGACTCAGGAAATATACTTTTATTAGGAAGATGAATTCGGAATGCATCAATAATTTCTTTTTCTAGTCCCTCGTTTGCAAGTTCATAAAAATTTAACAATCCATCTAGTCCTAAGCCATAACTTGAACAAACAAACGAATCAACTGGAATCTCGGCTTGCAAAGAACCAGAAGTACCAATTCTAACTAGTTTCAGAGATGTCAGGTTTGGTTTTATCTCGCGAGATTTAAGATCAATGTTCACTAATGCGTCTAATTCATTATAAACAATATCAATATTATCTGTTCCAATACCTGTTGATAGTACGGTTATACGGCGGCCTTTGTATAAGCCAGTATGTGTAATAAACTCCCGTTTGTTTTTCTTAATCTCAATTGAATCAAAATAATCGCTTACCATTGAAACACGATCAGGATCACCTACATTGATGATAATATCACTAATTTCATGAGGTAAAAGGTTCAAATGATATACACTACCATCTTTATTTAAAATTAATTCCGATTCTGCAATTTTTGACATATTTTTTTTGTATAATTTTGTCCCTGAACAAATATAACAACATACAGCTATGTGCGCCTATCAAAATCACATTATTATTCCGGTAGATTTCAGTGAACAATCGATGATTGCATTGAATCAAACATTTAATCTTGCCCGTTTGACGAAATCAGATATAACTCTTTTACACGTAATCGATGGTGATGTTTTTTCTTCAATGATTAACATTTTCTCTCATAATGATTTTAAAGAAGAAATTTACAGAGAAGGAATCCAATCCAAACTAAATAAGATTGCTAACGAAACAATAGCAAAAACAGGTTTAGAAGTTAAAACAAGAATTGAAAAAGGTAAAATTTACGATTGTGTAAATGAGGTAGCGACCGAAATAAATGCTGCTTTTATCGTAATGGGTACTAATGGCGCTTCTTCAATTGCAAAACGTTTTATTGGCTCTAATGCTGTTAAAGTAATCGGAACAGCTCCATGTCCTGTGATTACAATCAAAGGGAAAGAACACAATGCTGGATGTGATACAATTGTTTTACCTCTGGATCTATCAAAAGAAACTAAAGAAAAGGTTGGTAAGTGCATAGAGATTGCTAAATTCTTTAATTCCTTTGTAAAAGTAATGACTGTTGATTCTTCCAGTGATGAATTTTTAAATAAAAAACTAGAACGTCAGATGGATCAGGTGTTAGATTTTCTTCGTGAGAATGGAATTCAATGCTCTGGTGAATTTGTAGAAAATTCTGATGTTGCCGAAGGTGTACTTGATTATTCTAAAAAAGAAAATGCGGATTTAATAATCATCATGACGCAGCAAGAATTAGAATTCACAGAATACTTTATAGGAACTGCATCTGCAAAGATTATTAATCATTCGGATATTCCAATTTGTAGTATTCGTCCGATGAAAAGAAAGGACACTACTACGTTTGTTATACAATAAAACAAGAAACCTATGAATAGAAGCTTTCATGTTAAAAAACTGCTTGTTCCTTATGACTACTCTGAATCAGCCGCAATTGGCTTAGAACACGCTGTTATTTTTGCAAAATCATTTGGGGCAGAAATAATCTTGTTGCATATTTTAGAAGCTTCTACATTTCAGAACTCTTTGACACATTTATTTTCTTCGGTAGAAAAAAAAGCCGAAGAAACTTCTAAAGAAAAGCTAGAGGAAATTGTTCTTTCAATTTCTAGTCGAAGTGATGTTAAGGTATCTGTTATGACAGAAGTTGGAAAAACATATAAGATAATTTCTTCAGTTGCTACCTCCATTGCAGCTGATTTAATTTTTATGGGAACGCATGGAAGCAGTGGAAATAGTTATAGCATTGGCAGCAATACCACTAAAGTTGTACAAGAAGCTCCATGTCCGATAATTGCAGTACAAAACCACGCTGAAAAATCTTCCTACGATACAATTATTTTACCCATAGATGATTCTACTGAATCGCGACAAAAAGTTCCTTTTGCTTTAGAAATTGCGAGAAAGTATAAGTCCAAAATTGTTGTTGCTGGATTAATGCAAAGCTCTAGCGTTGATTATCAAAGGAAATTTTATTTGAAAATAGACCAGGTGCAAGATTTTCTCGCTGACAATGGTTGTGAGAGCTTTTCTGCCATCTATCAAGGAGATTTATACAAAAACACAATCAAAGCATGTGAAGAGCATAATGGCGATTTATTAGTTATTATGACAGAACAAGAACCTGGTATTACCGGATTATTAATGGGCACATATGCAAACAAGGTGATTAATGGTTCGCGTATACCGGTTATGACTATCCGCCCAGCTGAAATTGATCCGGATCGAATTACTGTAACTTTTTAATATTTTTTTTCATGAACGATATACATCAATTGCTTAAAAAGCATTTTGGATATGATGCATTTCGGCCACTGCAAGAAGAAATAATTCAATCAGTACTTCAAAAAAAAGATACACTCGCCATACTTCCTACTGGAGGAGGGAAATCTATTTGTTTTCAGATTCCTGCTTTATCAATTGGAGGATTATGTTTGGTTGTATCCCCGCTGATAGCCCTGATGAAAGATCAGGAAGAACAACTTTTAGACAAAGGAATTCGAAGTGCGGCGCTTATATCTGGTATATCAAGAAGAGAAACAGATATAATAATTGGTAATTGTATTCATGGTGACTATCGCTTTTTATATGTCTCACCAGAGCGATTGAGCAGCGATACATTTATGATACAATTAGCGAACATGCCAGTAAGTATGATTGCTATTGACGAAGCACATTGTATTTCGCAATGGGGGTATGACTTTCGTCCATCTTATTTAAATATTTTTAAAGTTAGAGAATTATTTCCTGAAGCCCCCGTAATAGCGCTTACCGCATCAGCCACACCAGAAGTGCAAATTGATATTTGTGATAAATTAATATTTAAAAAAGGCCATCAGAAATTTTTAAAAAGTTTCAGCAGACCTAATTTATCCTATATTATAAGAAATGATGAAAATAAATACGAAAAAGTTCTTCAAGTTCTAAAATCTGTTCAAGGAACCGCTATTATCTATGTAAGAAGTAGAAATAAAACACAAGACATCTCGGCTTGGTTAAATAGCAATGAAATTACTGCTGATTATTACCATGCGGGATTAGATAGCAAATCAAGAGCTGAAAAGCAAACTAAATGGATGAATAACCAAACGCGTGTTATTGTTGCAACAAACGCTTTTGGAATGGGCATTAATAAAGAAAATGTGCGTTCAGTAATCCACTTCGATTTACCTGACGATTTAGAAAGCTATTATCAGGAGGCTGGTCGCGGTGGTCGTGATGAAAAACCAGCCTATGCTGTTTTAATTTACTCTGAAAGTGACCTGCTCCAATTAAAAGAAAAAAAAGAAAAGAACTTCCCAGCGATTACCGAAATAAAACGCGTTTATAATTCACTTTGTAATTTTTTAAATATCCCTGTTGAATCTGGACTGAACACTACTTTTCCATTTGATTTTTATAGTTTTTGCAATACCTATCAATTGAATAGTAATAGTGCCATGAGCTGTTTAAAAGAATTGGTGCATGCAGAATTGATTGCAATGAGTGAAGCCGTATTTATGCCATCAAAATTAAAAATTGTGGCCGACAAAATGGAGCTTTATAATTTACAAGTCAAATATCAACGATTTGATAATTTGATAAAAGTAATATTAAGAAGCTATGGAGGCATATTTGACTACTATGTGAAAATTAATGAATTTCAATTATCAAAACAATTAAATACGGATAAATCAACAATAGTTAATTTACTTAAAGAATTAACGAAGCTTAATATGTTAGATTATATTCCTTCCAGTGATTATCCACAATTAACATTTCTTCATTCAAGAGTAACTAATGCAAATTTGTATTTTAACCCTAACGATATTAAAGCGAGAAAAAACAGATTTCAAGTTAGAGCGGATTCCTTTCTAAACTATGTTACAAGTAATTCAAATTGTCGAAGTTTAATGATTGCATCTTATTTTGGAGAAAATAATATTAATACATGCGAAACTTGTGATTTTTGCAGGGAGAAAAAAAAGTCCATAATTAATGAAGAAGAGGAGAATAAAATAATTGAATTAATTAAACTAAAACTAAAAGCCAAAGGACTTTTAGCAAATGAATTACAAATGCAAATGCCAGAAGAATACAAATTAAAATCCGCAGCAGTAATTCGGATGCTATTAGACAACGGAACACTATTTAATGATAAAGAAGAAAGACTTTCAATAAAAAAAAACCAACCTCAGTAATTATCTAATTATATTTAATAAATTCGTTGTTATGGAACTATTTCATATTGGATTTTTAACAGTTCGCCTACTCGACTTACTTGATATTTTGATTGTGTCATTTCTATTATACAAAGTATATCAGCTATTAAAAGGAGGAACTGCCATCAATATTTTTATTGGTATTGTTTCGATGTATTTACTATGGTTTTTATTTGTAAAGATTTTCGAAATGCAATTGCTAGGGGCTATTTTAGGGCAATTTATGAGTGTAGGTGTATTAGCTTTAATTATAGTATTCCAACAAGAAGTGAGACGATTTTTAGTTTTACTTGGATCTAGCTCACTAACGGGGAAGGATAGCCTAACGCGAAAAATATTGCCATGGAACTGGAAAGAAGAACAAGTTATAACGGCTGATTTAATTCCTGTTATCAAAGCATGCGAAAGCATGTCGAATACGAAAACCGGGGCAATATTGGTTTTATCTAGAACCACGGATTTAAAGTTTTTCGAAAATTCAGGAGATGCTATGGATGCAGATGTATCAAAGCGATTATTAGAAAGTATATTCTTTAAGAATAGTCCTTTGCATGATGGTGCAGTTATAATAAGAAATAACAAAATTAAAGCTGCCCGTTGTGTATTACCAGTAACCGACAATAACGAAATTCCCGCACAGCTAGGAATGCGCCACAGAGCTGCCCTAGGTATAACAGAACAAAGTGATGCAATCTCAATTATCGTTTCCGAAGAAACAGGTAACATCAGCGTAGCAAAAAACGGAATTCTAGAAAACAATTTATCAATACAAGAATTCGAACACTACTTACAGCGAGAATACTAATTACTTTAATTCGCGCTTAATGATTCAGCACGCAATAAATATTGCTGCGCCATCATCGCATTTCCCATGTTTTTCCAAGTCATACCTAGAAATCGATTAGTCATAATATTATTAGGATCGACGGCATATGATTTCTCAAAATAAGTAAGTGCTTTTTGAAATTCTCCTTTATTTCCATAAACACTACCTATATTATTTATTGCATCGGTGTAGTCTGCTTTTAAACTAAAAGCCTTCTCAAAATAAAACAAGGCTGAGTCGGGTTGACTTGTATTGAAAAGCAAATTACCATAATTATTATTTATTTTAGAGTCATTACTATTACAGCTAAGAGCATTAACAAATGCAATTTTTGAGGAATCGTATTCTTTTAATCGCATATAAGCTAATCCCATCTGATCCCACGAATCTGCAAAATATGGTGTTAATTGCACTGATTTTTTAAGATAAGAAATACCTTCATTCAAAATCTTATTTTGATCAGGTTGAGACTTACCAGCTAAATTACTTTCCTTAATAAGATAATTTCCTAAATAATAATTTGTTCTTGCGCTATTTGGTGCTGAAATCAAACCTGAACAATACAAAGTATAATTATTTTCCCATACATTATTTCGATTGATAGTGATACCACCATAAATTAAAACAACTATTGCTAATAATGCAGGTGCCTGTTTAAAATTAAACTTTGAAATACATGCTATAGCAGAAAAGGCAATTCCAAAACTTGGCATAAACATCAGACGCTCTCCATACTGGGTTCCTATTAGCGTAAAAATATTTGAAGATACAGAAGCAGTAATAAAAAAGAACATCAATGCAAAACCATACAATTCTTTCTTTACAACGCCATAAATTGCTATTGCAAATAATGAACTTAAAACAACAAAAGCTAATAAGAATTCTATTGAACTAATTCCAACAACTGATAATTGCGGAAAAGATGCATCAAATGTTAGTCCGTAAGGAACCACAATCCTAAAAAGATATAATCCTAAATAATAAATTGCAGTTGTATAGCGCTCTAATGAACCTAATACCTTCACTAATAAATTATCGCTAGATGAAGGTAATGTGCCTATTGGGACAATTCCATAAACATTAGACCTAATTAAAAAATAAAAAACCGTAATCCCTATAAAAGCAAGAAAAACAAAAATATTTTCCTTGAACTTTTCATCACCGAAATAATAAACTAACAAAGGAAATACTGCCAGTAATGTAATTGAGGACTCTTTGCATAATAGCGATAAGAAGAAAAATAAAATTGCCATAATAGCACTAAATATCTTTTTACCAGATAAATAATCTAATAGCTTATTTAAAGCTAAGAACCCAAACAACATTGCCAGAATTTCATCTACGCTTTTTATATTAGCCACTACCTCTGTATGAATTGGAAATGATATAAAAAGCAAACAGGCTAGAAAGGAATACAACAAATTTCCTTTAAGAATTCGTTTGCAAAAACTAAATACAACAATAGCTAAAAACGCATACAAACAAACATTCATCCAATGACCTACATGCGCATTATTAGGAGAAAAAGCCCATTGCTTAGCAAACAATAACTTTGGAATAGGACGGTATAATTCATCAGATGACATATAACTACCATAACGATAACTCGTCTTGAAGATTTCTTTTAAATCTCCTTTCTGTGTACTCCTATTCTCTAAAATGGAAGCATAGTCATCCAGTGCATAGTCAAAATTAACTGTATTAAAATATAATAGTCCTGCAATGAATGCTACAATCCAAACATAATAGTTGGACCAATTATTATTTTCTTGAATTGAGTTTTCTTTTTTATTATTAACGGGAGCTGCAGAAAACTTTTCTTTACGAGTTAATTTTTTAGTTTCAGACATGTAGCATTAATTAGTTGTTATGACTGAATCCGACTGACCATTAAATTTTCGAATCAAATCTTCATCTGTCATATTTAATGTTTGCAGTAAGAGTTTAATTGTAGGTGTCATTTTATGTTCTGGAAATTTAATTACAAAACGATTGTAGTATTCGCGAGCAGCATTTTTATCCTGCAAATTATTTTCAGATACAAATCCCTGTAAAAACAATGCTCTTGTTATTTTACGATAAATTGGGAACCTTTGTGTATTACCGTATAATTCTACGGCCTGTTTGAATTTTCCAACCTGCACACTTAAATCAGCAGCCTTAAAAAAATAATCTGCACAAATAGTATCATCTTTAAACAAGACGCAATAATTCTTATATAGTGTAATTAGCGAATCACAATTAACGGTATCAACATTTGATGCTACTGAAACAGACTTTTCCATTTCAACAATATCACTTTGCAAGGAAGACTGACTCTTTGAGCATGCAGAAAAGAAACCTGCTATTATCATAAAAAGTATCAGAGAATTAATTTTCATATTATTTAAATGGACTATCTGGCTCTTTTGCCATGTGATTATACACTATTTTATCTAACAAACCTGGAATAATTTTATTTAACAATACCGTCAATTTGCCATTAAACGTCAATACTAAATCTCGTTTTCTTTTTTTAACTGCAACGAATATCGCATCGGCGACTTCTTCTGCCGACATCATCTTATGTTCATCGCGAGGTGATTCACCTTGTATATTACCATCTGCTGCTAAAGCAGTTTGACGGATACGCGATGCCGTGAATCCTGGACATGCCACCAAAACATGTAAACCATTTTTGATGTTTTCAGTTCGTAATGCATCTAGAAAACCTTCTAACGCAAACTTTGAAGAAGAATAACCTGTTCGACCGGGCAACCCTTTTTTACCAGCGATAGATGATATTCCCACTATACTTCCCTTGTTTAAAAGAATAGAAGGCAGCGCATATTTTGTACAATAAACAGCTCCATAGAAATTGGTATCCATTACTTTTCGAATCACATCCAGATTTACATCTTCAAATAAAGCACGCATTGATATACCTGCGTTATTAATTAAGATATCAATTCGTCCGAACTTATTCAATGTTTCGTCCATTACTTTTTTACAATCAGATTCGATGCTCACATCAGCAACAATTGGCAAAACTTGATTTGACTGATTGTTTAAATCAATAACAGCGTCTAGTAATCTTTTTTCATCACGACCGGTAACCACTACATGAAAGCCTTCCATAAAGAATTTCTTTGCACAAGCAAGGCCGATTCCTGATGATGCACCCGTGATAACAACAACTTTTACTTCCATATTCGCAGCAAAAATAATTTATTTGGTAACTTTAAGCCCAATTGTTGAACAATATGAAGCTTTACGAAGTTAAATCAAAGTCTGATATTAAAGAATTTCATCGGACACCTTTTGAAATTTATAGGAATGATACTCAATGGATACCCTATATAGAAAATGATATTGAAAAAGTATTTAATCCCAAGCATAATAAACTTTACGCTGAGGGTGGGGAAGCTATTCGTTGGAATTTAAAAGACGACAATGGCAATTTAATTGGTCGAGTGGCTGCTTTTATAAATCCAAAGACTAAAAATACAACATCGTATACTACAGGAGGAATGGGCTTTTTTGAGTGTATTAATGACAAACAAGCTTCATTTATGCTCTTTGATGCCTGCAAAATATGGCTAGAAGAAAAAGGAATGCAGGCTATGGACGGACCAATTAATTTTGGGGACCGAAACCAATTTTGGGGTTGCATGACAAGTAATTTTGACAACCCTCCTATATATCAAATGAATTACAATCCGGAATACTACAGCACTTTTTTTGAAGGGTATGGATTTGGGACATATTTTAATCAATTAGTTTTCTGGAGATCGTTAAGAGAAGCCACCCAGCCAATTTTTCATCGCAAATACGAACAGATTAAAGATGATCCTAATTTTGTAATTAAGAATATTCGGGGAATGAAATTATCACAAGTGGCGGAAAACTTTAGAAGAGTTTATAATGGCGCCTGGGGTGGCCATAGCCATTTCAAGCCAATGTCAGCTGTGGCGGCTCAGAAAATCATGAATTCATTAAGACCTATTATTGATAGAGAAATTATTCTTTTTGTTTACTACAAGGGAGAACCAATTGCCTTTTATGTGAACATCCCGGAATTAAATGAACTTTTTAAGCATGTGGGCGGAAAAATGGATTGGTGGGGGATAATTAAGTTTTTATATTTTAAATGCACTACAAAGCCTAAAAGGATGATAGGATTAGTATTTGGAGTGATAAAAGAATGGCAGGGTAAGGGAATTGAGGCTGCATTGGTGGTGCATGGAGAGAAATTCATCGTAGACCAATTAAAATACGAGGATACAGTACTTACATGGATCGGCGATTTCAATCCTAAAATGCTTAAAGTAGCTGAAAATCTTGGTGCTACTCTTTGGAGAACCTATAAGACATATCGCTATCAATTCGACAGAAATGCACCATTTGAACGAGCTCCTATTGTAGAATCAGCCAGTTAAGACAAAAAAGCAAAAATATTTAAGATAAATTACTATTGAAAATCAGTAAAATCACACTATGTGTAAAAATAAAATAGGATTTCTTGGGTATGGGAAAAATGAAATACTACATTTGCAGCCGCGTTTGGCCTACATGACCAAAAGCTAACCAAAAATTTGGATTCCGTAGCTCAGTTGGTAGAGCAATACACTTTTAATGTATGGGTCCTGGGTTCGAGTCCCAGCGGGATCACT
>Ga0114967_10004150_pt1 | contig 11725 bp, 20 predicted proteins | sample M_130628_MF_Meta_FD_92639 | JGI IMG/M metagenome (GOLD analysis project Ga0114967, IMG submission 92639) | Freshwater microbial communities from Lake Montjoie, Canada to study carbon cycling - M_130628_MF_MetaG | ecosystem: Environmental > Aquatic > Freshwater > Lake | place: Lake Montjoie... | reverse complement strand
TTAAGAGTTGTGTCTGCATCACCAGGCACAATAACATCCGCTAGTATTGATTACCTAAGTTATCAGTATTCAGTGGAATTGATAGGTTAGCGAAAGGAAAAATATGGCCATATTCATGGGTAACAAAGTAGCAGTCATTGTAGGTACCTCAACCATATCTTCATTTGTCAGCACTGTAAGTCTTAACCGCGAAGTAGAGGCTGTGACTATCACAGCCATGAACGATACTGTTCAGAATATGATAGGGGGGGTTGAGGTAAGCTCACTTTCCTTGGAAATATTCAATGATTTTGCGGCAGCCTCAGTGAACAGTCTTTTTGAAGATGCAATTGGGTCTAAACTGGCAATCAAATTGATACCAGTAACCGGTACAGTCACCGCTACAAATCCAAGTTACAGCATGTCTTGTTTGATTACACAATGGACACCCATTTCAGGATCAACAGACTCAGCTATGACGGCAAGCGTGACTTTTCCAGTTACAGCTTTGACAAAAGCTACTAGCTAAAAAGAAAAGGTGGGACATGCACAAGATTGAAATAACAAAGAAAGACGGCAAAAAAATAACTTATGATCTTACGCCATCTGTGAAAGTAGCTTTTGAAGCTGAGTTCAAAACAGGATGGCGTAAGAGATTAGGTGAACTACAAATGGAGTCGGATCTGTGGTGGCTTGCTTGGCGTATGGAAAAAGATTTAGGCAAGACAGAGTTAGTTTTTGGTGATGATTACATAAATCAATTTGTAGATGTTGATTTGTTGTATGAACCAAAAAATGGCTAGACCGACATGGTCAAATATGGGAGATTGCCTCTGTGTCGGTGGCAACAGGAATTAGCCCTAAAGATTTATTAGAGGTTGATCCGGCTGTTTATATGGCAATCAAAGCAATATTGCAAGAGCAAGCTGCAAAAACAAAAGGGACAGTCAAGAGGAGATAGTGGCTTTACTCAAAGAAGACAGATCTCTCAAAGCTGTTTATGTAGCTGACTTAGATGCGCTTATGAAAAAGATGCAACAGGTTGATCCTGACACGCAAAAAATATTTAAGAGAGAATTACGCAAACAGATTAAACCTGTTGAAAAGCTAGCTAAGAGTTTTATACCATCTGAGGTGTTTCCAGGTTGGAGAGATACTAAGCCATATTACCCTACTAATTGGGGATGGGCTTTTGATCAAACTCATAGAGGCCGCACTTATGGCAAAACCAATCAATCCAGATGGCAATGGTCACAAGCGGATGCTGTTGCAGGCATACAAATTACAAGTGCAAAAGTTAAAGTACAAAGAATTAAAGGTGTTAAATATTCAGTAACGGCTTTAGCGTTAGTAAATAAATCTGTGCCCGGAATACTTTTTGAATTGACCGGCGGTGGTACAGCTAGGAGTAGAGGGAAGACAAGGCGCGTAAGTCGCAATCCTAATGCTAGTGAAGGATTTATTAGAAAAGTATCACAAGCTCATGGAGCAATTTCGGGAGATGGTAAAGGTAAGAGAGTAATCTATAAGGCAACGGCGGCCAAAGGTGAACAAGCATTGGCTGGCATTGGAGCTACAATAGATAAATATTTAGGCAGTAAGTTTAGGGGTAACTAATGGCACTGAGTCAAAATGTTGTAATTAATTTTCTTACTAAGTTTGATAAAAAAGGTCTTGAGCGTGCCACAAAAGAACTAAAAGGTTTTGATAAATTTGTAGCAATAAGTAGTAAAGGATTAAAAGCCGGTTTGTATGCAGGTGCCATTGGAGCTGGCTTTGCATTATTAGGATTAGCTAAAAACTCTGTTACGGCAGCATTAGCTCAAGAAAGGTTAGACAAAGCTTTACGCTTAACCCTGCAATCTATTGGTGCAGCTGGGTTGTTACCTAATGTGAAAGATTTTATAGACAATTTACAAAGAGTAACAAATGTAACCGAAGACCAATTAGTGCCGGCTTTAAGACAATTAATTACACAAACAGGTGATCTTGACAGCTCACAATTTTTATTACAAAAAGCTCTTGATATTTCAGCCGGCACCGGTGCCGAACTTGAAACTGTATTAGATGCCATAAGTAAGGCCGCAATAGGCAATTACAAGAGCATTGCCAATTTGGGAATTGGTTTTACTGCCGCCGAAGCGAAAGCAATGGGCTTTGAAAAGCTTTTAATAAATCTTGACAAATACGCAGGTGCCGCCGAAGCATCAACTGATACTTTTGAAGGTCAATTAAAATCTTTCAAGATAAGTGCCGGAGAAGCTACAGAAACTTTAGGTACTGGATTTTTAACTGCATCATCTTACATAATAACTGGCACTGATAATCTTAAAACTTTTGGTCTTGTTTTGGAGTCGGTGGCTGGTGGACTAGGTGATGTCTTTATAGGTTTCGGTAAAACTGTAAGTGATAAAGGTTTTCTTAGTGCCTTAAATACAACTTTTGAAGATTTAGGCACTGAGGGTTTTAAGGTAAGACAAAAACAATATTTAGCCGCTAAAGGTTATCTTGGCCTATCTCAACAAACTATTGATGCTTTAGAATTACAAGAAAAATTTGGCAAGAAAAAATTAACTCAAGATCAAATGTTATCTAAAATACAGGCTGAAATTTTGAAAAGAGAAAAAGCATTAACAAAAGAAAAAGATGCTCAAAATGCTTTGGCTAAGAAAAAGGCAGAGCTTGAGTCCATGTTTGACCTAGATAAAATTAACCTACAAGCTGCCCTAAGCCGTAAGCTAAATGCTGAGGATGAACTGCGTGTAAAGATATTGCAAAAAATAGCAGAGGGCACAGAAAAGGCTGTAGATGAAGCTCAACGCTATTCAGATGTATTAAAGGTTATTGAAGATGGTGTAATTTCTACAGAGGAAGTAGAAATGTTAGCTACAAAATGGGGCATGACTACTACTGGAGTTTTACTTTATTTACAACAATTGTTTGCATCTAATGATGAGCTGCGTAAAATGTTATCATTGTTGAAAGAAATTGCAAACATAAAATTAACAGCACCAACCTCGGCAGCATTTACCGGCTCCATAAGCGAATTATCTAGCACTCTAAATTTTACAAATAAGGCTTTACAAGATGAAAAAATTGGTAAAAATAGTTATGTAAAACTTGCAGAGGGTGGCGTTGTAAATAGTCCAACAATTGCAATGATTGGTGAGGCTGGAGCTGAGGCCGTAATTCCATTAGATCGTATGGGTAGCATGGGTACAAAGGTGGTTGTAAATGTGCAAGGCTCTGTAATTTCTGAGGGTCAATTGCAATCTGTAATACAAGATGTTTTGTATAACTTAAATCGCACCGGTGCAGTAACACAGTTAGCAAACCTAGGTAGATAATGCCGGCTGCAATATTTAAGGCAGAAATTGATTTTAGCAATGGAGCAAGTTTTGACCCGGCTCTAATTCTTGATAACCCTAATACACTTTTAGACTCAGCTGTATTGGGCACAGCTGCCGCGGATGTTGTAGATATAACAGCTTTTGTAACACAGTGTTACATTAGGCGTGCCTTTAATAGATCATCTGACTCATTTATAGGTGGCAGTGCAAAGATAGTGTTTGTTGATCAGACAGGCACATTTAACCCTGCCAATACATCCTCATCTCTTTATGGCAAAATTAAACCTATGCGTAAGATCCGCATGACGGCTACTTACAACAGCATTAGTTATAGCCTTGGATCTTTTTATGTGCAAGAGTGGAATTACAAAAGCCCTACAGGATTTGATCCTGCCTATGTCACTCTCAATTGTGTAGATGGTTTTCAGCTGCTAAACCTGACCACCTTGACTACAGTTACAGGCGGCACCGCCGGACAGACCACAGCGCAAAGGGTTACAAGCTTGCTTGACTCTGGAGATTGGCCAGGGGGTATGCGGGACATATCTACAACGGCTACTACTACAGTGCAAGCTGATACCGGATTGTCAAGATCTTTACTAGGAGCTTTGCAAGATATTGAGCAAACAGAAACCGGGGCTTTGTATGTTGATCAAAGAGGCTTTGTTAAGTTTATGTCAAGGACAGACATTATTACCGCCTCTGGATCTACCCTTACAAAATTTTCAGATGTCAATGGATCAGGTGACATTACCTATCAAAATGTAGAGTTTGACATATCTGATTTTCAAATGATTAATAAAGTTACAGTTACGCCGGCAGGATTGACAGGGCAAACAGCTCAAGACTCTGCAAGCATTGATGATTATTTTCAGCATAGCCGAGTCAGATCGGGCATTATGCAAACTGAGGCAGATGCTCTAAATCAGGCGCAAATGATTATTGCATCACGCAAAGAGCAAGGTGTTGATATACAGCTCAACTCTTTGACTGTAGATGCCTATAGTCAAGCTGATCCTGCTAGGACTACGGCAGCTTTAGCACTTGATATTTTTGATCCTATTGAGGTGACTCAAACCTTACCTGCCGGCAATGTGGTCAGTGATAGCGTTATAGCCGGTGTGCAATATCAGATTACCCCTAATTCTTTTCTTGTAACATTTTCATGCGCTCAACCTTTTGCTGTAGGTTTTTTGCTAGACTCAGCTGTTGATGGTTTATTAGATGAAGATATTTTGAGCTACTAGGAGATACATGGCCACCTTTGTAACCGGGCAAGTTTTAACAGCTGCGCAAATGAACAGCATTGCTAACCTAACTGTCAGAGCTGTAACTACGACATCTGACACTTTTGTAGTCGCCGATGCTGACAATAAACTTATTACTTATTCAAACACAGGTGCTACAACTATTACAATACCACCTAACAGCTCTGTAGCAATTACAACAGGATCAGTCATAAATCTTATTAAAATTGGTGCTACCGGCACAATGACCATAGTACAAGGTGCAGGTGTAACTGTAGCCTCTGCCGGAGCAGTTTCTACAAGTCCTACAATTACTACAACTTTTGGTGCTGCAAGCTGTATTAAAGTAGCCGCGGATAGCTGGTATGTAGTGGGTAAAATTAACTAATGTCTTTAATTCTTGGGATATTAGATAGCGGTGGCGCGGCCGCTTCTACCAGTTCATACGAATCTATTGCTAGTGCTACTGGCACAGGTTCAAGCGGAACAATTACATTTAGTTCAATACCTGCTACCTACTCATCATTACAAATTAGATGCTGTATATTGGCTTCTGCTAGTAATGAATTTGTATCTTTACAATTAAATAGTAATACTGGCAGTAACTATACAAGACATAGCCTTCAAGGTATAGGAACAAGTGCGGTGGCAGACGGGGCTGCTAATTCATCTAGTATTAATCTTGACGGCAACTACTGGGGACTGCAATCTAGTTATCCAACTGTAACAATAATAGATATTTTAGATTATGCCAGTACTACTAAGTTCAAAACTGTTAGAGTATTCAATGGTCAAGACAATAACAGCAATAGAGGTCAAGTAGGTTTATGTTCAGGAGTTTATCGCAGCACAACTGCAATAAGTACAGTTACTATAAATATTAGTGGTGGAATAAATTATACTACCAATTCAACTTTCGCCCTCTATGGCATAAAAGGATAATATGGCAACCACATACGATAAAATTGCTACAACTACCTTGGCTAGTGCGGCTGCAACTATTACATTTTCATCTATAGCGGCAACATATACTGATTTAAGATTAGTTCTCATAGGCACATCTACTGCAGGTGGTGGAGTTAGATTACAATTTAATTCTGATACTGCAACTAATTATTCAAATACACAATTATATGGTTTTCCAGCAAGTGCCTATTCTGGTCAAGAAACAAATAAAACTTATTGTGATTTATCTGTTTTTGGTTTTGAAGTGACTAATCCTTGTTTTATCAGCACTGATATATTTTCTTATGCAGGTTCTACTTACAAAACATTATTAGCAGAATATTCAGGTGACCAAAATGGTTCAGGTGGTGTTGCAAGAATTGTCAATTTGTGGCGATCAACTTCAGCAATTACTTCAATGCAACTATCCTTAAGTGCTGGTAATTATAAAATAGGCACTACCGCAACACTCTACGGAATTAAGGCGGCATAATGGCAACCTATACTTTAATCAGTTCAAATGTTTTATCATCAAGTGCGGCATCTGTTACCTTCTCATCAATACCTGCTACCTATACGGATTTGGTAGTAAGGATAAGTGCGAGAAGTGATAACGCCAGCGATAGAACAACTACAAAGTTTTGGTTTAACGGAAATAGCGGCACTACTTCATACAGTCAAACAATTTTACAAGGCAATGGTGCTTCTGCTATCTCAAGCCGTAATTCATCTGTTGGTTATGGATTAAATGGATTTCAAGATGGCGCAACAGCGACCGCTTCTACTTTTGGTAATGGTGAAATATATATTCCAAATTACACCACTACAAGTAATAGACCTACTGCTGGATTTTCAGTACAAGAAAACAATAGTTCAACTGCTTACATAAATGCAACAGCCAACCTAGACCAAATTGCCGCTGCAATTACTTCTATAACAATAGATGCTAATGGTTCTAACTGGATTACAGGCTCATCATTTTATCTATACGGAATATCCAACGCTTAACAAAGGAGAAAACATGCCACATAAAGTAATCGTAGATTGTTCAACAGGTGAAACTACCGAGGTTGAATTAACTGCTGAGGAAATCGCAGATCAAGAAGCTGCAATAGTAACGGCTGAAGCAGAGCGCGTAGAGCGTGAAGCAAAAGAAGCGGCTGATGCAACAGCCAAATCTGCACTGTTAAAGAAGTTAGGAATTACGCAAGCAGAAGCCCGGTTGTTGCTTTCTTAATATGGATGGCAAAAATTATTGAGCTAACAAGTCCTAATGGATGGCCGGCTAGTGAAGACCGCAAAGCTATAGCTATTCAATCTTTTGCTATACCTGGTACATCTCTAAAGATTGCATGTGCAAAAGATGTAGCACCAATACTTGTTGCCTTTTGTGCAGAATTTAATGAGCTTGTAGAGCCTATTGATAAAGGTCAATTGGATGACTGGGGCTATGCCTTTCGCATGACCAGAGGGTCAGACAAGGTTTTAAGCAATCACTCATCTGGTACAGCTGTAGACCTTAATGCCACAAAACACTCTTTAGGTAAGTCAAATACATTTACAAAAGAGCAAACAAATACTATACAATTGCTTATAGTTAAGTATGGCTTGGCTTGGGGCGGTAACTACAAAAAGCGTAAGGATGAGATGCACTTTGAGATAGCCATGACTAAAACTAAAGTGCAAGACAAACTTAAACAGTTAGGACTCAAATGAAATTAAGTGTTAAGCAAAAAGCAATTATTAAATCTTACCTACGCAGTCTAGCCGCAGCCACTGTCACTACAGTCTTGGCTTTGGTAGCTGACATACGCCCTGAGCTATCTATTCTTGCAGGTGCCTTAGTCGCACCTTTAATTAGATATTTTGATGGACAGGATCAGGCTTTTGGCCGCAACAGTAAATGAGTCCTAATGACTGGGCAGGTCTATCTGTAGCTGTAATAACAATCCTAGGTTCATTTATTGCAGCTGTCAGATGGCTTGTGAAGCATTACCTATCAGAGCTTAAACCTGATAAAAATGGGCAGCATAATCTTGAGGGTAGAATTTGTCGCATAGAAAATAAGCTAGACACGCTGTATGAAATACTAATAACTAAAAAATAATCTGCATACCCTTCACCTATGAGAAGCTGCGTAATTGTGCCAAGTAGAGGCAGACCAGAAAACATGGCCAGACTAGCTGCATCCTTTCTTGAAACAAACGCATCTGTAGATCTATACGCTGTAATAGATAATGATGATCCGAAATGGGATGAGTATGTCAAAAATGAAGACTATATGTGCCTGCCTTCGGACAATAAAACAGGCGGTTGCGCGAAAGCTCTTAATGATGCTGCAATGCTTTTACGCGATTACACTCGGTATTCTATTTATGATCTCTACATTTTTATGGGTGATGATCACTTGCCTAGATCGCTTGATTGGGACAAAGCTTTTCAAAAAGCGTTATTAGGTAAGACAGGCATTGCCTATGGTGATGATCTCTTGCAAGGACAAAACTTACCTACCGCTTTTGCAATGACCAAAGATATTGTTGATGCGTTAAAAGGCATGACTTTTCCAGGTTGCAAACATTTATATTTTGATAACTTTGTAAAACAATTAGGAATAGATATTGGATGTCTAATTTATCTGCCAGATGTAATTATTGAACACCTACACCCGGCAGCTGGTAAAGCTGAAATGGATGAAGGCTATGAAAGAGTTAATCAACCTAAGTGGTATGAGGAAGATCTATTAACCTTGCAAACTTACTTAAGATCTACCGAGTATGCAGATCTTGTTTATGCACTTAAATGAAAGTCCTAATTACTGGTTCACATGGCTTTGTCGGTAGAGCTTTTAGGCGTGCGCTACCTTATGCACAATTGACTTTAGTAGATCTAAAAAATGGTACAGACTGCCGGGACTTTTTTAAGTTAGAAACAAAAAAGTATGACCTTGTAATACACCTTGCAGCTGTAGTAGGTGGGCGGCAACAGATAGAAAATGAGCCTCTAAGTTTAGCTGTGGATCTTGCTATTGATGCTGAGTTTGCCAATTGGTGCATGGTTACAGAACAGCCTTATGTAGTTTATTTTAGTTCATCCGCTGCCTATCCAACAGAGCTACAAACCTTAACTAAAAAACATAAGTTAAAAGAAAAAGATCTAAACTTTAATAAAATTGGCGTACCTGACATGAGCTATGGCTGGGCTAAATTGACAGGCGAAATGTTGATGAGTTACCTGCGTGAGATGGGTACACAGGTCTTAATCCTTAGACCTTTCAGTGGCTATGGCACTGATCAAGATATGACCTACCCTTTTCCTTCAATTATGCAAAGGGCAATACTTAATTCAAATCCATTTGACATCTGGGGTAGGGCAACTACTACCAGGGACTTTATACATATTGATGATGTAGTAGATGCTGTAATTACTATGGTGCAAAACAATTGCAATCAAACAGTCAATCTTTGTACAGGCAGGCCTACTACTTTCCTTGAGCTGTCACAGATAGCCTTAAAAACCCTTGGGATCACAAAGATGCCTAGGTTTAACATATTGGCTGATAAACCGGCAGGCGTGGCTTACCGCGTAGGCAATCCGACAATGATGAGCGATTACTACACACCAAAAATTAGTCTTGAGGAAGGTGTCCACAGAGCTATCTCCGGTGTCTTATGATTTACAATTAGCTTATGGCAACTAAACGCAAAGTGAAAAAGGTAGCAAGGCGTAGGCGTACAACTAAAGATACGCCTTTAACTAAATTAGATTTCTGGGCTATTGCAGCTAATGAAGTTTATATGGCTTGCCGTAAGGCTGGTATGGATGAAGGTACAGCTTTAGCTTTTGCAATGGACAGGTCATCTTACCCTGACTGGATTGTAGATAAAAAAAATCCTTTGTCTAAGCCATGGGATGATGATGAGGAATTAGATTAAGCGCGACAAGTCTTTTAATGCACGCTACTTAATTTGTAGTGATTTACAGGTGCCATTTCAATTTGATGAGGCAATTGTCAATCTAAAAAAATTGGTAAATACTTTCAAGTTTGACCTAGTATTAAATGTAGGTGATGAATTAGATCTAAATACAATATCTAAATACAGTCAAGGCAAAGCTGAGTCATTTCAACAAACATTAAATGCTGACAGAGATCTTTGCAAAGATATTTTATATGATCTAAAAACAGATGTAGTTTCCAGGTCAAATCACACAGATAGATTGTTTAGTGCAGTAAGTCAGATACCCGGCTTAATGGCTTTACCAGAGCTGCAATATGAAAAATTTATGGACTTTGATCGCCTTGGCATTTACTTTGCGAAGAAGCCTTATGAGATACCGGGCACTGACTTTGTACTCTGTCATGGGGATGAGGGCAACCTGTCAAAAATTGGCGGCTCCAGTGCGCTTAACATAGCAAAAACCTGGGGGCGGAGCGTAATTTCGGGGCATAGTCACAGGATGGGCTACACATGCCACTCAGAGGCCTTTGGTGGCCGTTTAGAGAGGGTTTTAGTCGGTGTTGAGGTAGGTCATACATGCAACATGAAAAAGATGTCCTACCTGGCAAAGCGCAATTATTACGCTAATTGGCAGGCTGGGGCTGTGATTATGACTATTAAGCGTGGTAACCCTAGCTTTGAAATGATCCGCTTCAACACAGATGGCAGCTTCGCCGCGCTAGGTAAAGCCTTTGGGTAATTGCTTTTGTCAGTGGGCTATGCTTTAATTGCTTTTGTAAATCCATTTGAAGGGATGGGAATATGAAGATAACAAAGAACCAATTTGAAGGCTTGACCGCGGCACAAATGCAATGGGCAGATGAGCAGGATTGGTTAAGTCAAGCTGACCGCTTTGAAGATACAATCTGTTGGTCACACAAGTTTATTTATTGGGTAGAAAATTATGCTTCAATTATTTTAGCTACCGAATTTCTAAAACAAAACAGATTCAACTTTAGTGTTTCTTATGACAATGCACTAAATCAATATTGCTTTACAACAGATTATGCCGGTGCCTGGGTGACTGTATGAACGCAACAGACTACGCACAAAAGGGTTGGTTTGTATTGCCACTTAAAAAACAATCTAAAGAGCCTGCAAGATTTTTGCGCCATGGTTATTTAGATGCAACATTAGATCAAGAAAAGATTGATCAATGGTTTGCAGATCAAGAGCTGAACATTGGCCTTGGTATATCTCAATCTAGTTTGGTTGTATTAGATTTTGATGCACGCAACGCTGGCAGAGATCCTCAATGGCTTGAGTTATTAGATCGCTGTTTCAAATGCAACACACATGTTGTAGCTACACATGATGGGTACCACATTTATTTCTACATACAAAAGCCTATGCAATTTAAGGGCAAACTAATATCTGGCATAGATATTAAACACAAAGGTTATGTAGTGCTACCACCATCAATACATCCAAGTGGTACACAGTACAAAATAGTAAATGATGTAGCACCGGTAGATCTACCAGAGGATTTGATGAAATTGATGACATGGTAATTGTTAAATATGACAAGGAAAGTGGCGCGTATGTTGATAGCAAACGCACACACTTTGTAAAAGCTTCTCTAATCAGGGCATACGCTCATAAATCAATGGGCGCATCTCAGGTCAGAGGTAGGCTCTCAGCTGCAATGGTTGAGGGTTATTGGTTAGACAAGTTCAAGGAAGCGGTGAAATATGAACTCTGAAATATATGGTTGGTTAATAACGATTACTTTATTTACATTGGTTGCACTGTTAATTGGTGTTACTTGGATGGTTGCAATTGAAAATGGCTACGACAAAGGCTTTAAGAGTGGCTATAAACGCGGTTTGCAAGATGCAAAGCAATCAAGTGTAAAGGTGGAAAAATTTACTGTAAAAACACATCCATCAATGCGCCAAAAGATGCTTGAAGCTGACAATGAATACTTAATGGAGAAGGTTGTAAAGCTTTGGGATAAGGAGATGCAATGATAGATCTGACTCAATATGAAGATGCAGCTACCTTGAACAGATGGTTTCAAAATAACTATCCGCTTGGCCGGATAGATTTACAGCTTGTAGAGATCAACCTTGACAAAGGTATTGTTGTATTCAAAGGCAGTTTGTACAGAGATAGCAATGATGCAAACCCGGCTGTTACTAATTATGCCAAGGGTGAAAGGGATGACTACCCTGCCCACATGCGTAAATGGTATTTAGAGGACACAGCT
>Ga0114967_10004149_pt1 | contig 11730 bp, 11 predicted proteins | sample M_130628_MF_Meta_FD_92639 | JGI IMG/M metagenome (GOLD analysis project Ga0114967, IMG submission 92639) | Freshwater microbial communities from Lake Montjoie, Canada to study carbon cycling - M_130628_MF_MetaG | ecosystem: Environmental > Aquatic > Freshwater > Lake | place: Lake Montjoie... | reverse complement strand
GCCGAGCGCGCGGATTTCTTCGAGCAGTTTTTCCGTGAAGTGCAATCCCGCTGTGGGTGCAGCGACAGAACCAGCGTGTTTTGAAAAGACAGTTTGGTAACGCTCTTTGTCGCTTGCTAGCAGATTTTTTTGATCGCGTTCGATATAGGGTGGCAAGGGAAGTTCTCCCAGCCAATCGAGGTCGTTAAGAATATTTTCTGTGCCGTTGAATCGCAGGCGGCGATGACCTTCCTTGTTTGTTTCGGTGACGGTGGCGGTGGGGTTGCTGATTGCCGATTGCTGGTTGCCGATTTGAATTCGCGTTCCGACTTTCGCCCGCTTGCCCGGCTTCATCATCGCCCACCAATCGTTGGCTGAATTTTCTTCGAGCAATAAAATTTCAAACGCGCCGCCGGTCTTGGAATTGTTTCCACGCAGTCGCGCCGGAATCACACGGGAGTTGTTCAACACGAGCACATCGCCGGCGCGAAAATAATTCAACACGTCGCGAAATGTTTCATGTCCGATGCTCGCGGTGTCGCGATGTAGAACGAGCAGGCGCGAGTCATCGCGTTTGGCAGCGGGGAGCTGTGCGATTAATTCCTGCGGCAGATGAAAATCAAAGTCAGAGGTGCGCATCGGCGATGTGAGGTTAGCGGGAAGTTTTTTTTGAACCACGAAATACGCGAATCACGCGAACAAATTTCCGGAATAAACATTTGCGATGAAAATAATGCCTTCCCAAATCCCAATACGGAGGGTCGTAAGTGTTCGATAGGGGAGTTCAAGGACGGAGGGTGGGTAGGGCGTGTTCTCCGCGCGTGCTGCGATCAACTCCGGGGATTTGAGATTCTACTAATTGTGTTGCCTGGTTTAGTTGGCCCATTAGTAGTGGTGGTTGCCTTCTTCGTTAGAGTTCTCCCCAAGCTGTTTCTAACCTGTGAATAACTTCTGCATAAAACTTAGGGAAAGGTATTGACGCAAAGTGGCAAACGGTGTTTAACAGTGCTGTGTTGTGGGGTAATTAGGGGCGAAGTGGGGTTGTTAAAACCCTTGTGAACAAAATGTCGAACAACGGAACAACGACGCAGATTTACAACTCGATCTACCGGCATGGTGTGGATGAGAAGCGTCGTATCCAAATACCTTCGATGTGGCGGCCCTCGGAGCCGGGCATCCAACTGACGCTCATCGTCTGGCCGCAGCGGTCGGAGGGGCCGTGTTTGCGCGTGTTGCCGCCCAAGGAAATGGCGGAGTTGATGGCGGACTTGGATGCGATGTCGAATGATGACGGTCGCAAAACAATTTTGAAGCGGATCATCGGTGCTGAATCCACCCAAGTGACTCTTGATAAAGCGGGACGCATTTGTGTGCCGGAAGAAATGGCGACTTCTGCGGGCATCGCGAAAGAAGCAACGCTCGTCGGTTTGTTGGATCGGTTCGAAATTTGGGATCCGGCGCGTTACGAAAAAGTGAAAGCGGCGGACATGGTGTTGGCGCAGGAAGCGTTCAAGCGGATGGAGTGAGTGAATGATTATGAAATTTGGAAGATTGCTGGCATCGGGAAAAAGTCTAGTGAACGGAGATGTATCCGGTCGGTATCGGATGGAGAAAAACCTTCGATTGCCGAAGTTCATTTCTCCGCGCAATCCCTTTAAGCAGGAGGCGGCGGTTGAACCGACAGCGCCCCCATCGGTGGTCGCTGCCCCTGCTAAAACAGCCGTCGCTGCCGACCCATCAAAGCCAGCGAGAGCAGTCCCGCTTTCGGGGCGCATTAGTGGCGGGCTGCAGAAGGTAATCTTGTTTTGTCTGGATCACAATCCGTTCTCGGCGATCGGCAAACCGAAGCTTTCAGGGATACCTCGGTTCGCAAAGCCGGCGCAGCAAGTGGAGTTTGCTTTGGATCGAACAAAGGTTGCGCCTGGCGAGCTCAGCAACGGGCGCTTGATGCAGATAGGTGCAGGACAGGAGTGATGTTTTAACAAGCGTGCGAAGTGGCCGAGTTCTCACACAAGTCGGTGATGATGGCGGAAGTGCTAGCCGCGCTCCAACCGAAGCAGGGCGGCCAGTACGCCGATGGAACTCTCGGTGGAGCGGGTCACGCAGCCGCGGTCTTGGCTGCAAGCTCGCCTGATGGACGGCTGCTGGCTTGTGATAGAGATGGAGTCGCGATTCAAGCGGCAACGAAGCGGTTAGCGGAATTTGTGGGACGGTTTGAATTGCGGCGCGGGAATTATGCCGATTTGAGCGAATGGATTCCAGCGGGGAGTTGCGATGGTTGCCTGCTGGATCTCGGTGTGAGCAGTCCGCAATTAGATGAAGCCGAGCGTGGCTTTAGTTTTCAAAACGATGGCCCGTTGGACATGCGGATGGATACTCGGCAACCGGTCACAGCAGCGACTTTGTTGAACGCCGAGAGTGCGGAAGAGATTGCGAAGATTTTTTGGGAATATGGCGACGAGCGGGAATCACGGCGGTTTGCGCGTGCGATTGTTCATGATCGAGAATTGCGACCGTTCACAACAACGCGTCAACTAGCTGAATTAATTGAAAGATTGTCGCCGCGCGGTGGGCGCAAGGCGCATCCGGCAACGCGAGTCTTCCAGGCTTTGCGGATCGCGGTGAACAACGAAATCGGCTCGTTGAATCGAGGGCTGGATGGTGCACTGAAACTTTTAAAGCCTGGCGGGAGACTCGCTGTGATCACGTTTCACAGCCTTGAGGATCGCGTGGTGAAGTTATTCGGGCGGGAGCGTGCGCGGGATTACACATTTGATGGGAAAGATGTGCCAGAGCTGCGGAAGCCGTGTGTGCCGCAGATCAAGCTGATCAGTCGCAAGGCGATCATGCCGAGTGAACTGGAGTCGTCTGAAAATCCGCGGAGTCGCAGTGCTCAACTAAGGGTGATGGAGAAGATTTGAATGGCGAAGAATCGTAAAAATGAATCTGTGGTGCTCCGGCTGGGTCCGGCGCTGAAGGTCTTTGGCTTGATCGCGGTGATCGGGGGCGCGTCAGTAGGTTACGTGTGGCAGAAGGGGCAGATCGAGATGCTGGGGCGTCAGATCAAGGAGCGTGAGATTAGATCGGCAGAATTGCGCGATCAGAACAAAAAGCTGCGCGACAATCTGGCGATGATCCGGACGCCAGCGATGCTGGAGCAGCGAATGAAGGGGTTGAATCTTGGGATGGCGATGCCGCAAGCAAAAGATATCTGGCGTGTGCCAGAGCCTTTGCCGAGGCCGGTGAGTGTGACGGGGCGACCGGCAATTGTGCAGCAAGTAGCTTCTAGATAGTCAGTAGAGTTTTTTGCCGCTGCTTGGTTTGCGGGCGTGAGGCTGCGGCTGCGTCCGGGTGTATGGCAAAGTTTTCAGAGAAATTGGATAAACGATTTTGTGGGATGCGAGTCCAGAGATTTTAAAATATTAAAGAATAATTTTTACCACCGCCCATGGCTTGTTGGTTGAGGAACCGAGACGGTCGTGGGCGGTTGGTGATTTTCAATAATGGGAAAGCGATTGCAAATAAAGCGGCTGTTGTGGCTGGTGGGCGGGTTGTGTCTCGCATTCATCGGGCTTGCGCTGCGGCTTGCAGATTTGCAGGTGCGGCGACATGTGGAGTTGCGGGCGTTGGCGGAGGTGAACACGGTTTACAAGATCCGCATCCAGCCGCGTCGCGGGGACATCCTCGATGTGCGTGGAAATTTACTGGCATCCAGCACGATGGTGAAGACTATCGGGGCAAATCCGACTCTGCTTACCAACCGACAGGCAGAAGTGGCGCGTGCCATTGCTCCAATCCTCGGCATGAACGAAGCTGATTTGTTCCGCAAGCTTCAACCAGGAACGCGTGTCAATATAAAGGGGCTGACCGTTCCAGTCGTTCATGTCGTCCTAGCAAACAAGGTGTCGTTGGAATCCTGGACGAAAGTGCGTCAAGCCATGACGACTTTGAAATTGAGCGGTGCTGAGGATAAGAAATTTACTCCGCCCCTTCGCGCGAAGGCGATTTTTGCAGACCCAGTCGAGGATCAGGTGCGGAAGTATCACGGGAATGATCTGGCGGCGCATGTGCTGGGATTTGTTGGGCGTAATAGCGACACGAATTCGACGGAGTTCGGGCAGATAATCGGGGTCGATGGAATTGAGCGGACGTTTGATGACAAGCTTTCTGGTACGCAGGGTTGGCGGGTTACAGAGATAGACAAGAAGGGGCGTGAAGTGGTGCCGATGCGCGATCAAAATGTTCCAGCGCGTGACGGTTTTAATGTTGTGCTTACGATTGATTCAGTGATCCAGAACACGCTGGAGAATGCCTTGGCATCCAGCATGAAAAATTTCTCTCCGCAGAACATCACAGGCATCGTACTGCGTCCGGGCACGGGTGAGATTCTTGCAATGGCATCGCTGCCGGATTTCAATCCGAACAAAGTGCCGCGCGATCCCGAACTTCGGAAAAATCGAGTGATTACAGACTTTTACGAGCCGGGGTCAACGTTCAAGATCGTGCCGGTAGCAGGTGCGTTGGATGACGGCAAGGTGAAGCTTGCTTCGGAGTTCAATTGTGAGAACGGTTTGTTTCGTTATGCCGGAGTGCCGCTGCACGATCACCATTCTTACGGCACTTTGACGGTGGAAAAGATAATCACGTTTTCTTCAAATATCGGCGCCGCGAAGATTGGATTGGAGCTGGGCGAAAACCGCCTCTACGAGCACATCAGCAACTTTGGATTCGGAATGCAAACGGGGATTCAACTTCCGTCCGAGTCGCCCGGTCTATCGCATCCAGTGAGGAAGTGGAGCAAAGTTTCCATCGCACAGATTCCGATGGGGCATGGCATCGCGGTGACGCGATTGCAAATGGCGATGGCGATGGCAGCGATCGCAAACGATGGATGGCTGATGCGTCCTATGTTGGTAAGTCGGCTACAGGACGGTGCTGGGAACGTAGTGGCGCAGTATCAACCGCAGCGTATCCGGCGCGTCATTGGTGACGCTGCCGCCGCTGAAATGGTGAAGGCGTTGAAAACAGTGGTGGGTCCGAGCGGCACGGCTGAGAAGGCGGCGATGACGAATTACACGGTAGCGGGAAAGACTGGCACGGCGCAGAAGCCTGGAAAAGGCGGTTATCAAGATGGAAAATTTCTTTCGTCGTTCATCGGATTTTTCCCTGCGGATAAACCGCAGATTTGTATTTCGATAGTGCTGGATGAGCCGAGTAAGGGACATTTTGGCGGTACTGTGGCGGCGCCAGCGTTTCACGAGGTGGCTACGGCGGTTGCGAGTTATCTCCAAATTGTGCCGGATAAAAATGTTGTCGAAGTAACGTCGGGTAACATAGGGGCATCACCGGTTGATGTCAGGTCCGTGAGAACAGTGGCAGCAAGGACGTCGAGAACCCAATGAGATTATGAATCCAAACAGCATCTCCCATCGGTTGTTCGTATCAGCATTGTCGCAAAGCAGTCAGCCGCCGGCGAAGCGTCCAGAGAAGCGGAGCGTATTCCGGGCGGGCCAAAAATCCGACGAAGACAGGCAAGCGCAGACTGCGACGGCCTCCGCTGCGCGCAAGTTGCAAGAGTGGTCGTGGAGCGGTTGGCAGAGTACGACGATTTGATGAATGAACACACATTCAAAACCACACCTGCTAGGCATGATCGCGGGATTGTTTCTCGCGGCGGGATTGATCGTCTCTGCGTCACTGGCGACGACCGCGTGGTTAAAGGTGAAGAACACTCAGTTCATCACAGTAAAGGGTTCGGCGCGGAAGAATGTGAGTTCTGATCTCGTCGTATGGCGAGGTGCGTTCACCAGGCAGGCGGGTTCGTTGTTGGTAGCGCAAAAGAGTTTGAAGGCGGATGCAGAGAAATTGCGTTTGTTCATTGTATCGCACGGCTTGACGAATTTTACGTTTACCCCCATCGCCATCGAGGAGGTGCGCGGGACGTCGACTGATGTGGCTGGGCTGACGCAGCCGCGCGTGTTGGGTTATCGGCTAACGCAAGCCGTGCGCGTGGAATCGGGTGCTGTGGAATTGATGGCGAAGCTGGATCGCGAATCGGTTTCGCTCGTGGAGCAGGATGTTATGTTTACAGCTCAAGTGCCGGATTTTTTATACACGAAAGCAGGCGAAGCCAAAGTGGAGATGCTGGCAGAAGCGACGCGTGATGCGCGCACTCGCGCCGAGCAGATTGCGCTACAAGGCGGACGTAGCATCGCGCAATTGCACACGGCCGACATGGGCGTGATCCAGATCGCTCCGATTTATAGCGGACAGACCAGCTGGGAAGGGATGAATGATACGTCCTCGCTGGACAAAACCATCACAGCAGTGGTGACCGCGACTTTTGCATTGAAATGAATTGTGGAAAACATGGCGTTGGAATTTGTTTTATCGGCATGTGGCGGGGAACTCCTCAAGGGTTCGCCTACGGAGAAATTTTTGCGGGTCAACACCGACTCGCGGCAGGGCCAGGCGGGGGATTTATTCATCGCGATGTCGGGCGAACGTTTTGACGGGCACGCATTCTTGGAGGAAGTCGCGGCGAGGGGTGCCGTGGCTGTGATGGTCGAGCGCGGCCACAAGTTGGCAGAATTGCCGAATTGTGCGGTGATTCAAGTGACGAATACGCGACAGGCGTATGGACAAATCGGCGCGGCATATCGGAAACGATTTTCCGTTCCGGTCATCGCGGTTGCCGGGTCTAACGGGAAGACGAGCACGAAGGAGCTGATCGCGGCAGTGTTGCGTCAGAAGATGGGTACGTTGTGGAGCGAGGCGAGTTATAACAACGATGTAGGTGTGCCAGCGACGTTGCTGCGATTGGACAAAACGCATCATGCGGTGGTGGTGGAAGTGGGTACGAATCACCCAGGCGAACTCGCGCCGTTGGTCAAATTGATTGCGCCGCAATTCGGTGTCATCACGAATGTGGCTCGCGAACATCTGGAGTTTTTCGGTGATCTCGATGGCGTGGCAAAGGAAGAAGGCGTATTGGCAGAGTTGTTGCCCGCCGATGGAACACTTTTTTTGAATGGAGACAACGAGTGGAGTGTTGACATCGCGAAGAGGTCGAAGGCGACAGTTGTTCGAGTGGGTTCATCGGCGAACTGCGACTGGCGGGTGAGGGGTGTGAAGTTGGACAAGAACGGCTCGGTGTTCACTGTCGAGACAGCTCAGAAAGAATTTTGCGGGACTTATCGCATCCGTTTGCTTGGGCGGCATCAGGTGGGGAATGCGTTGTTCGCTATCGCATTGGGCGCGGAATTGGGGTTGCGTCGAGACGAGATCAAACTTGGGCTGGAGGAGTGCGTTCCGGCTAAGATGCGATTGGAGATTTATGAGGCATCTGGCGTGCGGGTTTTGGATGACGCGTATAACGCGAATGCCGATTCGATGTTGGCCGCGTTGTTGGTGTTGCAGGAGCTGCCTTGTAAAGGCAGGCGTGTGGCGGTGTTAGGTGACATGGCGGAACTCGGCGCGCAGAGTGAAAGTGCGCATGCGGAAGTGGGGCGACGCGCGGCGGAGTTGGGTGTGGAGCAGTTGATTGCGGTGGGGAAGATGGCTGGAACGATGGCGCAGGCGGCGCGCGACGCGGGTTTGAGTCGTGTGATCGAACTTGAAAACGCCGAGTCGGCTGCCAGTTCCATCAAATCATTTTTGAAAGTGGGCGATACGGTGTTGTTGAAGGCATCAAGGTCGTCGCGGTTGGAACGTATCGGGAACGCTTTGAAGGCGGGCGATGTCGGGAAGCGGAATTAATCTGATGTTATTTTATCTCAGTCAGATCATTTTAGATGCAGCGGAAGGAACGGCGTGGGCGCAATATGTTACGCCGATACGCTTGTTCCGTTACATTACATTCCGGAGCGCGGGCGCGGCGGTGACGGCATTCCTGTTGAGCATGTGGCTCGGGCCGAAAGTAATCGAGTGGTTGAAGCGGCTCAAGTTCGGTCAAGAATACAAAGACCTTGCGGATCAATCCGGTGATTTCAAGGCGCGCGTGTTGAGCAAGAAAGGTGTGCCCACAATGGGTGGAATCCTCATTGTGCTGGTGCTGAACCTGACGGCGATTCTGTGGGCGCAGATGAATCCATTGCTGGAGTTGACATTGTTGTCCGTGCTTGTGTTGACGGGGTTGGGTTTTTACGACGACTACGCGAAGATCATCAAGCAGCAGGGTGGAGGCGCGCCGCCGCATGTGAAGTTATGGGTACAGTTTGCGGTGGGCGCGTTTGTGGCTTTGTATCTGTGGAAGTTGCCGATGATAAGTGAGCTCCGGTTTCCAGAGATGAAGGCCGTCATGCACAATAATCTCGTCGAGACGTTGATGTTGCCGTTCTATAAATATCCCATTCAGTGCGGTGCGGTGTTCGGCATCGCGGTGGTAATGTTGACGATTGTGGGTAGCTCAAACGCGGTGAATTTGACGGATGGTCTCGACGGGTTGGCGATCGGATGCACGATCATCACATCCATCGTGTTCCTAGTGCTGACGTATCTGGCGAGCAATTTCAAGTATGCGAAGTATCTGCAAATCCCGTTCGTGCCAGGCGCTGAAGAACTGACGGTGTTTTGTGCGGCGATGATAGGCGCGGGTATGGGGTTCTTGTGGTTCAACTGTCATCCAGCAGAAGTGTTCATGGGTGATACGGGATCGCTCGCGTTGGGTGGAGCGTTGGGATTGATCGCGATTTTGATCCATCAACCCGGAGTGCTGGTGATCGCGGGTGGCGTGTTCGTAATAGAAGCCGTTTCTGTCATCATCCAGAAGGGCTGGTTCAAATACACGCGGCGGAAGTATGGGGAGGGTCGCCGGTTTTTCAAAATGGCGCCCATCCACCATCACTTCGAGAAGATGAACTGGTATGAATCAAAAGTGGTGACGAGATTTTACATCTTGAGCGTGCTGTTCGCTTTGCTGGCGTTGAGCACGTTGAAGATTCGGTAGGGTGGTAAGTTTTGTGTTGTAAGTGTTGCGTCAAGTGTTCGTGTGAGTGAGGAGTCAGACGGTGGGAAAAGCGTGCGAGTGTTTCCCGCTTTCCTCCTTGCGGCGCGGGCGGTTCGTTGTTAAAAAAACTGTTGAAGCGGAGTCGTTTTATTTGCGTTGGTCAGTCGGTGCAGATCACGTCCCGCTGTTTCCCTGCTTCGACAGTTTTTCGCAAAAACAATTTGTGGCGTGGAATCCTTTGTTTGCAGGGTGAATCAATTAGTTGGGGTGCGTCGGCGATGCACCACAACATGCGCTGCAAACTAGAAGTCGGTCAGGGTGCAAGAATCTCGGTCGCCAGAAAAAACAGATTTGCTGCGGTCTCTTTTGAGGGAAAAGACCGCAGCAAAAAATAAAAACCAAACCTCAATGAAAGGACGCGATTACGCGCCAAAGAAAATGAACAGTCCGTTGATACCCCAAGGCTCAAACGTGGAGCAACAAGACAAAGCCCGCTCCAGTCTCAAAACAAAAATCTTCGTCGCGCTCGGCGTGAACGTCGTCGTGTTGCTCGGCTTGTTGCTGACGCCCGGCTGCAAACGCGAACAGCCCGTGGTTGAACTTCCGCCCGAGCCAACTTATACCGATACTAACACCGTGGCGCCAGTTATAGACACCAACGTTACGGCCACCGTGACGGATACGAACGTCGTTTCAACATCGCCGACTACCATCGTTGAGCCACCGCCGCTGACTCAGCCTGTTGCAGCGGTGAGTGAGTACGAGATTCAAAAGGGCGACACCTTCTCGAGCATCGCGCCGAAGTTCCACATCTCGGTCTCAGCGCTCAAGGCGGCGAATCCTACGGTTGACCCCGCGAAGCTCCGGATCGGGAAGAAGATCAACATCCCTGCCGCCGCGACGACTTCTGTCGCGCCTCCATCCGGCGGCGGCCCCATTGTGGATGTGGTTTCAGGAATGACGACCTACGCGGTGAAGTCTGGCGATACGCTCAGCAAACTCGCCACCGAGTTTCACACGACGGTCAAAGCGATCCAGTCCGCGAATGGATTATCTGACACGAAGATCAAGGTGGGTCAATCGTTGAAGATTCCGACGAAGCAGTAATTGAATTCAAGATGGGCGTCGCGTTGCCTCGACGCGGCGTCCCTTCCAATCCGTGAGAATCGCCACCACCACACTTGCCTCCTGCGTAGCCACGTTGCTGACGTTGGGATTGGTGATGCTTTATAGTACTAGCATGAATGACATGCCGCGTGGCGCCGTTGTTCCTATTGGACCAAAATATTTGATGACGCAGATGATGTGGTGCGGGTTGGGATTGGGGGCGTGTACTATCGCTGCCAGTCTAGATTACCGCCTGCTAAAAAAGTTCGCGTGGCCGATCTTTATCTTCGCTGTCGTGCTGTTGGCGGCGTTGTTTGTACCGCATCTCGGTCATAAGATTAAAGGCGCGACGCGTTGGTATAAACTTGGTGGAGTAAGCTTTCAACCCTCTGAGATCGCCAAGATTGCGCTTATTATCATCACGGCGTGGTATTGTGATCGGTATCAGCGGAAGATGGACACGCTGAAGTACGGCGTATTGATGCCGGGAATCATCATTGCTTCTATGCTTGGTTTGATTTTCATCGAGCCAGATCGCGGCACAACCATCCTTCTGGCGACGGTCACGGGACTGATGCTGCTCATCGCAGGAGTCCGACTTAAATTCATCATCCCTCCGATCGTGCTGGCGCTCATTGCGTTGGCGATTTCACTCTGGCGCGACCCGATGCGGACGAAGCGGCTGTTCAGTTGGCTCAATCTCGAAGAGACGAAAGACGGCGTCGGCTATCAGGCTTATCAGGCGATGATCGCCCTGGGATCTGGCGGTTGGTTTGGATTGGGACTTGGCAACGGCCGCCAAAAGCTCGGTTTCGTGCCCGAACATCACACAGACTTCATTCTATCCATCATCGGTGAAGAACTCGGACTCGTTGCGACGCTTGGTGTGGTGTTGGGTTTTGTGCTGATCATTATTTGCGGCGTGTACATTGCCATTCAAGCACGCGACACGTTCGGCACGATGCTCGCCGCTGGCATCACTTTCCTGATTGGGTTGCAAGCATTCATCAACATCGGCGTTGTCACCAGCGCGTTGCCTAACAAGGGACTCGCATTGCCGTTTATTAGTTACGGTGGCTCGAATCTTCTCGCGATGCTCGTGTGCGTTGGCGTGTTGATCAGCGTAGCGCGACGGGCGCGCGAACCTGAGATTAAACCCGCAAATCCTTTCGCCACGGACGAACTTTCCAGCGCGCCTGCAACATGACGCACTACAGCGAACATAAGCCACACGTCGCCATTGCTTGCGGGGGCACTGGAGGTCATCTCTTTCCCGGGTTGGCGGTGGCGGAGCAATTGATCGCCCGCGGTTGCACTGTAACCGCGCTCATCTCGCCTAAGGATGTGGATCAACAAGCGGTGAAATCCGTCCGAGGTGTCGAGGTGGTCACGCTTCCTGCCGTGGCGTTGCAGACCGGCAGTCGCATGGCATTCTTCGGCGGCTTCGTGAAATCCTTCCGCGCGGCGCGAACCTTGTTTAAGACACGCCGCCCGGATGCAGTGTTGGCGATGGGGGGATTCACTTCTGCGCCGCCAGTTCTCGCCGCGAAAGCGATGGGGGTCAAAACTTTCCTTCACGAGTCGAATACGATCCCTGGCAAAGCAAACCGCTGGCTCGCCCGGTTTGTGCATCAGGCATTCGTCGGTTTTTCCGAAGCGGAAGGTCGCATCGCCGCGCGCGAAGCGATCATCACCGG
>Ga0114967_10004143_pt1 | contig 11735 bp, 11 predicted proteins | sample M_130628_MF_Meta_FD_92639 | JGI IMG/M metagenome (GOLD analysis project Ga0114967, IMG submission 92639) | Freshwater microbial communities from Lake Montjoie, Canada to study carbon cycling - M_130628_MF_MetaG | ecosystem: Environmental > Aquatic > Freshwater > Lake | place: Lake Montjoie... | reverse complement strand
ATAAAGGTAACCTGCTTTCCAATGGCTGAGCCATTGGATGTTTGTTCTGTTGGCTTTGCCAACAATGTCAACATTTGTATTTATTTATAAAATTATCAGACTTAATTACCTAGCCGCTGCCCTAGCCCCGATAGTAGCGAATATCCCCAGAGGCGAAGCTCTGGGATTGCAGCGGAAAGCGGGAAACAGCTACCAATAAAAAATAATGTAATTAATCTACAACTCTAAAAATGGTGTTAAAATAATTTTGTAATGCTGAATACTTATTACATTTGATGCATGAATAAAAGATTGGTTTTATCCTTATTTGCGGTAATGATGGTTTGCAAATTATTTGCGCAAGATTCTATCAGTATGCCAGCATCACCAGTAGATGTGGCTAATAGGCCTATACATTGGCAAGACCCAAAAACCATTACCAATCCTATGCAACTGTACGAAGACTCTTTGATGTACTTTGCAGATAGCCTTTACTATACATCAGATATTAGTAAAAGAGAATTGGGCAATAATGCATTTATTAAAATTATGCGCGGCATGCTAAAACAACCAAATTCTTTTAGCTATCCTTTTGATACTTTGCAAACAAAAATAGCTATTGTGCAACCCAAAAATAAAGCCTTTAGAATATACCAATGGGAAATGATAAACGCAGAAGGCTTGAGCAGATATTACGGCGTAATACAACTACCTAATGGCAAAATAAATCCGTTGATAGATGTAAGCACGCAAGTAACCAAGCAAATGGAAGATACAATATTAACCAATGCAAGATGGTTTGGCGCCATATATTACAATGTATTGGAGCAACCAACTGCAACGGGTACTGTTTACTTTTTACTAGGCTTAAACGCTAGCAATACCAATAGCGAAAGAAAAATAGTGGAATGTATGCGCATAGATAATAATGGGGAAGTGTCTTTTGGTGCGCCAATGTTTCAAAGCATGGTAAGCAAAACACCTAAAATATGTAACAGGTTTATAGCAGAATACCAAAAAGATAGCCATATTACGTTGAATTGGGATAATGAGCAAGGCATGATTATTTATGATCATTTAGAAAGTACAATTGGCGATAATGCAAAGCGCTACACATTTGTAAGCGATGGCACTTATGATGGATTGCGCTGGAATGGTAAACAATGGTTGATAGTACCTAATGCGGTGCAGATTACGAATACACCTGATGGCTTGGCGCCTGTGCAACAAGGCTCTACAAAAAAAGAATTGATAATGCCGGATGATATGGAAACACCAGAAGGCAAACCTGTAGATAAGAAAAAGAAGAAATAATAGCAATAGATGTACTTTGCTATTTTATGGTATCAACGGTATACACTTAAAAAAAAATAGCATACACTGTATAGTTTACTGCGGAACAGACGCTAACAACATTTTGGTGTAGTTGTTCTGCGGAGCTGCAAATAGTGTATAAGCATCTCCTTCTTCCACAATCTCGCCATTTTGCATTACAATAATTCTATCGGATAAATGCCGAATTACATTCATATCGTGGCTAATAAACAGCAAGGTTAATCCAAACTCATGGCGCAATGCACTTAATAAATTAAGTACTTGGGCTTGCACACTTACATCCAAAGCACTTACACTTTCATCGCAAATAATTACTTTGGGCTGCATGGCCAATGCCCTGGCTATACACACTCTTTGGCGCTGCCCACCACTAAACTCATGCGGATATCTATCGTAATGTTCTGGCAATAAACCTACTTTTTGTAGCAATGCTACTACATTTTTTTTTCTTTCAGTAGCAATACCAATGCCATGCACCTCCATCGGTTCTTGAATTGCTTTGCCAATGGTCATGCGTGGGTTGAGGCTGCTATAAGGGTCTTGAAAAATAATTTGTACTTGCTGATGATAGGTAATATCCCATTGCGTAAAAATGTTTTTACCATTGTAAATAATTTCTCCTTGGCTTAGCTTGTTTAATTTTACAATGGCTTTGCCTAAGGTAGTTTTTCCACAACCGCTTTCCCCCACTATACCAATTGTTTCGCCTTGGTGCACTTGCAGATTGATGTGCTGCATAGCAGTAAAAAAATCTAATGCTTTGCCAAAAATATTTTTCTTGGTGGGATATTTTACAGCAGCATTGTTGATTGCTAAAATAATTGGTTGCTGCTGTATATACTGCTGTCTTTCTAAAAATTGTTCTTTGGTTTCTACATTAGCCAAAAATATGTTTTCATTATCTGCTATTAAATAATCGCTAATGGTTGGCAGGGTTATCATTCGTTGGGTGATAGTTGGTCGGCATGCTATTAATGCTTTGGTATAATTGTGTTGTGCATTTTCGAAAATAGTTTTGGTGCTGCCTTGTTCTACAATTTGTCCTTTGTACATCACTATTACACTATCTGCAATATTTTTTACAATGGCTAAATCATGTGTAATAAAAATAATAGCTGTGCCTCTGCGTTGTTGAATTTCTTTTAATAATTCTATAATTTCTTTTTGTACCGTTACGTCTAAAGCTGTAGTTGGTTCATCGGCAATTAATAATTTAGGCTCGCAACTTAGTGCCATGGCTATCATCACCCGCTGCTTTTGCCCTCCACTCATTTCGTGCGGATACTTATGAAAAGCGGCTTCTGGATTAGGAATTTTTACTTCAGTAAATAATGCAATTGTTTTTTGCTTGGCTTCTTGCCAGCTAATATTTTTATGTAAAATAAAGGCTTCTGCTACTTGCTTGCCACAACTCATTAATGGATTTAGGCTAGTCATTGGTTCCTGAAAAATCATTGCAATATCATTGCCTCTTAGCCCTGCAAATTCTTTTGCAGAGATATTCAATAAGTTTTGTTTACCTGCAAAAATGATTTCTCCACTTTTTATAATTGCAGGAGGCTTAGGTAATAGGCCCATGATACAAAGACTGCACACACTCTTCCCACTGCCGCTTTCTCCTACTATTGCCAATATTTCTGATTTGTGTATTGCAAAAGTTACACTGTTTACAGCAGCCACTTCTTGCCCATCTACCCGAAACGAAATAGATAAATCATTTATTTGCAAAATAGGTGCTTCCATACTTATACAATTTCTTCTTCAAAAATAATGCCTTGTTCCACTAACTCTTGCAGCACTGGTGCATACACTTTTTGCATAACAGGAATATTTACGCCATACAATGCTGTTACTTTTTCGGTTAAAATTAATTTAGCCAAAATAGCCATTGGCAAGCCCACTGTTTTTGCCATGGCAGTATATGTTTTGTCTTCGCCTTTTACAATTAATGTACTTTTTAAATATGTTGCTTTGCCTGCTTTTCGATACTTAAACTCGTGCTGCATTACTATCATATCTTTATCGGTGTCTTGCATTTTCCACTTTTGCTCTATCACACTTTGTAGAATATCTGCATTGCTTTTTTGAGTACCAATATTTATAAATTGCCTACTAGTTAGGTCTAAATAATCAAACAATTTTTGGGATACTGCATCATTTCCAAAAATGGAATTTAACTTTTCTGCTACATTATTTGTTTGCAATACATCTTGCAGCCAAGCTTCGAAAGTTAGATTTTCGGTGTCATACAATTTACCTTTTTCATTCGTTAACCCCATATCAATTATATATTGCCAAGCTGCAGAATAGGCCGGATAACGCAGCGTTGTCCTTTCTAAAGTATCTACATTTTTTAAGTCGTACAATGCTTGGTAACTAAGGCTATCTCTATTGGGATAATAAGCCAATTGCCCAATACCATTTACTTGTATGGTTTGATTATTTTTAAAGATTTGCGGGTAATCTATTTTGTATTCCTGCTTATTGAATAAAAAATGTGCCCCTGCAGCACCCGCTGTAATTACATTGCGTGGGTTCCAACTAATTTTATAATGCCACGGATTGGTATCGCTTTCTGGTGCTACTAATCCGCCACAATGGCTTTTGAATTCAAAAATTTCTCCGTTTTCTTTAGCTATCTCGTCTATAATTTTCATGGCACTCATGTGGTCTATACCTGGGTCTAAACCCATTTCGCACATAAATAATACCTTCTTTTCTTTTAGTTCTGCATCCATTGCTTTTATTTCATCGCTTACATAGCTGGCTGTAATTAAATTTTTTGCATATAGCAAACAATCTTTAGCTACCACAATATGCAAACTTGGTGGCAGTAAAGAAATTACTAATTCTGCATGTTGAATTAGTTCGGCTCTTTCTGCATTATTAAAAACATCTGTAGTAAATAATTGTAGGTGATTGACTACGCCGTATTTATCTTGAATGTGTTTTGTATTTTGATCTACAATTTGCACAACCCAATTATTTTCTACGGCATGCTGAATTAGATATTTAATCAGGAAACTGGAAGATTTTCCTGCGCCAAATAGAAGTATTTTTTTCATAATTATGATTAATAAATGCTAATAAAAGCACAAGTGTTTTGGTTTAAATATGTAATAATTATCCAAATAGAAAATAAAGCATTGAAATACAGAATTTTAGCTTGTTGCAAATCTTTTGCAAATCAAATAGCTACCTTCTAATTATTGCACAAATTACCTACCTTTGGTCAAATAATTAAATAATTAATAATGAGAAATAACAAAGTAGCAAAATTATTAGGTGTAATTGTATTGAGTGCAATACTATTCTCATCATGCGCTACCAAAAAGAAATACGGCTGCCCTACACACATTATAGAGCGCATCGTAAATTTATTCTAATATACCCATGAGTTGGCATGCTTTAAATACTATCGAACAATTAGATAGTATTATTTTGGAGAGTTTTCAAATACCTATTGTTATTTTAAAACATTCTACCCGTTGCAGTATTTCGGTAATGGCTTTGGGCAGATTGGATAGAAGTACATTCCCAGATAATGCCAAATTCTATTTGCTAGATTTGCTAAAGTATAGAGATATTTCTGCAGCTATTGCAGAAAGGTTGCAGGTGCATCACGAAAGCCCGCAAATAATTATCCTAAGAAATGGAGAATGTATTTACGACGAAAGCCATCAAGGAATAAGGATGGAAGAAATTATAGCCGTTCTTTAATAATGTTTTTGAAACACCACTTCTGTAGCTGCAATTGCCTTACCAAATGCAGGATTTAATTTTTGAATAGAAAGATAAATTTCTTTTTTATTTGGCAATTCTTTTTCGAATATTTCCACAATATTACTAATTACTTCCTCTAACAATGGAGTTGGTTTTTGCATTTGCGCTGCAACAATTTCATATAACATGCAGTAATCAATAGTTTGTTGCAATTGCATTATTTTTTCTCCTTCAAAGCCAATTGCAACATTAATTAAAAAATCATTCCCTAAAATTTGTTCTTGCGCATACACCCCAATTTTGGCGCGCATTTTTACATTCACCAATTTTACATACCACATGTTTCCCTAATTTTATTTACAAATCTAAGCCGGATGATGTTCTTTAGCACTCAAATATCTTTCGGCATCTAAGGCAGCCATACAACCACTACCAGCCGCTGTTACAGCCTGACGATAGTTTTTATCTTGCACATCGCCACATGCAAAAATACCTGCTATATTTGTTTTACTGGTACCAGGAATGGTGGAAATATAACCAGTTTCATCCATATCTATTACTCCTTTTACCAAATCGCTATTAGGCTTATGGCCAATTGCAATAAAGTAAGCATCTAATGTAATATCTTGCGTTGTGTTGGTTTTATTATTTTTAATTCTTACACCTGTTACTTTTTCGTCGCCAAGTATTTCATCGGTTTCGCTGTTCCAATATATTTTAATTTTATCGTTTTGCTTTACTCTTTCTTGCATCACCAAACTTGCGCGCATTTCGCCATCGCCTTTGCGCACTACCATGTGCACTTCGCTACATATTTTACTTAAGTATAAAGCTTCTTCGCAAGCAGTATCGCCAGCACCTACAATTCCTACAGGTTTGTTTTTAAAGAAAAAGCCATCACATACAGCACAGGCACTTACACCTCTGCCATTCAATCTAGTTTCGCTTTCTATGCCTAACCATTTAGCACTTGCACCAGTGCTTAAAATAATTGCATCTGCTTCAATCCAAGTTTCTTCATCAATCTCTACTTTATAAGGCATTGCAGTTGTATCTATTTTAGATACAGTTCCCCAACGAATATCGGCACCCATTCTAGCTGCTTGCTTCTCAAAATGCTGCATCATTTCTGGCCCCATAATACCATCTGGATAGCCTGGATAGTTTTCTACATCTGTTGTAATAGTTAGTTGCCCACCAGGTTGCACACCTTGGTACAAAACCGGATTCATTCCTGCCCTAGCTGCATAAATTGCTGCGGTATAACCTGCTGGTCCACTTCCTACTATTAAACAATGTACTTTTTCCATATTATAAAATGTTATTTTTTTTATTATTGAATGTTCAAATATAAATATTAATTGCTAAAATTATTTAGGCAGAATAATACTCATCAATTTAGAACCATATCCACCCCAAATACCTATTGCATTGCTAACATTGCCTTGCACTTTGGTAGGTGATGCAAATGGGTTTCCTGTGCTATTTTTACTATATTCTAATGTTTCCCAAAATTGATACGTGGCATAATCTATACCCATAAATTTAATATTTACCGTATCGCCTTTATACACTTTAGTTTGCATTTCAAAATATTTTCTTTGCGATGTATCATTAAAGTTGATATTTTTATTATATCCTAAGTTAATAGTAAATGGTAAAGTTTGTCCATTAGTTAAAGCATCATTAAAAGTAGAACTAAAGGAGGTTAAGTAATCTTCTGATAAATTAACATTTTTAAATTGGCGCAGTACTTGGGTTTTATATTTTGTATAATTACCTAACGTGTCTGGGTCTTGGTATTTTACACGAATATTGCTACCTGAATCATTCGGTATTTTTTCTGCCCACATACTATCTGGCAACTGTTGATTAGGTATGGATGTAATCGCTTCGTGTAAAATTCCTTTATTTAAAATTTGTAATTTATACCTATGCCCTATTTGCCCTTTTATACTATCAAAAATAGATAATGGTGGTAAAGTATAAAAATAAATACTATCTGTAGCATTTGGAATCGGAAAACCAAACTGTATTAGATTTACAGAATAATTGGTATTTAAATCTGTAACTGTAATAGTAGCACCTTTTTCAAATTTGATATTGGATAAATTTATTTTGTCGAAAAACCCTAGACTATTTGTCAATAGTACTTGTGGCAATTGCCCATTTTCTATTTCGCCTTCTACTACCAATTGGCTAGGAGACGCAGGTAGATTTAATACCAATTCTTTTTCGCAAGAAACTAATGTGCTTAATAAAACTACAATTAAACAAAGCTGAAGAATATTAAATAACTTTTTTTTCATTTTTATTATTTACAAAAATACCCTGAAAAGTCAGGGTATTTCATTGTTTTATTTTATCCAAGATAAGCTTTTAATGCTTTGCTGTATCTTGCTTTTTGTAAGCGTTTGATTGCTCTTTCTTTTATCTGACGAATTCTTTCTTTGGTTAAATCGTATTTCTGACCAATTTGTTCGATAGTAGGACCATTTTCGCCATCTAAGCCAAAATATGCATTTACAATTTCGTATTCTCTTGGGCTAAGGCTTTTTAATATTCTGCGAATTTCTTCTTTTAAGCTGTCTTTAATTACGCCATCATCTGTATCGTTGCTACCAGCTAATAAATCTCCCATTGCTACATCTTCTGCTTCGTGCACTGGCGCATCTAGGCTTGTATGACGGGTGTTGCTATTAAAAATATTACTAATTTCGGTTTCGCTCATATCCAAAATATCTGCCAATTCTTCCGGACTAGGCTCGCGCTCATACTCTTGCTCGAATGCCATCATGGCTTTATTGGCTTTATTATATGTGCCAATTTTGTTTTGAGGCAAACGCACTAATCTTCCTTGCTCTGCTAAAGCTTGCAAAATACTTTGACGAATCCACCATACTGCATAAGAAATAAATTTAAACCCTTTGGTTTCATCAAAACGCTGTGCAGCTTTAATCAAACCAAGATTACCTTCGTTTATCAAATCACTTAAGCTTAATCCTTGGTGCTGGTATTGCTTAGCTACAGACACTACAAAACGCAAATTACTTTTTACTAATTTCTCTAAAGCTACTTGATCTCCGGTACGAATTTTTTGTGCAAGAATGGTTTCTTCTTCTGGAATAATCATTGGTATTTTGCTAATATCTTGCAGATACTTCTCTACTGCTTGACTATCTCTATTGGTTATCTGGGTAGCTATCTTAAGTTGTCTCATCGTGTTGTAAAAATGTAAAAATATTTATGTAAGTGGTATTTCAATTATCAAAAATCAAGCCAATAAGCAAATTCAAAGGCTTAATAATATCAATAAAACATGCAAAAGCGTAATGTTTTGCAATACATTTGCAATAAATGTAATTGAATGTAAATTATTGTGTGATGAATGCTATGTCTTTAGCAGTAAGTAAAGCAAATTGATCTGCAGGCATTACTCCTTTTAAATTATTTAATTTTTGAACAGAAATTTTTGCCAATGCATCTGCCATTTCTGTAGGTTTGTCTGCCAATTTTTTACGCAATTGAATTTTTTGTAATTCAAAGTTTTCCATCATGTAGCAAGCTCTATTTACTACAGCTACATCTAATTTGGTTCTTTGCAATAGTATATCTCTGGTAGAATTTACGATTTGTTGATTTTCTTTTGGCAGTTTAACTAATTGTGCTTGTGCAGAATAGATTGATATTACACAACAAAGTAGGATGAATATTTTTTTCATGCTTTCTTATTATTTTGATTTGATAATGCCTAAAAATACAATTAATATTTAAAAATGCAAATGGCATAACAATTTTCTTACAAATAGGCTTACAGATTATATAATACTATTGCAACTTGGTTGTAATTTTCACTTCTAAATAAAAATAAAATTGAGACTACTTATTTCCATTCTGCTATTAACTGCATTGCTACCAATAATTTCTTTTGGCAAAAGAGCAAACCCATTAATAGCCATGCAAGGAATTTGGGAAATTAAAAGTATCAACACAAAAGGGAATGCATTCAGTAAATTTAAAAGCAAAACCAACCAAATAGAAATTTTACCATCACAAAATAGCTGGCGTATCAATATTGGATGCAACCAAATAAATGCAGCAGTAAATAGTATTGGTAAGGATAATATTGAATTTGGAAAGGTAATATCTACCAAAATAGCATGTATTGGCACTGCAGGAATGCAGGAGAATAGAATTGCTGAAATATTACATAAGGCAAACAAATATGTGGCAAAAGCAAATACAATTACTTTATTAGAAGGTAAAAAGAAATTGATGGTCATTTGCAAGGTAGGGCCAATAAAAAAAACAGAAATACTATTGCAACAAAAAGCTGCTACAAAAGAGGATATTTTAGGAACCTATAGAATTATTCATCAGTTAGAAAATGGAGTAATTACAGAACATAATTTAAATACAACTACTTTTAAAATTGGAGTAGAAAAAGGAAGATATCAAGCTAATATTGGTTGCAATACTATAAGTGGGGCGTTTGAATTTACTGTAAATAATAAAATAATTTTTAAAGATGGAATGCAAACAAAAATGTCTTGTGGTGAAAAAGAAAAGACAGAAACATTCTTTAAGCAAAATTTAAACAAAGCAAATCGTTTTGTATTAGCTGCAAATCATTTGCTGCTTTTCCAAGATGAGATGCTACTAATGATGCTTGAAAAAAAATAATAAGACTAGTAATAAAATTAGCTAAAAAAAATATTTTAAAAGTTCTTTTCATATTTTTTGGTAAATTAAAAAATACTTCTACCTTTGCAATCCAATTAAGGGAAATGCCGTGTTCGTCTAAGGGTTAGGACACCACCCTTTCACGGTGGTGATACGGGTTCGAATCCCGTACATGGTACAAAAGTGAAATAGTTCTTACAAGTTTTTGGATCGGTAGTTCAGTTGGTTAGAATGCTGCCCTGTCACGGCAGAGGTCGCGGGTTCGAGTCCCGTCCGATCCGCAAAAAGCTCTCAAGAAATTGAGAGCTTTTTTGTTTGTATAGACTTGTTATTTTTTTGGCTTAACAATGATGTAGTGCAAGCAATTCCTCTGCCTTGCATCTTACAAAAAATGCGTTTCATTTAAAATCATTGTAATTCATTATCAATTCATAATATATTTGCTGTATGCTTTTATTAGACGGAAAGTTGGCATCTGCAGCCATTAAAACAAAAATTGCAGAAGATGTTCAAATATTAATTTCTAAGCAACAAAAAGTACCGCATTTGGCTGCCATACTTATTGGGGAAAATCCTGCTAGCCAGGCTTATGTAGCCAACAAAGTAAAAACTTGTGCCGCTTTAGGATTTGAATCGAGCATGTTTACTTATAATGCAGATGTAACGGAAGCTGAAGTAATAGCAAAAATTATAGCATTAAATACGAATGATGCAGTAGATGGAATACTTGTGCAATTACCTTTACCAAAACACATTAATGAATCTACAATTATTAATGCAATAAATCCCAACAAAGATGTAGATGGTTTTCATCCAATAAATGTAGGGAATATGAATATTGGTGAGGACTGTTTTTTGCCAGCTACCCCATACGGCATCATGCTAATGCTTGAATATTTTGGCATAGAAACAACTGGAAAACATGCTGTAGTAGTAGGCAGAAGTAATATTGTAGGCACACCAATGAGTGTATTATTAAGCAGAAATAATAAATATGGAAATTGCACCGTAACAATTTGCCATAGTAAAACAAAAAACATTGAAGAGCATTTACTGCGCGCAGATATTATAGTAGCGGCTATAGGTATCCCACATTTTATTAAAAAAGAAATGGTGAAAGATGGTGCAATAATTATTGATGTAGGCATTAATAGAATGGAAGCTCCTGAAAAATCATCCGGATATAAATTAACAGGAGATGTAGATTTTGAGAATGTAAAAGATAAAGCAAGTGCTATAACACCTGTACCAGGAGGAGTAGGATTAATGACAATTGCAGGATTGATGCAAAACACATTGAAAGCTAGAATGCAATTTATGAATAACGCTAAGTTTGCCAATGCGTAATTACCTTTGCGCAAAATAATAATATTGCTTCATCTATTTATTCTACAGCTTTGACAGAAAATTTCAATAAAAATAGCAAACAAACTTTGCCTGTAATGGAAGCCTTTTACACCATTCAGGGCGAAGGATTCTATCAAGGGCATGCAGCTTATTTTGTAAGGCTGGGTGGCTGTGATGTAGGCTGTGTTTGGTGCGATGTAAAAGAAAGTTGGGATGCAGAGGCGCATCCGAAACTTAGCATAAAAGAGATAGTGGATGAAGCGAAACAATTTGAAGGAAGATTAGTAGTAATAACAGGTGGAGAACCATTAATGCATGATACTACAGCTTTGACAAATGCATTTAAAAATGCTGGATTTGCAACTAATATTGAAACTAGTGGTAGTAGCCCGCTGAGTGGAGAATGGGATTGGATATGCTTGAGCCCTAAAAAATTTAAAGAACCATTATTGGAAGTTTGCAAAAAAGCAAATGAATTAAAAATAGTGGTTTATAATAAAAGTGATTTTGAATGGGCTGAAAAATATGCAGCTTTAGTACCTCGCAATTGCCAATTGTACTTGCAGCCTGAATGGAGTAAGATAGACAGCATGATAGATGGTATCATAAGTTATATACAACAAAACCCGAAGTGGCAATTAAGCTTGCAATTGCATAAATATATTGGT
>Ga0114967_10004141_pt1 | contig 11737 bp, 5 predicted proteins | sample M_130628_MF_Meta_FD_92639 | JGI IMG/M metagenome (GOLD analysis project Ga0114967, IMG submission 92639) | Freshwater microbial communities from Lake Montjoie, Canada to study carbon cycling - M_130628_MF_MetaG | ecosystem: Environmental > Aquatic > Freshwater > Lake | place: Lake Montjoie... | reverse complement strand
GTATAATGACCCAAATTAATATTTTGTCCATATTCAAAAGCTTGATGAATATTAATGCCAATTAAATCATACTTACAACTTGATTTATAAGGACTTGCAACATTAAAATATTTACCAAGATCTAAATCTTTAATTGGGTATGTAATATTATTTGTTATTTTTTGTGTTTGAATTCCAAATGCATTTATTAAAAATCTTTTAATATGAATAACAAGAATTTTAGGTGTTTTCCATAAAAGTGTTTTAGAATAAGCTCTATTACAGAGGCCACACATATCACAATTAATTTTATTATCTACATCTTGCTGTTCTTCTGAAACATAATGATCAATACATTCATATAAATCAAATGTTTTATACATATCATTTTTATTTTTAATTGGAACAGAAATTGGCATTGTTAAGAATGGTTCATAACCAATTGAATTAGTATTACAACACATACATTTACGATTATTTTGTATAAGACCATCAAATAAAGTTTTAATTGGTGAAAATTCTCTTTTTTGATATTGCATCCATGTATGTGTTGCATTAATATTATTAAATGCATCATATGATGAATAAACAGAGCTATCAATTTGTGATATATTAGAACCAAAAATATATTCTGATTTAGTTCCAACTTCTTCTTCTATTTGAGAAATTAAAAAATTAAAAAATTCTTGTGAATCTTGTTGATTAAATTCATCCCACATATCATTTTTTTTACCAATTAATGTTTTAAATGTGGTTGGTGTAATAGAACAGTCATCATTTTCAAGTGAAGTTTTAAAAAGCCTAAATAATTCAAAAACAACAAAGTCCTTAATTAATTTTTCATCATTAAGTTCCGGGTTCTGATCAATTTTATTTTTAATTTTATTTAATAATATATCATTAAATTTTGCTTGTGAAATATATTCAATAAATATTGGTATTTGTTGTAAAATATGTAAAATAGAATTCATATAACAAGTAACCCCCATTATATTTTTATATTTACTTACCCCTAACTTAATATCACATTTTAAATTATTAATATTAGTATCCATTGTCATAATTTGATTGTCAATTGATGTCATTAATAAATAAGATATAATAGTAAAAGATAAAACTTATCAATTTTTTTAAAATCTACGTTATGTTAATTAAATAATGAGAATAGATTCTAAAAAAATTATTAATATAAAAAATAAACATGATTTAAAAAAATTTTCAATAGATAAACCTATATTTCAATCAAATTATTTATTTCATTATTTGATTCTATTAAATAATTTTAATGCATTGAAATTGATTAAATATCCTATATACAATGAAAACAATGATGGGTTAAATGGGTTTCATTTAGCTGCAAAAGAAGATAATATTCCAATATTAATTTATTTAATTGAAACATATCCAGAATATATTTATAATAGAACTGAAACAAGAGAATTATTTACACATTATTTACAACCTGAAAATTTTTCGATATTGATAAAAAAATTTCCAAAATTAAATTGGGAAGATTTAATAGAAGAAAATAATATAATATTAAAATCAATAATTACAAATTTATCATTTAATGAATTGCACAAGTTTATAAAGGTATATAATATTAAACCAAAACAAACAAATTCATATTTATTTGGAATAATTAATAATAATATGTTAAATATAGAAGAAAAAATTACAATATTAAATGAATTTTCTGACAAAGATATTAATATTAAAAATGAATTTGGCGAAGGATTGATTTTAACTGTATTAAATATGGATAATAATATATTATTTGATTATTTACTTGATAGAAATATAGATTTAGATTATTATACAATTATAAAATTAAATAATCCATTAAGAATGGGTATATATTTTGATATATTAAATGATGAATTTAATTATAGCAAAAAAATAATAAACAAAATAATAGATAATAATAAATATTTTTATAATGAATACGATAAATATATTAATAATTTAGCACATTCAACAATTAATATGAGAACTAATCGGAATAATCAACAATATAAACAAAATATTTCACTTGATAAAATGGCAGATGTTGAAATATTAAAAATGTGTGATAATAAAACATGGAATCAAATTAATATTGATAAGATAACACCATTAGAATTATTGATTGAATTAGATTATGAAATTTATTCAAAAATAATACAAGATAATAAAATAAGTATTAATACAGATATTTTATCTAGATTACTATTAAATTATGAAAATGAAAATAATGATAATTACAATAAATGGATAAAATTATATAAAACTCTACCAAATTATGTACAAGAAACAGATTCTATTATTATAGATAATACATTGTATTCACATTATACAATATTTAGATCAACTTTTAAAGATATTGGGGTATTTAGTATATATTTAAAAGACACATATCAAGATCTATTAATTCCTAATATGAAAACATATTTATTAAATAATTTAACATTTGATAATACTATACTATTTCCTGATGATATTATTTCAAAAGAACCAGTATTTCCATGGATAATATCATATCATTCAGATTCAGAATATTATATTCATCCATATTTGAACAATATAATTAATGCAGAAAAAAAAAATAATAATAAAAGATACGCTGCTGTATTTTTAGGTTTAGTTTTAGAAACAATATTACATGCAAATATATTAGTTTATGATTTCAAAAACATGACTGTAGAAAGATTTGAACCATATGGTAATACAAATATAATAGAAAATGATAATGTTTTAGACGATATATTGGAAGAAGAATTAACATGGAATACTGGATTAAAATATTTAAGACCAAATGATTTTTTGCCATATGCCGGATTTCAAACAATATCAGATGAAAATAATTTAAAAAATATAAAAGCTGGTGATTTTGGTGGTTTTTGTTTAGCATGGTGTTTATGGTATTTAGAAACTAAAATTAAAAATCAGGATATTGATTCAAAAACATTAGTAAATAAATTAATAAATAAAATATCAAAATTAGAAGTAAATTTTACTGAATATATTAGAAATTATTCAACTAAAATTAATGATTATAGAATTAAATATTTAAAAAAAATAGGACTTGATGAAAAAGTGATATCAAATATACATTCAACAGTAAAGAATGATGATATTGTTGAAGATTATTTATTAAAAGCATATAATTAAAATAAAATTTATAAATTTGCAATAAAATCATCTGTAATTTCTGTGGCACCTGGTTGTTCTGAAATTACATCACTAGTAAAAGCAACAGTTGTTCCTTTATTAGATACAGCAACTTCACTAACTTGTGTAAGTTCACCAGATTTTTTTAATCGCAGTACATCTTGTGGTGAATACTTTGAATCAATAATGTATCCACTACCAACATCTGGAATAAGAAGAACAGTATCTTCTTTTCCAATAAGTTGTTTACTACGACCAGATTTACGTTTACCACGTAAAGGACAATTGACAGTTTGTCCAGTACTAATAATTTTAACATCAAAACGACAATTACCAAGTGGTGCAATGATTTCGCCGTATTCTTCTTTATCATTAGCAAAAATTAGTTCTTTTGACTTTGATCCGGTATAGGTTTTATTATGTTTCTTCGTGTGGGTTTTTCCTGACATTAAATAACTAATAATATTAATTTAGATATTATAAATTTCAATTTTTTATATTTAACCAGAGCATGATTCACAATCAACTTGTGAATTAGTATCTTTTACTAATTTAGGATCAATAGTAAACTTTATAGCATCTGATGATGCTTTAGTTCGTAAATAATACATACCCGTTTTTAATCCTGCTTTCCATCCCCAAAAATGAGACGAACCTAAACGGTGATAATCAGGCTGTGCCATAAAAATATTCATCGATTGTGATTGATCAACAAACGGACCTCTTGCAACTGCACCTTTTAATACCCAAATTTGTTTAATTTCCCATCCTGTTTTATACATACTTTTAAATATATCTGGAATATCATCAATATATTGAATAGATCCATTAGCAGCAATTATTTTATCTTTTAATTCTGTATTCCATAACCCAATATTAATTAAATCATTTACTAAATATTTATTTATTATAATAAAATCACCTGCTTGTGTATTTCGTGTATAAATATTATTTGTAAAAAATTCAAAACATTCATTATTTCCCAATAACTGACTTGTTGATGCTGTCGGCATTAATGCAGTTAATAAACTATTTCTAACACCGTATTTAATAACACTTTCTCTTAAAATATCCCACTTTTCTTTATATAAAAGTGTAATATGGGTAGAATTATATTCAGACCATAAATCGAACTGAAATTTACCCTCTGAAAATGGCGAACCTTCAAAAGAACTATAAGATCCAGTTTTATTACTTGTTTCTTTTAATAATTCATATTTATTAGGCTTTACGGTGTGATACAAATTTAATATTTTTTTATCATTTATATTAAAAGTTGGATCATAAAATTCTGGAAATATAGAATTGTCTTTATAATATAATATTAATTCATTCATCATTTCATAACGAGATTTTGATATATCATTAGATGCTGTAATAGATGCAATATATATTGTTTCCATGATTTTAGCATTAAATTCTATTGCTTTTTCAGAATCATATGGTATTTGTAAAAGTGCTAATGCATCCGCTAATCCTTGAATACCTAATCCAATTGGTCTATGTTTCATATTGGATAATTTTGCTTGTGGTACAGGATAATAATTAATATCAATTACTTTATCTAAATTTATAGTTGCTGTATAAGCAATATCATATAATTTTTCATAATCAAATACACCACAAGTATAATTATATAAATGAGTAAAACCACCAATAAATTTATAGTTATCAGAATTTTCAGAAATAAATATTTGAGGATAAGTTAATTTAAAATTATTTTCATTATTTTCATTATAAATAATTTCATCAAATGGTATTTCTAAATTTGTTAAATATTTCTTTGCATATAAACAGAATTTACAATTTGGTTTAGTATAAATTTTACATTTTATATTTTCTGATTTCTTATAAGGTGTTACCATTGGTTTTAATGCAATTGATGCTAAATTACATACACCATATTCTTTATCATCTGAATATTCGGTTATTTCAGCACAAAGATTAGATGATTTAATAGTTCCTAAATTTTTTTGATTACATTTTTTATTAATAGTATCTTTATATAATATATACGGCATACCGGTTTCTATTTGAGTCTCCATAATAGTATGCCATAATTTTCGTGCTGATATTTTTGAACGATATTTTTTATCTTCTACATATTTCCAATATAATGTTTCGTATTCGTCACCATATACATTATTTAAATCAGGACATTCATCAGAACTTAATAAATACCAATCTCCATCAATTTCAACTTGTTTCATAAATAAGTCACTAATCCATAATGAAAAAAATAAGTCTCGGGCTCTTTCTGTTTCTGAACCAAAGTTTTTACGTAATTCTAAAAATTCATAAATGTCTGGATGATGTGGTTCCAAATAAATAGAAATTGCACCTGGTCGTTTGCCTCCTTGGTCTATCCATCTAGCAATATCATTAAATACTTTTAAAAATGGAACTAAACCGTTTGATTTACCACCAGTACCTTTAATAATACTATTTTTACCTCTAATATTTGAAACATGTAACCCAATACCACCAGAACGTTTTGAAATTTGTGCACACGAGTTCCATGTTGTAGTAATAGATGTTAAATCATCTGATGTACCTAACAAAAAACATGAACTGAGTTGCATATATTTAGTACCAGCATTAAATAATGTAGGACTTGCATGCGTATAATAACCTAATGACATATAATCATATGTTTGTTTAATTTTATTAATAACATCTGTATGATTTTCATTAATTGTATATTCATTTAAATTTATTGATAATGTTATAGCGGTTCTCATAATCATATCTTGTGGTCTTTCCATAATTTTATTATTTGATTTAAGTAAATAAGATTTTTCTAACGTTTTAAATCCAAAATAATCATATAAATAATCTCTATTGTAATCAATAATTGAATTAATTTCATCTGAATTAGCTAAAATCCAATCAAGCCATAATTTATTAATAATATTGGTTTCTTGATATAATTTGTCCATTGTTGATGAAAAATTACTAACAATTTTTTTATGCAAATTTGAAACTAATATTTTTCCACCCAAATAAGCATAATCCGGATGTTTTGTTGATAAGTTAGCACAAATTTCAGCAGTTAAACTATCAATTTCTTCAGTAGTTATATCTGGATATAAACTTGAAATAACTTTTTGTGCAACTAATGATGTATCCAAATATTTATTTTCACATAAAATATTTGTATATTCGGTTATTAATTTATTAATATGATTTATGATGATATCAGCTTGAAAAAGCTGTTTAGTACCATTGCGTTTTGTAACATATGACATTAATTAATTATTGAAAATAATTATTTAACTATATTTTTAAATATCAATTTTTATTATTCGTTTAGAGTTATTTTATATAAGTTAGTTTGTAGTTTCATTTTTTATTTAAATATACTAATCTCATTTAAAAAATAATTTATTATATTATACTATTATATGAAAAGTTCAAACTTTATCAAAACAACAGCAACAATTGGATATATTTATATTAGAAATCATACATCGTATGATGTTGAAAATGTATGTAAAATGGGTAAAACTAATAATATTCCTGAAAGAGATTCACAATATGCAACTGGTGAAATTAAAAGAGGATGTTTTGATAATGTTTTTCAAGTTCCAATTGAAAAAATGGGAATTGTTGAACGCTTATTACAAAATGAATTCTCTAATTTAAATATCAGATACGACGGTGGAACAGAATTTTACAATAAAGAAATTATTAATCTTATTGAACCATTTTTAATAAATATTGGCATACAGTATAGAAAATTATCAAAACAAGAAATTAGCGATTTGATAAGATGTAATAGAGTAAAAAAAACAATCAAAAAAATAAACATTAAATCATTAATTTCTATTCTTAAATCAAATAAACAATTATTAAATAATCAATATATTTGGAATGAAAGAGAATATCAAAGAAATATAATTAATTATGGTAAAAATGAACTTTTATCAAATAATAAATTATATATTGAATTACCAACAGGAGGAGGAAAAAGTTATATAGTATATAATTTATTTGAATATATAAAAAGTGATTTTATCATTATTGTTTCACCTAGAAAAATAATAAATTCACAAAATATATCACAAAAATATTTACAAATATTAAAAGATAATTATAATATATTTAATTATTCAACTGATAATAACTTTGACAAATATTTAAGATTATCAACTAAAAAAATTATAATTTGTTGTACACAATCTATTAGTAAAATTTATAAAAAGATATTATCAAACAATATTACTAATATTATAGTTTGGTTTGATGAAGCACATTGGGGGATTGAAGAATCCAGTAATAATTTATATAATGACCCGAATTCACAATTTTGGTTATCAAATAATACAAATATAAAATATCGTATTTTTACATCTGCATCACCAAATAAAGCAATAATTTTACAAAATGAAATTATATTTGGTAAATTGTATTCACCTATAAAAGTGAAAAAATTAATAGAGCTAAATTGGTTGTCAAAAATAAAACCATATGTTTATAATGAAAATAAAAAAAATGTTAATAACATAAATTATATTATTAGCGATTTTAGTGAACAAAATAAAACTTTTGGTTTTAGTTTTCATAATAAACAAAAAAATGCATTCAATTTATTTTATAAGCATTACAACCTATATAAAAGTAATAAAACACAAATTAAACCATTTTTATTAGTCAGTGATAACTTTAATAATATTAAAGAACCCAAATTACAAGATATTAAATTAGATTATAATTATAGAGATATAAAAATATACGAATTATCAATTCATAGTATTGGTTATGTTGTTGCAAAATATAGTATGGGATATGATTTTAACAAATTAGATTTTATGTGTCTAAGTGATCCAAAACTATCAATACAAGATATTAAACAATGTATTGGAAGAGGTATTCGACCAGATGAATTAGGAGAAAATGGTTCAAATAGAGATAAAATTTTAAATGTATCATTACCTGTATATATTGATGAAAATAATGATAATGATGATAATAAATATGAAAAAATAATACAAGTATTAAAATATTTAATAAATGATATTGAAATACCATTTGAAGAAATAGAATTTAAAAATAGATTTTATAGTAAAAATATTCGAAACAAATCAACTCATAATACTGGAATAAATGAATATGATGGAATAAATCATGTAAAATCTATATTCTTAAATTTATTAGATTTAGAAAATAAAAAATGTGCACAAGCAACAACTTATGAACAAGCAAGAAAAATAATCGCTGATAAAAATATAAAATGTAAAGAAAGTTATTATAAATTATGTGAAACTGATAATAGATTATCTAAAGAACCTGAAGTAATATTTAAGGAACGATTTACAAATTGGATAGATTATTTAAGTATTGAACGTGTATATTATAATTTTGAAACCTGTAAAAATAAAGTTAATGAATATTTATTATCACATCCTGAAATAAAAAAACATTATTTGAACTTATCAATTGTAAGTAATGAATTATGTAAATTAGACAAATTATTTCCACCATATGGATTATGGGTTGAATATTATAATGTAAAAGACTTACGAAATATAATTATTATAACAAATAATAAAAAAAAGATTTGTAATTATATATAAAAATTGATTTAGTTTAATATAAAGATTTAATTCATTATATTGTAATGTCAAAACAATATTCATGTGAACTATGTAAAAAAGTATTTAACCGTAAAAATGATTTAACAAAGCATACAAAAAATAAAACACCGTGTATACCATTAACAGAAATACAACAAGCTAATCAAACAAATGAAGTTAAAATAGATATTAAAGCTAGCCTTATTAATGTATTCAAAAGTTGTTTAAATATATTGAGAGACAATGAAGGTTTAACTGGTGAGAAAGCATTAAGAAATATGTCTTATTTATTAATATTGAAATTACTAGAACCTAGATTTGGTGATGGAATTGATATTGATAATTGCATTGATTATGATTTTGCGTCAGCTTTTGATGAATCTGTTATTGAAGCAAATAAATTAAGATTATTGCAATTAGTTCGTTTTAGTAATTTATCAAAAGAAAAAGAGGTTGATATTCCAAATTTAATGAATCATTTATGGGATAATATATTATCTGTTCATCCTACTACAAAAGGTATATTTTTAAAGGGTAGAGGATTTGATATTAAACACCAATCAACCTATAAAAAATTAATTGATAAATTAAATTCACTTGACTTATCTCAAACTGAATATGATGTTTTGGGTAATGCATATGAGGAAGTTATTCAAGATATTATGACTGGTAAAGTATTAGGACAATTTTTTACTCAACCATTAGTTAAAAAAATGATGGTTAAGTTAATCGATCCACAAATACATGCTGACGGAAAAATAGATACTTGCGGAGACCCTACAATGGGAACTGGTGGATTCTTGATTACATATTTACAATACATTTTACAACAAGCAAAAGATAAAAATATTAATCCAGATTGGAATTTTATCAAAACTGAAGGATTATATGGTAAAGAATTAGAACCAGATACATATCAATTAGCGGTTTCAAATATGTTAATTTCATCTGGTCATATGTTTGGAGGTCTAGAAAAAGGTGATAGTATTCGTGAGCCTATTGAAAGAAAATTTGATAATATTTTAGCAAATCCACCATTTGGAATTAAGGGATTAAAATATGATGATTTTCAATATTCATTAAAAAGTGAATATGTTCCTATTAAAACAGATAATGCGGTTAGCTTATTTATTCAAGCAATTATTTATATGTTAAATATTAATGGTAAATGTGCTGTCGTATTACCCGATGGACAAGATTTATTTTCAAAAACAAATACATCGTTAGTTGCTATTAGAGAATATCTTGTGAAAACATGTGATTTGAAAGAAATTATCTATTTACCATCCGGTATATTTACATATACATCTATTAAAACATGTGTATTTTACTTTGTGAAAAAGATAGAAGGCACTGAAGTTTTGAAAACCGAAATTAAATTATCTAAAAAAACTCAAAAAGAAATAGGTAGAGAATATATATTTTCAAAAACACATCAAACAACAACAGTTAAGTTTTATAATTACGATTTTAATGGAGATGTTAAAAATCTATTAGTTGAAGTTCCAATTGAGAAATTTGCGAGTAATTCATATTCACTTAATTATGCTGAATATATGAAAGATGAAACTAAAGAAGAACAATATGAAGATGGTGTTGTTATTAGAACACTTGGGGAAGTTTGTAAATTTGATATTGGAGGAACACCTTCTAGAAGTAATAATGAATATTATGAAAATGGAAATAATCTATGGGTTTCAGTAAGAGAATTAAATGGAGGTTATATTTATGATACAAAAGAAAAAATAACTGATTTAGGAGTTAAAAAAAGTAGTGTAAAATTATTTGCAAAAGATACTATATTGTTCTCATTTAAGTTAAGCATTGGTAAAACAGCAATAGTAGGTAATCCATTATATACAAATGAAGCTATTGCTGGAATATTAAGTAAAAATAATGACCTATTAAGTAATAAATATTTATACTATTATTTGACTATTAATGACTTCTCAAAACTTGGTTCAGGAATACTTGGCAATGGTTCATTAAACAAGAAATCATTAGAACAAATAAAAATACCAATTCCATCACTTGAACGCCAAAAAGAAATCGTTAAATATTTGGATTTCATATATGAAAAAGCAAACAAAACAAGTAATGATAAAATTGCAGAATTGAAACAATTGAATGGATTTTGTTTGAATAATCAAAAATTATTTGGTGAGAATGAGATTAAAACACTTGGGGAAGTTTGTAATTTCTTGATTGGAAAAAAAAGGAGCGCAAGTGAAGCAATTGAAAATGGTAAATATAAATTTATTACTTGTAGTATTCAAGGATATTCACATTTAAATGAATATGATTTTGAAGAAAAAGCATTAATTATTAATTCTATTAATGGGTCTGGAAGATGTATGATATATTGTGCGGATAAGTATTCAACAACAAATAATAACTTCCATTTTAAAGTTAAAAATAAAGAACAATATTTAACGGAATATATTTATTACTATTTATATCACAATATAAATCTATTAGAAGATGGATTTATTGGTGCTAACCAAAAAAAAATATCAAAAGAATACATCAGTAGTGTAAAAATCCCAATCCCATCACTTGAACGCCAAAAAGAAATTGTTGAGTATTGCGAATATAATGATATACTCATTAAACAATTAGAAAAAGAGATTGAAAATAATAAAAAACAAGCACAACAATTTATTTCAAGTATTGTAAAAAAACAAGTTCAAAAAGAAGACGATGAACCAATTACAGAAAATAGCGAACTTATTGATGAAGTTCAAGATGAAATAGTATTTACTGATCAAGTTATTGAACCAAAAGTTAAAAAGATAGTTAAAAAAGCAAAAAAATCTACTGTTATTGCAGAAACTAATTAGCATATCTAGATTAAGCATTTTATTCAGTAACATTATTAACATTATAAATACTATTTGCAATTATAGTATCCATATATGTATATATTACTATAGAAGTTAATATTTGTGTAGGGGGGTCAATCACCCCCCTACATGAATAACTACATTATTTGTCATATATAATATTATTTTTAATAATTTAATAAAATATAT
>Ga0114967_10004140_pt1 | contig 11737 bp, 8 predicted proteins | sample M_130628_MF_Meta_FD_92639 | JGI IMG/M metagenome (GOLD analysis project Ga0114967, IMG submission 92639) | Freshwater microbial communities from Lake Montjoie, Canada to study carbon cycling - M_130628_MF_MetaG | ecosystem: Environmental > Aquatic > Freshwater > Lake | place: Lake Montjoie... | reverse complement strand
CTTTCGGACGTGTTTGTCACCTGTCCATCCTGCGAAGGTCGCCGCTTCCAACCCCACGTTCTGACCGCCCCATATTTGGGAAAATCCATCGACCAGCTTCTGGAGATGACTGCCACGGAAGCTCTTCAACACTTCTCCCCACGCGAAACCCTTACGCCGCGAGCGCGCGAATGTCATCAGAAGATTTGTCGTTCCCTCTCTCTCCTCACCGAAGTCGGCCTCGGCTATCTCCGGTGCGGTCAGCCCCTCAGCCAGCTTTCCGGTGGAGAAGCCCAGCGACTCAAACTTGTCGCCCATCTTACCCCGAAGGAGGAATCCGAAAAACCCAAGCGCGACCCCAAGAAGAAATCCACTCCCTCCCCAGATGCCTCTCCCTTGCTCATTCTCGACGAACCGACCACAGGCCTCCACCTCGATGACGTCGCCCTGCTGATCACCCTCCTTCATCGCCTCGTGGACCAAGGAGCCTCCCTCCTGGTGATCGAACACCATCTGGATGTCATCAAAAATGCTGACTGGGTCCTCGACCTCGGCCCCGAAGCCGGAGCCGAAGGCGGGAAACTGGTGGCATTCGGCACCCCGGAAATCGTGGCCACTTTCAAAAAAAGTCGTACGGCCCCCTATCTCGCACCCCTCCTCACCTCAACTCCCGCCAAACCCCTCCGACTTCATGAGGCCTCTTCCTCAGAGAATTCACGCTCCCCACTCAGTATTACCGTCCGGGGTGCACGCCATCACAACCTGAAAAACTTCGATCTCAAGATTCCCCAAAACAAGATGGTTGTCGTCACAGGACTTTCTGGATCCGGCAAAAGCACCCTAGCTTTTGACCTTCTCTTTTCCGAAGGCCAGCGCCGTTATCTCGACTGTCTCAACACCTACGCCCGCCAGTTTGTGGAACAACTTGAGAAACCCGACGTGGATTCCATCTCCGGACTTCCTCCCTCTGTCGCCATCGAACAACGAACCACCCGCGGGGGACGAAAATCCACCGTCGCCACGGTGACGGAGCTCTATCAGTTCCTTCGTCTCCTTTATGCCAAGCTAGGCGTCCAGCATGATCCCGACACTGGGGAAGCCGCCATCCGCCAGAATTCAGCCGACATTATCCAGCGGATCAAAACCCAGCTCCGCAAATCCAAACGCCTCGACCTCCTCGCCCCCTTGATCCGAGGGCGAAAGGGTTTCCATACCGAAGTCGCCCGCTGGGCCGTCAAAAAGGGCTATAAACTTCTCCGGGTCGATGGTCAGTGGGTTGAGCCCACAAACTTCCAACCCCTCGACCGCTACAAAGAGCATCAGATTGAAGTGTTGGTCGGCCAACTCACCCCCGGACGAAAAGATCTACCTGTTCTCGTATCCCAAGCCCTCTCGCTCGGCAAAGGAACCCTTTACGCCATTGATAGCCGTGGGAAAACCACCATTCACAGCCACCACCTTTTCTGCCCCGGCACCGGTCGGTCCTTCGACGAACTCGACCCGCGGATGTTTTCCTTCAACAGCCCCCACGGTTGGTGCCCGGAATGTCAGGGTTACGGCACCCTTTTGGCAAAACCCCCCGAACTCGACACGGAAGACGAAGCGGAAAAGGAACAACAGTTGGAATTGGCCCGAGAAGAAATCAGCGAGGGCGAACTCCTTCCTTGTCCTGCCTGCCAAGGGGCCCGGCTAAATCCGGTTGCCCGTTCGGTACGCTTCGCCGGAAGAACGATTCCCGAAATCAATGCCCTCTCGGTCCGCGACTTCGAAAAGTTCTTCGGTAAAATCAGATTCGAGGGCCGCGAAGCCGCTATCGTTCGCGACATTCAACCCGAGATCCTTCAACGACTCACCTTTCTGCGTGAAGTCGGACTCGATTACCTAAATCTTGACCGCTCTGCCCCTACTCTTTCAGGAGGAGAATCCCAGCGTATCCGCCTCGCCGCCCAACTCGGTTCCAACCTTCAGGGCGTTCTTTACGTTCTAGACGAACCCACCATTGGACTTCATCCCCGCGACAATCAAAAACTCCTCGGAATTCTGCGGAACCTACGCGACCGCGGAAACTCCCTCGTCGTTGTGGAACATGATGAGGACACCATGCGAGCTGCCGACCACATCATCGATCTTGGGCCGGGTGCCGGCATCCATGGCGGAGAGATTGTGGCGGAGGGCACATGGAAGCAGATCGATGCCAAAGGGAAATCCGCAACAGCCCGTCTCTTGGGCGAACCCATCCGTCATCCCGCGCGAGGAGAACGCAGACCAGTCGATTCCTCCGCTTCGTGGATCAAAATCAAGGGTGCCTCGGCACGGAATATCCACGAAATCGATGTTTCCATCCCCCTACACCGATTCACCGCCCTCTCCGGAGTCAGTGGCTCAGGCAAAAGCACCCTAGTCCGTGAAATCCTTCTTCCCGCCGCATCTCCCGAAAGAAAAAAGAAGGATCCACGCTGGAAATCGGTTCATGGCACCGAAACGATCGACCGGGTGGTGGAAGTTGACCAGTCCCCGATCGGCAAAACCCCCCGTTCCACCGTCGCCACCTATCTTGGATTGATGGACGACCTCCGTGCCCTTTTTGCCAACCTTCCGGCAGCCAAACAGTCAGGCTTCACCGCCTCCCACTTCTCCCACAATGCCGGCCCCGGCCGATGCCCCGCCTGCGACGGAGCCGGCACGATCCGCGTGCAAATGAGCTTCCTGCCCCCTGCCGATGTGCGCTGCGAGGAGTGTAACGGCCTCCGCTGGAAACCCGAAATCTTAGCCATACGTTACCGTGATATTTCCATTCAGCAGGCCCTTGCCCTTTCAGCCGAGCAAGCCTCGGAATTCTTCGCCCCCCATCCAAGAATTGCCACGCCCTGCCGTCTCATGACGGAAACCGGCCTAGGCTATCTTCAGCTGGGACAGACGAGTCCGACTCTTTCCGGAGGTGAAGCCCAACGCCTGAAACTGGTCACCGAATTGGCCTCGGCCCAGATTGCCGCCGACCAAGCTCACGCCAAGGGACGGGCTCGCCGTCCCGCCCATCATCTTTTTCTTTTGGAGGAACCAACTGTTGGACTTCATCTGGCCGACGTGCGACGACTTCTCGATCTGATGCATCGCTTGGTCGATTCCGGCCATAGCGTCGTGGTCATCGAACATCATCTCGATGTTCTGGCCGAGGCGGATTATCTGATCGATATCGGTCCCGAAAGTGGCGAGTCCGGAGGAAAGATCATGATCGAAGGCACCCCCGAACACGTGGCGACTTCAAAAAGCTCCCGCACCGCCCCTTTTCTTCGCGAACACCTGAGCAGGGGCCGATAAAATCGGTTTTTCGATCTTCCCCACCCCAGCGAACAGATAAACCAGACCACCCAAAAGATTCCATACCAAGATCACGGCAAATCCAGCGAGGGAGATGGCGACCGATTGGGCGGTGGGAACTCCAAAAGTTCCCAGAAAGGTGGCAAAAGCCGCTTCCCGCAGTCCTAACCCGTTCCAGGTGATCGGCAGAACCGTCACCATGGCGACCATCGGAAGAACGGAGGCCAACTGCCAAAACCCCACACTCAAACCCATCGCTTGGGTCACCGAAAAGAAAAGGTTCACGAGCAATAGTTGGGCTAACACGCTCAGGCCCAATCCCACTCCGGTCCCAATGGGATGAGTCAGACAAACATGACAGGCTTCCGCCCCCTCTCCCGCCACTTTTCGCCAACCCGATTTCATGTCCCCGCGGAGAAGTTTTCCGGAAACCGGATGACCCAAAACAGCGAGAATCACCATCAGAATCCCCGCGACCACTAAAAAGGCATAAGCCCCGGCCCGCGTCACCGGATGTTTCGTTAAATTCCCCCAGTGAGGAAGAATGAGAGCCGCCCCGACCAAAACTGTGGCCGCTAGACCGAGAACCCTTTCCAAAAGAATCGAGACCACTGCCGCTGGTCGGGCCTGCGGGGCATCTTTCGCCGCCCAGTACGCACGCATCACATCCCCCCCCATCACTCCGGGAAGGACGCTGTTAAAAAAAAGTCCTGCCAGCGAAAGCTGTGCCGTTCTTCCCCAACCCACCGCCGCACCCGCAACCTCAAGAAGAAGGTGCCACCGCAAAATGGAAAGTCCCACCACGCCTCCATACGTCATCAGGGCCACTGCCAGCCATCGGGGATCCGCAACCCAAACGATTTGAAAAAACTCACCCCAGTTTAACTTGGTGGCAAGAAACCAGACCGCAAAAATTGTAAAAACAATTCTCCCAAACCACCCCAGCCACGCCCGGTTTATGGATTTCATTCTTTCCAGCCTAAGGGGAGAACAAACGAATCCGAGACCTAAAAACCGATTATAAAAGCCCGTGTCGGCGAAGATCCCGGACATGCTCCCCGCCAGAGGTCAGGACCATATCCAACGCAAATTTCAGCAAACATACCTCCCACCCATCGTCCACCCCCGTCAGCACCGCGGCCAACGGATCGCCCTTGGATTCCACCTCGGCGCGAACCTTGGCCGAAACTTCCGCCAAAGGCCCCGTCACATCATACCTTCGGATCTCATCCTTCCGGAAGGTGAAGCCGTATTTCAAAATCGCAATTTGGGAAGCAAACTGACTCACCGCATCGGCATATTTCTCTGCCTTCTCACCGAACCCGTCCAATAGAAGCTTTGCGAAACCGTCGGGAGTCACCAATTCAGGTTTCTGGGCATGGATCCGCCCTTCCCGTACCCGCATCCGGTTGACCGCATCCATCTCTTCCGTGATGAGATGATAATTCAAAACGGTCGTTCCAAACGTTTCGAGTCGCCTCTGGGGAGGGTAGATCACCTTCGTGTTTTCCAAAGCGTAATGAAAGTCGTCCGGTTTCATGGAAGGGATGAATGTCGCTGATTTTTAAAACAAATCAACCCGCTGAATGCTCGAATGCCCGATCCTAAAGCCTGGGCTTGAACTTCCTCCCTTTCTTCATCTTAATTCCTCTATGGCGACCTACGTCTACGAAACCATCCCCGCAAAATCCGGAGAAAAACCGGAGCAGTTTGAAATCCAGCAATCCATGAAGGACGCCCCCCTCACCCGACACCCACAAACCGGCCAACCCATCCGGCGTTTGATCAGCGGGGGCCTTGGGATTCTCGGTTCATCCAGGAATTCTTCTGCCCCTTCTTCGGGCCACGGATGCGGTCCCGGTTCATGTGGTTGCGGGAAGTTTTAGACGGAGTACAGCACCGCACGCATCACCGCTTCCTGCACTTCCGCCACCGATTTCGAAACCGCCCGGCCGATCAAATCCATCTTCGAAACCTCGGCCACCCGGGAACTGTACTTCATCAGGTCGGCATCCGTGAAAATCGACCGGAGCAACTGACATGCGCTCGCCAGACTAATAAGAACAACATCCCGGGGTGCTGGCACCTCACCATCCACAATCACGGAACGGATGCGTTGCCGGACCTCACGCTCCTCTTTTTGATCGATCATCGGGTAGCGCCTCCCAGGAATGACCCAAAGGAACTTCTTTTCCTCTTTTTTCAAGATCCCTCGGCTTGTCAGATGGGCCAAGGCTGCTTCCCGAAGTTTTTCGCCATCTGCAGAGAAAACCCCAACCCAATACTTCGCGTCCTTTTTGTCCTTCGCCGCCACAATCTTGGACAACAAGGGATCCAACATCTTGTCCCCCGTCGGCTCCCCGCTCACCAGGGTTAAATGGGTAAGATCGGTGTCGATCCGATTCTGAAAAGCCAACTCAAGCAGGGAGGCTCCGGCGAGGGCCTGATTCAAAGCCAAAGGGGGGAGATCCACGAACTTCCCGGTCTTGTCATCCAAAGCGAGAAGGATGATTTCTTCGACGAAGGTCAACATCCCACCATCATTCCCTTCTCCTTCGGCGGGACAAGAAATCTCTTACCTTGGCCGGAAGACAGGGTGGATTAGCTTTTGAGGATGCGGCTAATTTGGATTTTAGGAGACCAGCTTCTCCCATCCCACCCCCTCCTTACCTCCCCCGAACCGGATCTCCTCGTCGGGATGATTGAATCCGCCCCCCGCGCAACTCACCTCCGTTATCACCAGCAGAAGCTCACTCTCCTTTACTCCGCCATGCGCCATTACGTCTCCGACCTAAAGAAAAGAAAATTTCACACGCTTTATCATCACCTCAGCGATTCCCCAATCGGCGCCAACTACTCCGCCGTGCTGGATGGGTGGATTCAAGAATACCGGATACGGGAAATCCATCTCCTTGACCCGAACGAATATGACACCCTTCATTCCCTTCCCGCTCTTTCCAAGAAAATTGGTGTCCCAATCCAGACCCACCGTAGTCCGCAGTTTCTTGTTTCCCGAGAAGAGTTTGCCTCTTGGGCCAACGGAAAAAAACACCTCCTGATGGAGTCTCACTATCGCCGTCTGAGGGCTGAACATAATATCCTCATGACCCCGACCGGAAAACCGGAGGGAGGAGATTGGAACCTCGACGACCAAAACCGCCGTACGGCCCGCGAGTTTTCAAAAGAGAATCCCAAGATCCCGCCCCTTCCTAAAATTTCCCAAGACCCGACGACTGCAGCAGTAGCCAAGGAGGTTACCCAACGATTCCCCGATCATCCGGGCAAGGGCGACGACCTATGGATCCCTACCACCCGGCAAGGAGCCTTGGAATGGCTGAAGGGTTTCATTCGCCAACGGTTGGAGGCATTCGGCTCTTGGGAAGATGTCATGATCGAGAATCAACCCGTCCTCTTTCACTCCGTACTCTCACCCTTTTTGAATCTGGGGTTACTCACCCCGATGGAATGCATTCAGGCCGCGGAAAAGGCGTACCGCGACGGGAAAGCTCCCTTGAATTCCGTTGAGGGATTTATCCGTCAGATCCTGGGGTGGCGTGAATTCATTCATGGAATTTATTGGCTCAAAATGCCGGCTTACCGCGAAGAAAACTTTCTCGGGGCAGATCGACCCCTCCCCCGCTGGGCCTACACCGGAAAAACCGAGATGCGGTGTGTTTCCGAAGCCATCCGGGGGACTCTGGATCTTGCGTACAATCACCACATCCAACGACTCATGGTCCTAGGAAACTACTTTCTTCTAGGCGGATATGAGCCCAAGGCGGTTCTCCGCTGGTATACCGAAATGTATCTCGATGCCTACGACTGGGTCATGGTTCCAAACGTTCTCGGCATGATTCTTTTTGCCGACGGGGGCTTTTTTGCCACCAAACCCTATGCCGCAGGAGCCGCCTACCAGGACAAGATGGGAAATCACTGCGCTTCCTGCCGCTTCGACCCAAAAAAGAAGGAAGGCCAGGATGCCTGTCCCTTTCACTCCCTCTACTGGAACTTTTACGGCCAGCACGCAAAGCTTTTTGGCAAAAACCCCCGGGTGGGTATGATGGTTAAGATATGGGACAAAAAACCCCCCACCGAAAAAAAGAGGATCTTCGACGACGCGGAGACTTTCCTAAGACAGCAGGGCTGAATCGGGATCACTCCAAGCTCTGGGTTCCCGCTGCTCTCCTCGGCGGATTTTTCCTCGGTTTTGTTTTCGCCCGAATACCTCAAGATTCTAGATCAGGAGAAGAGTTCACCCCCGAGTCATCCTCTCCCGTTCCGGCCCCCTTGATTCAACCCGCGACAAAAAGTCGCCCGTCGCTTTCGACTCAAAAAACTCCCGATGGCAAATGGGATGAAAAAACCATCCAGGGTTTGCCCTTGGAGGATATTAAGAATCGTCTCCGCCAGCTGTCTTCATGGGAACCGGGACCCCGGGCCGACCAGACGGAACGATGGCTCGTTCAACGCTGGGCCCGTCTCGATCCCTCGAACGCCTGCGTCTATGCCTACCAGGCAGTTCTCCAAGGAGCGGACGAATCCCTCCTCTTTGACTCGGCTTCGCTTTGGGCACAACAGGAACCCGCCAACGCCGCAAAATGGGCTGCTACCCTTGGTTCCCCCTCTTTGCGAGAAGTCGCCTTGGACGCTGCCTATCGGACTTGGGCCAAACTCAACTCCGCCGCAGCCATTAAAAGCATTTCTTCCCTTCCCTCCGCCGCCACACGGGCTGTGGCCACGACTTCCGTTGCAGGTCGCCATGCCCAGAATAATTTCGCGAATGCTCTCCAGTGGGCCCGTAAACTTCCCGGTCCGTTGCGGGAAAAGACCTTGGAACAGATCCTTGGAGAATGGACACGCCGGGACCCCACGGGAGCCGCCCACTGGCTCATCCAACAACCGGGGGAAATTCAATGGTCGCTGATTGGAAAACTTGCGGGTGACTGGGTCCGAAAAGATCCGGTAGCCGCACTCGCCTGGGGCCAAGGACAATCTGATCCCACACTGGGCTCCACCCTTGCCCCTGGACCGGTGCAAAGAAAGTTCCTCGACCTGGCTCTCTCCGGGTTTATTTCATCCGACCCCCGGGCGGCCGCTTCATGGCTCGTCAGCCCCGCTGGATCAAAATACTTCCCTGCCCGGGCAACATCGGTGGCCAGTCGCTGGACATCTCTGGATCCCCGGGAAGCCGTCGCTTGGGCCAGTTCGATCCCAGATGAAAAAATCCGTCGAAGTGCACTCGGGACCGTGGCCTACACTTGGGTCCGTACCGACCCGGAGGCGGCCACCCAATGGGTGGGTAGCTTGCCATCTTCCCCCACTCGGGATCCCATTCTTTCCTCGCTCAGTTCCTCCATGGCCCCTTTTGATCCCGCCTCAGCCGCATACTGGGCAAGCCAGATTGCTGTCCAGCAGTCCCGGGATAGCAGCCTCTCGGGAATCCTGCAGACATGGAAAAAGATCGATCCTTCGGCGGCCCTTCAATTCATTCGCACCACCCCCGCCCTCAGTGAGCCCACCCGAGCCAATCTTCTTTTGTAGAATCCGGACCCATGCTTCTCGCGTTTCACAAACCCTTTGGAGTCCTCTCCCAGTTTACACCGGACGGATCCCCTCACCGGACTCTGGCAGAGTTTTCCTTTCCGAAAAATGTCTACCCCTTGGGGCGGTTGGATGCCGACTCGGAAGGACTCCTTCTCCTCAGTGATGAGCCTGGACTTAACACTCGTCTATTGGACCCGAGAAATTCCCACACCCGCTGCTACTGGGCTCAAGTGGAGGGAGTGCCGACTTCAGCCGCTTTGGAAAGCCTCTCCCAAGGAGTTCCGATTGGTGATCATCAAACACTCCCCTGCCGGGCATGGCTCCTCGAGCCCCAACCTAAGATTCCGCCCCGAGATCCCCCCATCCGTGTCCGCAAAACCGTTTCCGACTGCTGGATCGGCCTGGAGTTGACCGAAGGGAAAAATCGGCAGGTTCGTAAAATGACTGCCGCCGTCGGTCATCCAACCCTTCGCCTCATCCGGGTTCGGATCGGTCGATTCGAACTCAGGGATCTCCCCCAAGGGCAATGGCGTGAGTTAAACGATCAAGAAAAGAATCTTATTTTCAAAGATTAGACAGTTTTTCGGAGACACCGCTACGGCAACGATCACTACAGAACTTCACCCGATCCCAGTCCTTTTCCCATTTTTTGCGCCACGCAAAAGACCGACCGCACCTCGGACAGATCTTTTCCGGAAGATTTGCTTTGGCAACAGTCTTGCCGAATCGGCGCACAACTAACGAACTGCCGCCCAGATCCGATGCACATCATCGTGATCGTCGAGGGACTGGAGAAACGCTCCCACTTCTCCCCGGGCTTCTTCACTCAGCTCGGGATAGTTCTTCGGCACAAATCCCAGCTCACTCGTCACCACGGTCCAGCCGTTCTTTTTCAACCAATCCGCCACCCCGTGCATCGCGGAACGCTCGGTCAAAAATCGCGCCCCACACGCCTCGTCCGGAATATCGTCGTTTTGCTGATGGGTCAGAACCTCCACCTCGTTGGCCCCCGCCTCAATCGCCGCGGTTTCCCGATCCGTATCTGCCTTGGGATGGTGAGCTTCGACTATTCCCACCTGGTCAAAAAGGAAACGGTTGCTCCCGGAAGAGCCCAGTGTTCCGGACTTGAACAACACCCGGATTTCCGGAGCTGTCCGGTTGTGGTTGTCCGTATAGGCCTCCACAATGATCGGAACCTTATGGGGCGCATACCCCTCAAAAACCATATGCTCCAAGGAATCCTTGCCTTCGCCGGTTCCGGATCCTTTTTGAATCGCACGTTCGATGATATCCCGGGACACACTTTCCTTCCGCGCACGTTCCAATGCTGCCGCCAAACGAGCGTTCAGAGCCGGATCAGCCCCTTGCCGTGCAGCCAGACTAATTTCCCGGACAAACTTGCTGGTCGTCTTCGACTTTTTGAGCGAAGCAACCTCCCTTTTCGCATGTAACCACTGTCTTCCCATGAAATTATCCTATGCGATTCCCCCCTCCCAACTCAACTCCACAAGACGCTTTTCGCCACGTTTCCGATGCCTCCGGCCTTCCAAGCCCCCGCTCTCGTCGCAGTCCGCAAGGTCCTCTCGATCGTCCACCCGTAGATCTCGCCATAGATCAGAACCGCCGTCACGACGTCTCCCGAACCTGTGGCATCTTTGACCTTCACCTTGGGCGCAGGAATGAAAATCCGTGTTCCATTCACCTCGGCCTGTAATCCGTCTTTTCCCAATGTCACGACTACTCCGGTTGTCCCCTCCCTAAAAAGTTTAGTGAGACATACGCCAACGTCCTTTTTTCCCGTCGTTCCCTCCGCTTCCTCCAGATTGCATTTGATCCAGTCCGCTCCCGCCTGCACCGCTTCTTGCAAAAGAGCCCCTCGACTATCCACCAGCACGGTGACCCCCTTTTTTTGAAGATTCAGGATCAGATTTTTCCACCAACCCTTCGGCCATCCTTTCGCTGAGCTTCCCGCGACCACCCACACATCCCCTTTCCGCAAAGTACGCAGCCAGAAGTCTCCAATCCTAACCCAGCCCCTTAGGTTGATTTTCGGATCCCTTGTAAAGAAATCCATTCTCTCCGTCCCCTCCTTCACCCGCGCCCATCCCCGCCTCATGGGAGCTTCCACGAAAATTTGCACCGTCTTCAATCCTTCAACTTCGGCCTGCTCCCTCCAACGCCGGGCTACCTCGCCGCTGCAGGCAATCACAGAGCAGACTGGAACTCCCCATGCATGGAGCTGACGCGCTGTGTTGTGAGCTTTTCCCCCGGAACTCCAGGTCACCCGACCCGACGTCGCACAGATTTTTTTTTCGAGAACCGGATTGGGGGTAAAACACCAAATCCGTGGGCGGATGGCTGCTCCGCGAAGGGACATCAGGCGATGTCGATTTCCTTGGCGAGGTAGACATCCTGAATCGCATTCAGAATCTCCACCCCCTCCTTCAGCGGCTTTTGGAAAGCCTTGCGACCGGAAATCAACCCCATACCTCCCGCACGCTTGTTGATGACGGCGGTTTTCACCGCTTCCGCCACATCGTGCTTCCCGGAAGCCCCGCCGGAGTTGATCAAACCGGCGCGCCCCGCAAAGCAGTTCAGCACTTGGTACCGGCAAAGATCAATCGGATGATCGGAGGTCAGCTCGCTGTAAATTCGGGGGTCGGTTTTCCCGTAATCACTCCCCGCCATTTTTAAGGCGGTGTAACCCCCGTTGTTTTCTGGGAGCTTTTGTTTGATGATGTCGGCTTGGATGGTGGATCCCAAGTGATTGGCCTGCCCCGTCAAATCGGCCGAAAGGTGATAATCCTTCTCCTTGGTCTTAAAGGCGGGATTGCGAAGGTAACACCAGAGAATCGTGTACATCCCCAACTCATGGGCGATGGCAAAAGAACGGGAG
>Ga0114967_10004139_pt1 | contig 11741 bp, 10 predicted proteins | sample M_130628_MF_Meta_FD_92639 | JGI IMG/M metagenome (GOLD analysis project Ga0114967, IMG submission 92639) | Freshwater microbial communities from Lake Montjoie, Canada to study carbon cycling - M_130628_MF_MetaG | ecosystem: Environmental > Aquatic > Freshwater > Lake | place: Lake Montjoie... | reverse complement strand
CGGCGGGTCTGGGGGATAGGGCGAGTGCGCCGGATCGAAAGACTCGCTTCCCGCTCACGCGACAACGCTCAGGTAGCACCAGCGCGGTGAGGCACGGAGTGAGCGATGACGAGTCAGACACCGCATTTCTCGCGGGGTGCGCCCATAGTGGCTCCCGGACTGGCGCTGCTCCTGGCGCCGATAACGGGGCTGGGCTTCAGTCTGCCTGTGCGCGCAATCGAGCCCGCGTTTGATCTCGTTGAAGCGATCTATACCGCCAGCACCCGGGATCCGCACGCAGCCAGCGTTCTCTCCTACGATGAAGAAACGCGCCAACTCGGCAAGCAGATTGCCCGCCACGAAAAAATGCGGGAAGCCTGCGGCGCCATGAGGCATTTGCCTCACCACCTGCGTCGCGAGCAGGGGCATTGCGAAATCCTCGTCACGGCCTACCGACAGGCGCAGGAGGCGAGCCGTCGCGTGGCCGCAAGGCATCGGGTTAAAGCCGAGGCCGCGAAACGCTGGGTCCATCGGGGCGCTTGCGGGTTTAACGCCTGCGGCACTGCGGCTACAATCCGTGCCCTCCCCAGCAGGCCCGAATTCCATGGAACTGACTTCCGTCTATCAGCGCATCAAGGACCTCAGCACCCGTTACGAATCCCTACGGGGGTATCTTTGACTTTGATACCAGGGCTGAACGCCTGATCGAAGTTCAGCGCGAACTTGAAGCGCCAAACGTCTGGAACAATCCAGAGCGCGCTCAGGCGCTGGGCAAGGAGCGGGTATCACTGGACCGCATCGTTTCGCATTTGAAGCGTATTGGCGCCCAGTTGGGCGATGCCCCGGAATTACTCGAACTCGCCGACGTCGAAGGCGATGACGCTGCCGGCGAGTCCGTGATCGAAGACCTCAACGCCGCTGAAACCGCGCTCGCCGCGCTCGAATTCCAGCGCATGTTCAGCGGCGAAATGGACGAGGCCTCCGCGTTCATGGATATTCAGGCCGGCTCCGGCGGCACCGAAGCACAGGACTGGGCCGAAATGTTGCTCCGGATGTATCTGCGCTGGGGTGAGTCGAAAGGCTTCGCTCCCGAACTCATCGAATGCTCGGCCGGTGAAGTCGCCGGCATCAAAAGCGCGACGGTGCAATTTACGGGCGAATACGCCTTTGGCCTGCTCCGCACCGAAACCGGTGTGCACCGTTTGGTGCGCAAGTCGCCGTTTGATTCCGGCAACCGTCGCCACACCTCATTCGCCGCCGTGTTTGTCTCACCGGAAATCGACGATGACATCGCAATCGACATCAATCCAGCCGATCTGCGCGTCGATACCTACCGCGCCAGCGGCGCCGGTGGTCAGCATGTGAACAAGACCGATTCGGCCATTCGTATCACGCACATTCCCACCAACACCGTGGTGCAGTGTCAGAACGAACGCTCCCAGCATAAAAATCGCGACCGCGCGATGAAGCTCTTGCGGGCCAAGATGTACGAACAGGAAATGATGAAGCGCAATCAGGAACGGCAGGCGCAGGAAGACGCCAAGACCGACATCGCCTGGGGCCATCAAATCCGCTCCTATGTGCTCGACCAGTCGCGCATCAAGGATCTCCGCACGAGCGTGGAAACCGGCAACACCCAAGCGGTGCTGGACGGTGCGCTCGACCAGTTCATCGAGGCGAGCCTCAAGCAGGGTCTTTGAACATGAGTGACGAACAGCTTGGTAGTACTGAAGAACAGCTCATCGAGCAGCGCCGGGCTAAACTGGGTGCCTTGCGCGAAGCGGGGCAGGCGTTCCCGAATGATTTCCGGCGCAACGCGCTCGCCGGCGACCTACAAACGCAGTACCTGAATGCGAGCGCTGAGGATCTGGAAGCCAGCAAGCCGGTGGTGCTACTCGCCGGACGCATGATGACCCGCCGGATTATGGGCAAGGCCTCCTTCGTCAACCTGAAGGACATGTCCGGCACCATCCAGCTATACGCCAAACGCGATGAGCTCGGCGAAGACGCCTACGACGCTTTCAAACACTGGGATTTGGGCGACATTCTGGGCGTTGAAGGCTATGTCTTTCGCACCCGCACCGGTGAGCTTTCGGTGCATGCAACGTCGATTCGTCTGCTCACCAAATCACTCCGCCCGCTGCCCGAGAAGTGGCACGGGCTCACCGACCTCGAATCGCGCTATCGCCAGCGCTATGTAGACCTGATCGTCAACGACGAGGCGCGCCGCGTGTTTCAGGTGCGATCCAGGGCCATCGAATTCATCCGTCGCTTTTTGAGCGAACGGCAGTTTCTGGAAGTCGAGACGCCGATGATGCAGGCGATCCCGGGCGGCGCCACCGCGCGGCCCTTCATCACGCATCACAACGCGCTGGATATGGCGCTTTACCTGCGCATCGCGCCAGAGCTGTACCTGAAGCGGCTGGTGGTGGGCGGCATGGAGCGCGTGTTCGAAATCAATCGTAACTTCCGCAACGAAGGTCTCTCGCCGCGCCACAACCCCGAGTTCACCATGCTCGAGTTCTATGCGGCCTATGAGGACTATCACTACCTGATGGATCTCACAGAGGAACTCTTCCGTGGCCTCGCGCTGCACGTCCTCGGTACAACCACCGTGAGCTATCAGGGGCATGAGATTGATTTCAGCCAGCCCTTCCGTCGCTTGTCAGTGCGCGAGTCTATTCTCGAATTCAATCCCGGCGTGACGGCAGAAGAACTCGCCGACCTGCCGCGCGCGCGCTCTCTCGCCGGTTTGCTGAAGGTGGCGGTGGAGGACAGCGCAGGCTTGGGCCGCGTACTCGTCGACATCTTCGATAAAACCGTCGAGCACAAGCTGCTGGCGCCCACGTTCATTACCGAATATCCGGCCGAAGTCTCCCCGCTCGCCCGCCGCAGCGATACCGATCCGTTCGTCACCGATCGCTTCGAGTTGATGATTGCGGGACGTGAGATTGCGAATGGCTTCTCCGAGTTGAACGACTCCGAAGATCAGGCCGAACGCTTTCTCGCCCAGGCCGCGGCGAAAAGTGCCGGTGATATCGAAGCCATGCACTACGACGAGGACTACATCACGGCGCTGGAGTACGGCTTGCCGCCCACCGCCGGCGAAGGCATCGGCATCGACCGCTTGGTGATGCTGTTGACCGACTCGGCCTCCATCCGCGATGTGCTGTTGTTCCCGCTGCTACGGCCGAAGGCCGATTGAGCCGTTCGAACCATTGCCGGCGTAGTCGGTCTGTTACCGCGCCCTCAAACGCTTAACCCACATTGCCGGAGGTCCACCCCATGTCGAAGTCGACCGAATCAAAATTCCTGCTCACCGCGATGGGAGCAAGCCTTGCGCTCAGCCTTGGTCTTGCACCGCTCGCGCAAGCCGATGAGAACCCGTTTGGCGTCAAGCTCTTTGCCGCCGGCACACCAGTAGCCGCCGAACATGCCTGCGGCGCTGAAGGGAAATGCGGCGCCATGACCGACGATGACGACGCCGAAGAAAAAGACAAGGCGAAGTAAGACATAGCCCGCGACAGACCGCCGGTGGTGCGCGCTCACGCCTGCGGTCTGGGCCTGCGGCGCGGGCTGCTGGCGCCGCTGGAGGCCGATTGGCCGCAAGGCCTCGATTTTCTGGAGCTTGCGCCCGAGAACTGGTTGGGTCTCGGGCCCGGTTGGCAGCGCAGGCTGCGGGCCCTGACCGAGCGAGTGCCGTGCTTCGCGCACGGCCTTTCGCTCAATCTGGGCGGCACTGCACCGCTCGACGCCGCGTTCCTCGCCCAGCTCAAAACGTTTTTTGATCACCACCAGATTCAGCGCTACTCGGAGCATCTGAGTTTTTGCGCCGACGACGGCCAACTCTTCGAACTCCTGCCGCTGCCGTTTAACGACGAAGCGGTGCGCCACGTCGCGCAGCGTATTCGCGAAGTGAGCGAACGTCTGGAGCGACCGCTCGCGATTGAGAACGTCTCCTGTTATGCCGCGCCCGGCGCGACTTTAAGCGAACTCGAATTTCTCAACGCGGTGCTGGCAGAAGCCGACTGTGCGCTCATGCTCGATGTGAACAATGTCTACGTGAACAGCGTGAATCTTGGCTATGAGGCGCGTGCTTTCATTGCCGGATTGCCGGGGAAGCGCATCGTGAGCGGCCATATCGCCGGGCATCGGGCGAAAGCGCCGGACTTGCTAATCGATACCCATGGCGCGCCGGTGGCCGAAGCGGTGTGGCAACTGCTGAGCGCGGCCTACGATGCCCATGGGGTGTTTCCGACGGTGCTGGAGCGCGACGCGAATCTGCCGGCACTGGCAGATCTCATGCTTGAAGTACGGCATATCGCGCGCCTGCAGGACGCCGCGTGAGTGGCTCCTCGCTGGAAGCGCAACTGGCCGCGCTCGCGGCTGCGCTGCGCGACTCGGCGGCGCCCGCGCCAGCGGATTTTCCGCCCTCGCGTTTGGCGGTGTATCGCCAACTCAGTGCGGGCAACGTGGAGTCCTTGCTGACCGCCAGTTTTCCGCGTTTGAGCGCGGCGTTGGGCGTGGCGGTATGGCGCGCGCTGCTGGCTGATTTCTATCGCGACTGGCGCGCACAGACGCCCTTCTTTAGCAGCCTGCCTGGTGAACTCGTGGCCTATCTGGAGGCTGTGCGAGAGGTGACCGATGACCCGCCTTTTTTACTTGAGCTCGCGACGTTTGAAGGCCTGTTGCTGGAGGTCACGCATGATGCGCGCGAACTGCCGACCGGGCTGACGGCGCCCGCGGACTGGCAGCACGCGGTGCCGATGCTGAATCCGCTCCTTCGGCTGCGGATGTTTCAGTTCGCGGTGCACGCGTGCGAGCAAGGGCAGGCCCCGGCAGCGCGCGCTACCCCGGTGTATCTGGCGCTGTGGCGCAATCGGCAGGATCAGCCGAGTGTCGCGGAATTAACGCCGGTTACGGCGCGCCTGCTGGCGTTGATGCTGGCGCAGCCCGGGCAGTCCGCGGGCGCGCTGTTGTTGGCGCTTGCAGAGGAGATGGCGCATCCCGCGCCGGCCACTTTGGTAAGCGCCGGGATGGCGATGCTGGACGATTTCCTTGGGCAGGAACTTGTGCTGGGCGCGGCCTGAGCGACCGCGCCCGGCAAGGGCTTAGCCGCGCTTGGCCGCCACCCGCATGCGCAAGGCGTTGAGGCGGATAAAGCCGCCGGCGTCCGCCTGATTGTAGCTGCCGGCGTCGTCTTCGAAGGTCGCCAGCGCCGTGCTGAACAGGCTGTCCTTCTCGGACTGCCGGCCAATCACCGTCACGTTGCCCTTGTAGAGTTTCAGCCGCACCAGACCGTTCACGCGGGTTTGCGATTCATCGATCATGGTCTGCAGCATCAGGCGCTCCGGGCTCCACCAGTAGCCGTTGTAGACGAGCGACGCGTAGCGCGGCATCAGTTCGTCTTTGAGGTGCGCCACTTCGCGGTCGAGCGTAATGGATTCGATCGCGCGGTGCGCGCGGAGCAGGATGGTGCCGCCCGGGGTTTCGTAGCAGCCACGCGACTTCATGCCCACATAGCGGTTCTCGACCAGATCGAGGCGACCGATGCCGTTGGCGCCACCGATTTCGTTGAGCTTGGCCAGCAAGGCGGCAGGGCTCAGGCGCTCGCCGTCGAGGGCCACGGGGTCGCCGTGGTCAAACGTGATGTCGAGCATGCGGGCGGCGTCGGGCGCGGCTTCCGGTGAAACGCTCCAGCGCCACATGCTGTCTTCCGCCGGGGTCCAGGGGTCTTCCAGCACGCCGCCTTCATAGGAGATGTGCAGCAGGTTGGCGTCCATGGAGTAGGGCGACTTCTTGCCCTGCTGGTATTCGATCGGGATTTGATGCTTGGCGGCGTAGGCCAGCAGGGTTTCGCGCGAGGTGAGATCCCATTCGCGCCAGGGCGCGATGACACGGATGTCCGGCTGCAGGGCGTAGGCGCCCAGTTCGAAGCGCACCTGATCGTTGCCCTTGCCGGTGGCGCCGTGAGAGATAGCGTCGGCGCCGGTCATGCGGGCGATTTCCACCAGCCGCTTGGCGATCAGCGGGCGGGCGATGGAGGTGCCGAGCAGATATTCGCCCTCGTAGATCGTGTTGGCGCGGAACATCGGGAAGACGTAATCACGCACGAATTCTTCGCGCAGGTCGTCGATGAAAATTTCCTTCACCCCCATCAGTTGGGCTTTGCTCCGCGCCGGTTCCAGTTCTTCGCCCTGACCAATATCGGCGGTGAAGGTCACGATTTCGCAGTCGTAGGTTTCCTGCAGCCATTTGAGGATGACGGAGGTATCGAGGCCACCCGAATAGGCGAGAACGACTTTCTTGACGGAGTGTTTGGACATGTTGGGACCGTGGCGCTAGGAGGGGCCAGCATTTTGCCGAAGGGGCTGCGGGCCGTCCACACGGAGGCAGCGCCGTAAGGACGTTGTGCCGTTCCGTTCACCGTCGACGGGCGGAATCACGAACGGACTTACGCCTCGGGCGAGCACCGTCTTAAAATTCTGCGCCTCGCGCTACCGTTCGCCCTGAGCTTGTCGAAGGGCGTGTGCTGGCGCTGGATGCTCAGCGCGAGCCCGTCACCTGAGCATTTGGAGGAGCATTTGGGGTCAGGGAGCATTTGGGGTCAGAGTAAAAACTACCCGGAGCATTTGGGGTCAGAGTAAAAACTACCCGCACTCACGTGGTCCCCAGGGAGCATTTGGGGTCAGAGTAAAAACTACCCGCACTCACGTGGTCCCCAAGTGTTTCTTTGAGTTTTTACTCTGACCCCAAATCCCCTTTTTTACTCTGACCCCAAATCCCGACCCCAAATCCCTTGGGCGAGCACCCTCTTTGAATGTGGTGTCCCGCGTTACCGTTCGCCCTGAGCTTGTCTAAGGGCGTGCGCTGGCACTGGAAGCTCAGCGCGAGCCCGTAACATTGCCCCAATCACAGCAGCAGGCAATCGTTGATCGCGCGCATGAAATCTGCCGGCGCCTCGGCGTGCGGCCAATGGCCGGCGTTGCTCACGGTGTGCAGGCTGGCGGCGGGAAAATGATGATGGATAAGCGTTAGGGCCTCGGCGTTCACCCGTGGCGAGTTTTCGCCCCGGATGACGCGGAATGGTCCCTCGTAGCGGGCCGATGACGACACCGGCAGCGGGCCGATGAGATCCGCCATGCCGCTTTTGAGCGCGGCGAGATTAAACCGCCAGCTGCCGCCATTTTCGGCCGGCAGCAGACTTTGCAGGAGAAAGAGCCGGATCTCGTCTTCCGGCACGGCAGCGCGGAGCAGGGCGTCAACGCCACTGCGCCGACGCAGGCTTTCGGGGGGGAGCGCCAGCATGGCGTCGATCATCGGCGTGTGCTGGTCCTCGGACGGTACCGGCGAGATATCCACCACCACCACCCGCGCGAGGCGTGCGCCATCGACCAGCGCCAAGGTCATCGCGGTTTTCCCCCCCATGCTGTGGCCGAGCAGGGTGACGTCCTGCAGATCGAGCTTCGCCAGCAGCGCCGCCACATCCGCTGCCATCAGCGTGTAGTCCATGCCCGCCGTATGCGGCGAGCGGCCGTGATTGCGGGCGTCGACCGTCATCACCTGATAGCGCGAAGCCAGCTGCCGCGCCACGTTCTGCCAGTTGCGCGCCCAGCCGAAGAGGCCATGCAGAATGACCAGCGGCGGGCCTTCGCCCACGGTATCGAACGCGAGTTCAACGGCGTTGTTCATGAGTCAGTTCCGAGGGCGGCGCTTGGGGCTCGTGCCAGTCATCATCACAGCCGCGGTGGCGGCACCGCGAGGCCGCCGAGCGCCACCGGTACAAGTTCGAGATGCAGGCGTTCCAGCGGCCAGATGTCGAGCAGCCGGATGTCTTCGTCCACGCCCCGCATCACGGCCAAACCCCGATAGTCGGCGGACCCGATCCAGCGGTGATCGGTGTGTTCGTGATTGATTTCGACCGTGCCGCTCAGCCAGCGGTAGTGAAAAAGGTGCACTTCATAGATGCCGCCAAACAGGCTGTCGCGCCGGGGCCCCAGACGGGACTGTTCGGCCAACTGATGCTGGAGGCCAATTTCTTCGCGCAGTTCGCGGCGCGCGCATGCTTCCGGCGTTTCGCCCTCTTCGATATGGCCGGCGGGGAAGCCCCATTGGTCCGGGCCTATCACGCGGTCCGGCGCCCGTTTCAGAAACAGGAGCCGGCCCTCGGCATCTTCCAGCAGACAAATCGAAAAGCGCGCCCGTGGCGGGGAGTCCGTCATCGGACGCTTTGCTCAGAGCAGGATCTGGCGAATGTCGCCGAGGATCTGACCCAGACAGCGGGTGAATTCCGCCGCCGCCACGCCGTCGATCACGCGATGATCGTAGGACAGCGACAAGGGCAGCATGAGCCGGGGCACAAACGCGCCGTTCTGCCACACCGGCTTCATCGCGGCGGGGGAGACGCCGAGGATGGCGACTTCCGGCACGTTGATGATTGGCGTGAACCCAGTGCCGCTCACGCCGCCGAGGCTCGAGATGGTGAAGCAGCCGCCCTGCATTTCAGCCGGCGTGAGCTTGCCATCGCGCGCCTTGGTGCCAAGCTCGCGCACTTCCTTTGCGAGCGCCAGCAGGCCCTTGCCGTCGGCGTTGCGCAATACGGGCACCACCAGCCCGCGCGGCGTGTTGGCCGCCATGCCGATGTGGAAATACTTTTTGAAAATGAGCGACTCGCCGTCGGCCGAGAGCGAGGCGTTGAAATCCGGGTAGCGCGCGAGCGCCACCGTCACCGCTTTGATGAGGAAGGGCAGCAAGGTGAGTTTGGTGCCGGCGGCTTCGGCGGCCGCGCTTTGCGCTTTGCGGAAGGCTTCGAGTTCGGTGATATCGGCTTCGTCGAACTGCGTCACATGCGGCGCGGTAATCCAGCTGCGATGCAGGTTTTGGCCGGTCATGCGGCGAATTTTGCTAAGCGCCTGCGTCTCCGTTTCTCCGAAGCGGCTGAAGTCGACGCTGGGCTGCTCCGGCAGGCCGAATTTGCCGCTAGCGGCGGCCGGCGGCGCGGTCAGCACTTTTTTCACATGCCCCACGATGTCCTGACGCACGATGCGTTCCTTGCGGCCGGTGCCGGCCACCTGCGTGAGGTCGACGCCCAGTTCGCGCGCCAGTTTGCGCATCGCCGGGCCGGCATAGAGACGGCCCTGGGCCGGTGGCGCTTCCAGCGAGTGCGAGTCGGCGGGGGCCATGCTGACGGCTGATGGCGGCAGGGCGGGTTTGCTCGCGGCGGAGGCGGGCGGCGGGGCGGAGATTGCCGGGGCCGCGACTGCGGCCGGTGCCGGGGTGGCGGGAGCGGCGACTTCGGGAGCGGCGGCGGCCGGGGCGGCAACCGCGCTGCCGCTGACTTCTACCAGCGCTGAGCCGGTAGCCACCTTGTCGCCAAGTTTGACCAGCACACGAGTCACGCGACCGGACAAACCCGCGGGAATCTCCATCGTCGCCTTGTCGCTTTCCAGCGTGACCAGCGCGGTGTCGGCGTCGATTTCGTCGCCCACTTTCACCAGCACTTCGATGACGTCGACTTCGGGGAAGTCGCCGAGGTCCGGCACGCGAACGGCCTGCGGTGCGGCGCTGGCAGCGACGGCCGGCGGCGTAGCACTTACCTCGGGGGCTGGCGTGGCGGGCGGCGCCGCAACCGGGGCCGGCGCGCTGGCCGCAGCCGTGGCCGGCGCTACCGGTGCATCCACCAGTTCCAGCAGGAGAATGCGTCCACCTTCGGCGATTTTGTCGCCGACCTTTACGCTGATGGCGCCAATTATCCCCGCACGCGGGGCGGGAATATCCATCGTTGCCTTGTCGCTCTCCAAGGTGATGAGCGAGTCCTCGGCCCGCACCGTATCGCCGGGCTTGACCAGAATATCGATCACGTCGACCGATTCGAAATCGCCGATATCCGGCACCAGGACTTCAATTTCCATGAGGGTCTCCTGTGCTCAGACCGTGGTCGGATTGGGCTTGTCGGCGTTGATTTGATACTTCGCGATCGCGGCGCTTACGGTAGCGAGCGGAATCACGCCCTCGTCGGCCAGTGCCTTCAGCGCCGCCACCACCACGTAGTGGCGATTCACTTCAAAGAACTCGCGCAGTTTCAGGCGCGAATCCGAACGCCCGAAGCCGTCGGTGCCCAGCACGCGGTAGCGGGCAGGGATGAACTCACGCACCTGATCGGCATAGGTCTTGATGTAGTCGGTGGCGGCCACCACCGGCCCGCTATGTCCGGCGAGCGCGGCGGTGATGTAGGGCGTCCGCGGGGTCGCTTCTGGGTGGAGCATGTTCCAGCGTTCGCAGTCCAGACCATCGCGGCGGAGTTCGTTGAAGCTGGTGACGCTCCACACGTTGGCACCGATGCCGAAGTCCGAATCGAGCAGGGCTGCGGCGGCAATGACCTCGCGCAGAATCGCGCCCGAGCCCAGCATTTGCAGCTGTGGCTTAGCGTGTGTTTGCAGCTGATAGATGCCGCGAATGATGCCTTCTTCCGCGCCTTCCGGCATCGCCGGGTGGCCGTAGTTCTCGTTCATGACGGTGATGTAGTAGAAGACGTTGTCCTGCTGCTCATACATCCGCTTGAGCCCGCTGTGGATGATCACCGCGAGTTCATGTGCGAAGGTCGGATCGTAGGCGATGCAGTTGGGGATGGTCGCCGCCTGCAAGAGGCTGTGGCCGTCCTGATGCTGCAGGCCTTCGCCGGCCAGCGTGGTGCGTCCGGAGGTGCCGCCCAGCAAGAAACCCTGAGCCCGCATATCGCCTGCCGCCCAGGCCAAATCGCCCACGCGCTGGAAACCAAACATCGAATAGAAAATGAAGAACGGAATCATCTGCAGGGCGTGATTGGAGTACGCGGTGCCGGCCGCAATCCATGAGCACATGGCGCCCGCCTCGTTAATGCCTTCTTCCAGAATCTGCCCGCGGATGTCTTCGCGGTAGTACATGACTTCATCGTGATCGACGGGCTCATAGAGCTGGCCGACGGAGGAGTAAATGCCGAGCTGACGGAACATGCCTTCCATGCCGAAGGTGCGCGCCTCGTCGGGCACGATAGGCACCACGCGCTGGCCGATCACCTTGTCGCGTGTCATCGCCGAAAGCATGCGCACGAAGGCCATGGTGGTCGACATTTCGCGATCCCCCGAGCCTTTGAGCAGCGCGTCGAAAATTTCGATTGAGGGGATCTTGAGCGGCTCGGCGCCGCGACGGCGATGCGGCAGGAAGCCGCCGAGGGCTTCGGTGCGCTCACGCAGATACCGCATTTCCGGGCTGTCTTCCGGCGGCCGGTAGAACGGGGCGTCGGCGATTTTGTCGTCGGAAATCGGGATGTTGAAGCGGTCGCGGAATTTGCGCAGCGAGTCTTCGCCCATCTTCTTCTGCGAGTGGGTAATCATTTTGCCTTCGCCCGCTTCGCCCATGCCGTAGCCCTTCACGGTCTTGCACAGGATGACGGTGGGCTGGCCGGTGTGCGCCATCGCCGCGGCATAGGCGGCGTAGACCTTGTGCGGATCGTGGCCGCCGCGGTTCAGGCGCCAGATGTCGTCGTCGCTCATGCTGGCGACAAGGGCTTTGAGTTCCGGGTATTTGCCGAAGAAGTGCTCGCGCACGTAGGCGCCGTTCACCGCTTTCATGGCCTGATATTCGCCGTCGACGACTTCTTCCATGCGCTGCAGGAGCATGCCCTTTGTGTCGCGTGCGATGAGCGGGTCCCAGGCGGCGCCCCAGATCACTTTGATCACGGTCCAGCCGGCGCCCCGGAAGTCAGACTCAAGTTCCTGAATGAT
>Ga0114967_10004138_pt1 | contig 11743 bp, 9 predicted proteins | sample M_130628_MF_Meta_FD_92639 | JGI IMG/M metagenome (GOLD analysis project Ga0114967, IMG submission 92639) | Freshwater microbial communities from Lake Montjoie, Canada to study carbon cycling - M_130628_MF_MetaG | ecosystem: Environmental > Aquatic > Freshwater > Lake | place: Lake Montjoie... | reverse complement strand
GCTCGTCTTAGCCCCGATGGATTATTCAGAAAAAAGCAATATCATCGCCTTCCCGTTTCGCAGGGCTTTGCTTGCAACTGCGGCAGCGGTGACCTTGCTCTTGGGGCTCTCGTTTTTACTAGTGCCGGATCTCAGACATAGAGGCCTGTCCCTCGCAGTCCAAAAAGGGGTGTCCGTGGACATTCTGGCATCTTCAGGGTCACCCTATCAGGTGGGGCAGCGAGTAATGTTGCAGCGGCTCGAAATGCAGACCGGTTCGCTGCGGTTCCGAGTTTCTTCGGGAGCGGTGCTGGATTTTGAAGGTCCAGTGAGTTTGGAATTTTTGAATCCGATGCGGTTGAGGTTGGAGCGGGGCAGTATAAACACCGATGTGGGGAATGAAGCCAAGGGGTTCGTGGTCGAAACGCCCACCGCCAACGTGCTGGATATTGGCACGCGCTTCGGCACTTCGGTATGCGCTGACGGCAGCACCGACATTGCGGTCTTTGAGGGGGAAGTTCATGTTTACCGGGCAGGACTTCCGCTTTCGCAAGAAAGCCGACTCGCGAGCCTCGTTGAAGGGGAGGCCGCGCGCGTGAGCGCCCGGGACGCCAAGCTGGAGCGCTTGAATATGCTGACGCTAAAAGGGGGGCGTTTGCAGGTCCGGGGTCTTAACTCCCCAGATTCCCCAGTCGTTCTCAATGTTTCGGACAATATCAAGCAGGCCAATTTTTATCGCTGTTACACGATTCTACCAGGGGGCATGGCCGAGGGTGCACTAGCTTCCCTATCTCTCAAGGCACATCTCCAACTCAAATGGCGATCAATGCCAGGGCAGCCCTTTCCAGAGGAATTGAAGGGGGCGGATTTGATCGGGACTTTTCAGAGTTTCGCAAGGCGTGAAAGGGGTGAAACATCAAAAAACGACATCAGTCTTGATTTATCCCGCCCGTGCGCGGTTTATGTGCTGTTCGATACTCAGGCGACCCCGCCCGATTGGCTTCAGCGTGATTTTCGCGATACCGGACTGCGCGTGCGCAGTGGCCCGTGGGGAAAATTTGCGCGTGAAGTCAGAGACCCTGAGCCAGACGCCAATGGCGAACTGAATCTGACCCATTCCGTGTGGCGTCGGGATGTACTATCCGCCGCGACAGTGAAACTCGGCCCACCTGGCAACCCAGGAATAAGTTATCCCTACGCCATGTATGGGGTCGCAGTGAAGGCGCTGGAGTGAAGAGATGGTATAATGGAGTGACTGCGGTTGGGCTGACTGTGTGTGTTGGCGTGGTCCTTGGTTCCGATGGGCAGGGTGCGAGCAAGTAGCCCAATCTCAACACGGCCGAGACGGCCATGCCCCCTTCTTTTGCGGTTCAAAGTCCAATTTCAAAGTGACAATGGTATGCTTGTCATTTGGATTTTTGAAAAGGGGCGCAGGCACGGTCATAATAGTCTAAGATGGCAGTATTGGGCGAGACGCCCGAGCGCGGCAGGCGTGAGTTTTTCGCCCATGATGACGTTGGAAGGGCGTTAGGCAAATTACGACTTCGCGGAAATCGAAATAACGGCCCTTTGAGCCCCTTTTTATTGAAACGGCGAGAATATCAAGTAACTCCTGCACGCCTTTGACCTCTCCGAGTTCGACGTACAAAAGCGGAAATTTTTTTAGGTATCAATCTTTCGATCCGTAGAGGGAATTCACAACGCCGAAGGCCATCATACCACCAGAAACGACGATGCAAGTCGCGACCGTGCGCCACAATGCATCGGTCTTTGTAAAGTCCCAAATGGCCAGAATGGAGGCAATGACACTGATCGCGATGCAAATCGCTAACACCGTAAATGAAATAACACGCACGACACTTCTATTAATGAAGCCCCTTTTTTGCGGAAGTACGGGTGGAAGCGGTGAAGTATCCATGGGAATGGTTTAAATGTGTTTTAAGCGATCAGTCTGCTTTCGTAATAATGGTCGAAGCTCATTTCTGTCAAGCTCGCCTCATCTTGCGATACCTGCGGATGAGGGCGAACGCTGCTGCCAACGCCCGAGGTTACATCCGGTTGTAAATATCGCCAAGAACCCAGATGGATCCACCAACCATGATTAACAGAATGAGCCCGGTGAACAGGACCAGTTGGAGATCTTCCCTCTGTTGCCCTTTGAAGGCGAGGTGCAAGAAGAAGCGGAGATGCACGATCAGTTGAAGGATCGCGCAGAGGATCAGGACGAAAAAGGTGATTTTCCCGCCCACTGTCGCCACGAGGGTGAAGGGGATGATCGTGAGGACCGTCGCCAGAACAAAACCGATTAGATAATGACGAAATTCTTTGTTTTTTTCCATCAGAGCAATCCTCCCAAAAAGATGAAGCTGAAAATGGCGATCCAAACCACATCGAGAAAATGCCAGAACACCGCCCAGCGGAGCAGGGTCAACTTCCAACGGAGATCGACACCCCGAACCAGAATCCCAGCGACAATCACGAGACACCAGATGAGTCCTCCGGTGACGTGCAGACCGTGGAGCCCAACGAGGGACCAGAGGGCGGAGAGGTAGCCACTGCGAGTTGGCGGTCCCCCGGCGGCAGCCATGGAGATGAAGTCGGAAATCTCACGATAAAGGAATCCGCACCCCAGCAGGACCGTGACCAGGAGCCAAAAGACCAATTTTTTGGTGCAGGCACCTTGAGCGGCGTGTTCCTGCTTCAGGGTCAAGATGGCCATTCCGCTGGTCAAACTCGAGGCGAGAAGGAAAGCGGTTTGCCAAGCGACGCTGCCGAGGTCGAAGAGTTCCTTGGGCCCAGGGCAACACGGGAGAGGCATTGTAGTGGCGAATACAGCGAAAAACATCCCGAAGGTCACCAGATCGCTCATCATGAAAACCCAGAACCCGAAGACGGACGTCTCCGCCTCGAGGTGGTCGTCGCCGTGCTCTTCGCCCAGATTCAGGCCAGGGTGAAGTGATTGTCTTGTTGAGGAACTCATGGGTTGGTGATGTTGTCGGGACGGGCCAGCCCTTTGTTTGCCTCATTGCTCTCATCATCGCGCGTGATGCCCCTGCTCTCGCGGGCCGCCCGCCGCCATGCTTCATCGATCTCGCGCACCTCGGCAGCGGGAATGATATAAGTTTTTTGAGGCAGAAACGCGTAAATGATGGCTGTCGCGATGGCTCCGAGGAGGGAGGCGATGGCCAACCACCACATGTGCCAGACCAAGCCAAAGCCGAACCCGGAGGCCATAGCGGCAATGATGAGGCCGTAGTAGGTGTTGGCGGGCATCTCGATGTCTTCGTATTTCTCGATCGGTTGGTAGGCTGTGCCCTTGGCCTTTGCCTCCGTGAAGGCATCTACTCCATTGACCTTGGGCAGAACAGCAAAATTCCATTCGGGAGTTGGCGCGGGGGTCCACCACTCGAGGGTGCGTCCGTCCCAGGGATCACCAAAGGGAACCGCCAATTTTTTCCGGTTTAGAACGCTTACAAAGATTGTCAGTAGGATGAAAAGGAAGGCGAGGCCGAGAACGAGCGCACCGATTCCGGAGACAATCATCCACGGAACAAGTGCCGGATCCTCGTAGGCGACGGTTCGCCGAGTCATTCCCATCAGCCCGGTTTGGTAGAGAGGCATGAAGGTCAGAATGAAGCCAATCGCCCAGAGGAATGCGGTGATCCGGGAATAACTCTCCATGAGTCGAAACCCGTAAATTTTGGGGAACCAGATGTGAATGCCAGCGAGAATTCCAAACAGCACTCCGGGAATGATCACATTGTGAAAATGCGCAACCAGAAACTGGCTGTTGTGCAGTTGGTAATCCAAGGTGGGGCTCGCGAGGATCACTCCGCTGAGACCGCCGATGGTGAAGAGGACGAAAAAACCGCACAGGTAGATCATCGGGGCAGTGAAGCGAATCCGTCCGCCCCAAAGTGTCGCCAGCCAATCGTAGATTTTCACCCCCGTCGGGATAGCAATCAGCATTGTCGCCACGCCGAAGGCGGCATTGACTGTAGCCGATTGCCCCATGGTGAAGAAATGGGGTAGCCAGACCGTGAACGAGAGAACCGCGATGCACATCGTGGCTGCAACAATGCTGGTGTAGCCGTAAAGGCGCTTCCCGGAATAGGTGGAGGCGATTTCCGACATCACCCCGAAAGCCGGAAGCACGAGGATGTAAACTTCCGGGTGGCCGAACATCCAGAAGAGGTTGATAAAGTTCATCAAATTCCCGCCCATGTCGTTCGTGAAAAAGTGGAAGCCGAGGAAGCGGTCGAGCCCAAGCATAGCGCAGCAGGCTGTGAGGGGTGGCATCGCAAAGATCAGCAGGATAGAGGTGCAGAGGGCCGTCCAAGTGAAAAGCGGCATCCTCATGAAATTCATCCCCGCTGTTCGCATCTTATAAATGGTCACCGAAAAGTTGACGCCCGTGAGGGTGGAGCCGATTCCAGAAATCGCGATGGCGAGGATATAATAATCAGGGCCGACTCCGGGATTCACCAAGCGGCCGGTGAAAGAGGGATACCCGGTCCATCCACCGGTCGAAAACTCGCCGATCATCAGCGAGATCATGAAGAGAAATCCGCCGGCCGCCGTGAGACCCAGGCTGATTTGATTAAGCCTAGGAAAGGCGACATCCCTGGCGCCGATCTGCAAGGGAACGACGATATTGATCAGGCCAAACAGGAAAGGCATCGCCACGAAAAAGATCATGTTCGTGCCGTGGGTCGTGAAAAGTTGGTTGAAGTGATCCGAGGAGAGAAACCCGCCATTGAGGCCGACCGCTTGATTCGCCCGCATCAACATACCCTCGACCACTCCGCGGAACAACATAATCACCGCGAAGATGATATACATCGTGCCGATTTTTTTGTGATCGACACTCGTGAGCCATTCGAAAAGGGGCTTCCACCACTTCATCCAGGTGAGAAGAGCGACAATCATCACTCCCCCGATCGGCATCATGGCGGCCGCACTGGCGGTGATGAATGTGTTTACATTTGGTTGTTCGACCGCCTGAACGAGGATGATCGAGTCCCAAGTTAATCTGCCAAAAATCGCCTCAAACATTTTACATTTCCATTCCCATCATAGGTTTATCGGACGCGGGCGGAAGGGGGGATTTCTTGGGATCGTAAGAGGGACTGCCCGGTTGGCTTTCCGGAGTCATGTCCTCGACCATGTAGCGGGCCAGCACGCGTTGAAAAATTTTCGGATCCCCAAGAACCATTTCAATCGGACCTTTTCGATTCTCGATGGCGAGGGGTTTTTTTGCCTCCTCCGAAGTCCCCTGCATGGCCAGAATGGCATAGGTGTCGGCAGTGAGCGAGAGGTTGCTCGATTGGGCCTTCTTCATCCGGGTCGCGTATTCCTCCTTGGAAACCGAATAAACTTGGAACTTCTGCTTCCAGAATCCATTTCCGGTAAACTGGGAATTCATCCCCTCGGCCACCCCCTGTTTGACAGCGCGGAAATTCAACTTCGTGGTCATTGCCGGCATGGCGTAAATCTGACCCACGATCGCCGAGATCTGAAGGCTCTGCATAACGGTATCAGTCGTCAATGTCAACTCGACCGCACGCCCCTCGGGCACAACCAACTCGTCCACCAGAGCAACCCCCTCGTTCGGATAGATGAAAATCCATTTCCAATCGAGACCGATGACTTGGACTTGGAGCGGGTCTTTACCCATCTCCTTATAGGGGTCGAGACGGAAGGTCATAATGGTGAGATTGACCCCAATCAGAGCGACGACAACAATCGGCACGCCCCACATCAACAATTCCAGAATCCAGTTCGAATCCCAATTCGGACGATATTCGCCTGTCGGTTTGCTGCGACGATAGCGCCACAGAATCCATGGCATAGACAACATGACGGGAACCACGGCAATCAATGTCAGAATGGTGACGATTTTGAGATGTCGCAACTGCTCCGCCGCCACAGGCCCCATCGGCTGCAGAAAAGACTCCGCGATGGCTAAATTAGTGGTGGGATCGATCATCGACGAAAACACAGTTAGTTTTGTTATTAGCTCAGCCCCATGCCTGCAAGCGAAAAGTGGCCGCTTGGAAAAAAAAGAGTTCCCTCTTACTCGACGAAATTATACCGTTTTTGAGTTCTGCAATGTAGCTCGGTCATCTCGCCTGCGCATGTAAGTCGATGTTAGGCGATACACCTAACCAGCATGACTCATCCTGCAAATCCTGTGCTCCTGTCTAAAAAACGGTCTGCCGATTTCAACTTGCTGCAAAACTCTCACTGGATTCAGACTGTTTCAATAGCTTGCGAATCTTCATATAATGTATCTGGGCAGAGATCCTGACCATGAGGCCATTGTATCGACCCCATGGAAACTTGAACTCTTGAAAAATACGCAATGTCTTTTAACTCTCGGAAAACCCCTCTGTCCAGATACGGCGTCAGATCAAACTCTCTGATCTCTGAATTCTGAAACTCAATCTCCAACCTGTAGTTTGGAAGTGGCTTAACCTTTCTTACTCGTGGATTCATGTTACTTGAGTGGTTCTATTTTAAAAACTTCTTGACCGTTTAACGCAAGCTCCCAGTTTGCAAGCAATTCTTCTTTATGAATTTCAATCCACGCTTGAACCAATTTCATTTTAGGGTTTGGAATACTCCCTTCAAGAATCTCTCCATCAGGTAATCCTAAAACAACCTCATCACCAGAGTATTTGACATGATATGTGGTTTTTTATGTTTTTTATTATCGAAAAAATAAACATAAATAATAATTCCGTAGAACATTGATATTGCTGGCATATTTTTATTAGTTTTTATTTATTGCTCTTGCTCAATGTTATTTGGAAAGACGATAATGTAAACGACAGTGTAGAAACATCGGATCACAGTCAATCGTGTGAAGAATTTATTCCTAAACCCTTTTTAGCGAGATCATGTCAAGAATTAAATCCTGACCCCTTCAACGCTTCATCTTCCGATACCTACGGATCAGCGAATTCGTGCTGGAATCGCGAGAGAATGTCATATTAATCTTGCGGCATACCATAATGCCCGGCAGCTATTAACTGGTTTCGCAAATCTTCTGAGAGAGGTGTGAATCCCATGTTAAGTAACATCTGCTCGACCTTTTCTTCTTGGGGGCGGGTTTCTCGTTTCCACTCCGCGGGAATTTCTGGAAGTTTAACAAATTGAGGTTTATTGGTTTTCCCAAGCGTTAATGTATTGAGCATAGTTTTCTTTAAAATCATTGATCGCATATGTAAGCGCGGAGTCAAACTCCATTTGGGTGAGCCAATTTTTCTCCAATATGTTGTTTGATCTGGACATGATATCTCGGTGCGGAGTTCCATGAGCCGTATCATAGCGAGCAACATTATACAAATGCTCATCTTGAATGAGCATTAATCTCACCACAAAAGCAACGATCCGTCCATCGATGGTTTCATAGTCGACGACCAGATAGATTTTGTCAGTCAGCCAGATTTGAAAATCTTTTTGCGGCATGAGGGCAAACTTAAGAACTTAGCCCTTCATCTTCCGATACCTACGGATCAACGCGTTGGTGCTGCTGTCGTGCTTGAGGTCGGGCTCCCCTGTGGATTCGAGTTCGGGGATGATGCGTTGGGCGAGCACCTTGCCGAGTTCGACGCCCCATTGATCGAAGGGATTGATATTCCAGAGCACGCCTTGCGTGAAGACACTCATTTCGTAGAGCGAGACGAGACGCCCAAGGGCAGCGGGAGTAAGTTTTTCGCCCATGATGACATTCGATGGGCGGTTGCCTTCAAAAACGCGATGGGGGGCTAGCGCGGACGGGGTGCCTTCCGCCTCGACCTGTTCGAGTGTTTTTCCGAAGGCGAGCGCCTCGGTTTGGGCAAAGACATTCGACATGAGCAGGTCGTGATGGCGACCGAGGGGATTCAGCGACTTGGCGAAGGCGATGAAGTCGCAAGGGATGAGGCGCGTGCCTTGGTGGATGAGTTGGTAGAAGGAATGCTGGCCGTTCGTGCCGGGTTCGCCCCAGTAGATCGGGCCGGTATCGGCGTCCACCTCAGTGCCGTCGAGTTGAACGTGCTTGCCGTTGCTTTCCATTGTGAGTTGCTGCAGGTAGGCGGGAAAGCGCTTCAGATATTGCTCGTAGGGGAGGACAGCAATGGTCTGTGCACCAAAAAAGTCGTTATACCAGAGCGCGAGGAGACCGTGGAGAACAGGGATATTTTGCTCAAAGGGAGCGGTCCGAAAATGCTCATCCATCTCGTGAAACCCGGCGAGCATATCGCGGAAATGATCCGGCCCGAGGGCGATCATATTCGAAAGGCCGATGGCGGAATCCATGGAATAGCGTCCCCCCACCCAATCCCAAAATCCAAACATGTTGGCGGTATCGATACCGAAGGCGGAAACCTTTTCGGCATTCGTCGAGACGGCAACGAAATGCCTCGCGACGGCGGACGCATCACCACCGAGGCCGGCGAGCGACCATTCGCGCGCTGTCGCCGCGTTGGTCATGGTCTCGAGGGTGGTGAAGGTTTTTGAGGAGATGATGAAAAGGGTCTCGGAAGGATCGAGGTCATGCGTGGCCTCGGCGAAGTCGGTGCCGTCCACATTGGACACAAAGCGGAAGGTGAGCGAGCGGTCAGTGTAGTGCCGGAGCGCTTCGTAGGCCATAACGGGGCCGAGATCGGAACCGCCGATGCCGATGTTGACGATGTTTTTGATGCGCTTGCCTGTGTGGCCCTTCCACTCGCCAGTGCGGATGCGGTTGGAAAATACGGCCATGCGGTCGAGGACTTCGTGAACCTCGGGAATGACGTCCACCCCATCAACCTTGACCGAGGCTGTGCGAGGCGCACGAAGAGCGGTGTGCAGGACGGCACGATCCTCGGTGATGTTGATTTTATCACCTCGGAACATCGCGTCGATCCGGTCGCGAAGACCGGCGGCATTGGCGAGTTCGATAAGGGATTTCACCGTGTCCTCGGTGATCAGGTTTTTCGAGTAATCAAAAAAGAGCCCAGCGGCTTCGATCTGGAATTTCTCCGCGCGTTGAGGATCTACCTCGAAGAGTTCAGAAAGGTGAGGGAGGGTTTCAGCTTGATCGGTGAGCGAGTCCCAAGCGGGGTGTGAAGTGAGGTGCATAGGAGTTTTAAGTTTTAAGAATTAAGTTTTAAGTGATTTTGAATGCGGGGGTCAGGGACAAAAGAGGGACGTTTTTGAGCTCCAAATTCTCCTCCGTGCTCTCTGTGTTCTCTGTGGTCAATCCTTCTTTTCGAGGTGGCCACCAAATTGATAGCGCATGGCGGAAAGAAGTTTATCTTGGAAATCGGAATCTCCTCGGGAACTAAAGCGTTCGTAAAGGGCCGTGGTGAGAACGGGAACGGGGACACCCTCATCGATAGCGGCCTTGATCGTCCAACGCCCTTCGCCAGAGTCGCTGACACGGCCGGCAAAATCTTTGAGTGAAGGATCCTTGACGAGCGAGTTTGCCGTGAGATCGAGGAGCCAACTGGCGACGACGCTTCCTCGCCGCCAGACTTCAGAAATATCCGTCAGGTTGAAATCAAACTGGTAATGTTCCGGATCGCGGAGCGGTGTTGTTTCCGCATCGATGGTTTGTGTTTTTACACCGATGTTCGCATTTTTGAGGACATTCATGCCTTCTGCGTAGGCGGCCATGATGCCGTATTCGATGCCGTTGTGAACCATTTTGACGAAATGTCCAGCGCCGTTTGCTCCGCAGTGGAGGTAACCGAGTTCGGCAGTGCCTTGATTTTCAGGGCGTCCCACAGTGCGCGGGATGTCGCCGATGCCGGGTGCGAGTGTGCGGAAGATCGGATCGAGGCGCTGGACGATTTCGTTCTCGCCACCGATCATCATGCAATACCCACGCTCGAGGCCCCAGACGCCGCCGCTGGTTCCGACATCGACATAATGGATTCCTTTGGGCGCGATGTGCTTGGCGCGGCGGATATCGTCGATGTAGTAGGAATTGCCGCCGTCGATGATGGTGTCGCCTTTTTCCAGGAGCGGGAGGAGTTCCTCGATGGTGGAGTCCACTGCAGCCGCTGGCACCATAAGCCAAATGGCGCGAGGGGCTTCCAGCTTGGAAACGAAATCCGCGAGGGATGTCGCACCAGTGGCGCCTTCTTTGACGAGGGAGTCAATGGCGGTTTGCGAGCGGTCAAACACAGTAGCTTTGTGACCATTGCGAAGAAGACGGAGGACCATGTTGGCCCCCATGCGGCCGAGGCCGATCATACCGAGTTGGGACATAGGAGTTTTAAGGATTAAGGGTTAGGTTTTAAGTTGATGGTTGTTTGGGAGTCGTCGGAAAGCGGAATCGGTTGGTGGGGATTTTTAACCACGGAGGACAGGCATGTAGCAACCGGGCCTGAGGGAGTCGGGTTCATCAAGGCATGGGCGAAACTGGATAAGAACAAAGACCAAAACGCCCACAACGATCAAAAAAATGCCGAGCGTGACCAATAGCACCAATTGAGTCGGCTCCAAAAGCATTTGGGCGGGTCGCGAGAGGGGCTTGAAAATATTCGCTACCAGATGAACGTCCCCAGACTCCGCAGCTTGTGCCAAACTCAATCCGAGCACTGCCACTAAAACGGAAAAGCTGACGCCATTTAGTGCCCTGAGAATTTTGTTGAGCCAATAAGGAACCACGGGGAATATGAGCAACGATTCCCGACCTTGATGCAAGTTTTATTTGCCTATCTCCCTACCCAAAACAAATCCCGGCACCACATCCGATTGATCAGGGCTTGAGGATAGCAAACGTCTTCTGGCCCCGTCGCTCCAGCAGAAGAAGAACCCCGTGATCCTCGTCAGCAAGACTGATCGCGGCCTCGATATCGTCCGGGCCAAACACTGGACGCCCCCCAGCTTCGGTGATCACATCCCCGACCTCGAGTCCGGCTGCTGCGGAGGCGCTGTAAGGCTCGACTTCTGTGACAACAACTCCGCCGCTTTCCTTCCGGTGGAGTTGGAGTGCGGCAAGGTTTTCTGGAGTCGCGCTTTTGACCGTGAGTCCGGGAGTCGACGGGGGTGCAGAGGGATTCGAGCGAGGAGTTGGCGGCTTGGATGCTGGGCGGCGTACAGATGCACGCATGAACTTGTCCGGTTGCTCACCGGTTTTCACAGCGATGCGGAGGGCTTTCCCCTGCCTCACAATGTCGAGTGCCACACTTTGGCCGATTTTTTTAGTCAAAATTTCCCGCTGTAAGTCGGAGGCAAGTTCGACAGTTTTGCCGTCGACTTTTGTGATCACATCGCCCGGTGCCAAATCGCTCATTTGCGCTGGGGCTCCGGGCTCAACGCCTCGCACAACAACTCCCCGGGTCGCGCCCTGAAACATGCCTCGCCACTGCTTCAAATCCTCAAGACTGGCAATAGAAACTCCCAACCATGGCCGACTCACGTAGCCCTTGGATACGATTTGGCTCGCGACGTCTTTCGCTGCATTGATGGGAATCGCAAAGCCAACGCCACGATTGTTGCCACTAATAAGCGTGTTGATGCCGATCACTCGGCCTTGGATATCGCAGAGCGGGCCGCCGCTATTGCCCGGGTTGATTGAGGTATCGGTCTGGAGATATTCATCGTAGTGACCTCCAAGTCCGAGATTGCGACCCTTCGCGCTCACAACACCAAATGTAAACGTGTAGGGGAGCTCCATCGGGGTGCCGATGGCAAAAGCAAATTCACCCACCTTCACCACATCGCTATCGCCTAACTCCGCAATAGGGAGATCCGGAGCGTTGATTTTCAATACGGCGAGGTCGCT
>Ga0114967_10004133_pt1 | contig 11747 bp, 9 predicted proteins | sample M_130628_MF_Meta_FD_92639 | JGI IMG/M metagenome (GOLD analysis project Ga0114967, IMG submission 92639) | Freshwater microbial communities from Lake Montjoie, Canada to study carbon cycling - M_130628_MF_MetaG | ecosystem: Environmental > Aquatic > Freshwater > Lake | place: Lake Montjoie... | reverse complement strand
GTTAATGTACCTGAGTATCCTTTGTTTCACTATCAGCCCTATGAATTAGCTTTATCTAGCAAATTAGTGGACATGGTTAAACTCTATAAAATAGAATTGCTGCATGTGCATTATGCAATTCCGCATGCTTATGCAGGATATATGGCTAAGCAAATGTTGAAAGATGAAGGTATAATTCTCCCAATGGTTACAACGCTTCACGGAACAGACATTACCTTGGTAGGAAATCATCCATTTTATAAGACCGCAGTTAGTTTTAGCATCAATAAATCAGATATTGTAACGTCGGTATCTCAAAGTTTGAAAGATGATACTTATAAGCTTTTCAACATAAAGAAGGAAATACATGTTATTCCTAATTTTATCGAGTTGGATAAAATTCGAAACGAAAGTCAAATATCCTGTCATCGATCAGTTATGGCGAAAAAGGAAGAACGAATTATTACACATATAAGTAACTTCCGAAAAGTAAAACGTATTCCTGATGTAATTAAAATATTCTATAAAATTCAACAAAAGATTGCTGCAAAGCTAATGATGGTTGGTGATGGCCCTGAAAAGTTGAGAGCTGAGCAACTTTGTAAAGAATTGGGTATTGAGGATAAAGTTATTTTCTTTGGAAATAGTAACGAGATTGATCAAATTCTTTCGTATTCCGATTTGTTTTTATTACCATCTGAAACCGAAAGTTTTGGTTTGGCTGCATTAGAAGCAATGGCTTGGAGTGTTCCAGTTATTTCGAGTAATTCAGGCGGTTTACCCGAAGTAAACTTTGATGGAATTTCCGGATATCTTAGCAACGTTGGCGATGTTGACAGTATGGCCGAAAATGCCTTAAAAATACTTTCTGACGATACAACTTTAGCTCAATTTAGAGAAAGCGCCTTGAATGTTGCCCAACAATTTGATATCAAAAATATCCTACCATTGTATGAATCATTATACCATGAAGCCATCAACAATTCCAAATGAGTAAAAAAATAATTTTAATACTAGTAATTGCATTAATATATTCTTGTTCATCAACTAAAAATATAGAAAAAAAACCTTTGTATGAAGTGCTACTAGTCAATAACGATGGTGGTGCTAATATTAAGTTTTACGAAGTGTTGACAGAACCAAAAGAAATAAAGATGCTTTTAGGAGATGAAACATTGAGTAAAAAGATAGACTCTAATGATATTACTAACAGTAGTTTTGTTATCCTTAATTCCGGTCCAACAATAGAAAGCAATAACAAAGTTTCAATTGAAAAGGTTATCGAAACTCCTTTACAAATAGAAATATATGTTAAGGATAGTCAAAAGAATATTGATGCCGTTCAAACCGATGATGATACTTTATATCCATATACTGTTGTAAAAATTAACTCAAAGAAACCAATAGTTATCAAATAATAAATCTCGTCTGGTTAGGGACAGAATTCTTTTTTACATCTATTTTAGATTAATATCTGTAACGAATTTCAAGTATAGCTTAGGGTTAATTTTTAATAATAATTTTTTAGACTTTTAAACTTTACCCTATATTTGTTAACCCGAGTTCGGGTTCATCCAACTGTAAGAAATAAAAAACAATATCAAATGGCAGGAAATAGTTATGGAACTCTTTTTAAACTTACCACATTTGGAGAATCTCATGGAGATGCCATAGGTGGTGTTATTGATGGTTGTCCTGCAGGAATTGAACTTGATATTAACGCTGTTCAAAGCGAAATGCAACGCAGAAAACCAGGCCAATCTTCTATAGTTACTCAACGAAAAGAAGAAGATGAAGTACAGTTTCTTTCAGGAATATTTGAAGGTAAAACTACTGGAACACCTATAGGATTTATCATTCCAAATACGAACCAAAAGTCAGATGATTATTCACATATCAAAGATAGTTATCGTCCTAGTCATGCCGATTATGTGTATGAAAAGAAATACGGCATTAGAGATTATCGTGGTGGTGGACGAAGTTCTGCTAGAGAAACAGCTTCTAGAGTAGTAGCAGGAGCAATAGCTAAACAGGTTTTATCTAATATAAAAATAAATGCATTTGTTTCATCTGTTGGTGAAATTTTTATAGACAAACCCTATCAAGATTTAGATTTTTCTTTAATCGAAACCAATGCTGTTCGTTGTCCAGATATGGCAACTGCCGAAAAAATGGAGAACTACATAAAAGAAATCCGCAAAGAAGGCGATACAGTTGGGGGAACCATAACTTGTGTAATTCAAAATGTTCCAATTGGATTAGGCGAACCGGTTTTTGATAAACTCCATGCTGAATTAGGAAAAGCTATGCTTTCTATAAATGCTGTAAAGGGTTTTGAATTTGGCAGTGGATTTTGTGGTGCACGAATGAAAGGTAGTGAGCACAATGACTTATATAATGAAGACGGTACAACTAAAACCAATCTTTCGGGCGGAATTCAAGGAGGGATTTCCAATGGAATGGACATTTATTTTAGAGTAGCTTTTAAGCCTGTAGCTACTTTAATTCAAAAACAAGAAGTATTGACAAATGACAATACTTTGGTTGAGCAGCAAGGAAAAGGAAGGCATGATCCATGTGTGTTGCCACGAGCTGTTCCTATTGTTGAAGCTATGGCTGCACTAGTGCTAGCTGATTTTTATTTACTAAACAAAACGTATCTGAAATAGTACTAAGTATTCAGTTTCAGTTGGCGATGAACTTTGCCTGAAAACTGCGACTGTGACTTTGACTGAACACACAAAAAAATGAATACAATTCAAACTCAAAAAAAATCCTTTTTTTCCAATCTGACTGTTCGGATTTTAATCGCCATGATTCTTGGCGGTTTGTTGGGAATTTTTATCCATAATAATTTCTCTGACGAAGTTGCTAATAATTTTAGTAGTTATATAAAAATGTTAGCAACCATTTTCATCAGATTAGTGCAAATGATTATTTCTCCTTTGGTGTTTACTACACTTGTTGTTGGAATTGCAAAGCTAGGTGATATTAAAGCGGTTGGGCGAATAGGAGGAAAGGCGTTAGTATGGTTCTTTACAGCTTCACTTATTTCCTTACTGATAGGAATGTTCTGGGTGAATACTTTACAACCCGGAGTTGGACTAAAACTAGGGAATGTCGATGTTTCAACGGCAACAGAAGTTGTAGAAAAGACTGAGGGCTTTTCGGCACAGAATTTCGTTGAACATATTATTCCGAAAAGTATTGTAGAAGCCATGGCAACAAATGAAATATTACAAATTGTAATTTTTTCTATATTCTTCGGATTGGCTGCCGCTTCAATAGGTGCAAATGCAAAACCAGTAGTAAATGCACTTGATAAAACTTCCCATATTATACTAAAAATGGTAAATTATGTAATGAATTTTGCACCAATAGGCGTTTTTGGTGCTATAGCTGGAGTTTTTGCAATTCGTGATTTGAATGATTTATTACTTACCTATGCCAAATATTTTGGCTCTTTTTTAGTGGGAATTTCTTCACTATGGATTGTTTTATTATTGATTGGTTATATTTTTCTCAAAAGCAGAATGACTACTTTATTAAAACATATTGTAAGTCCACTGATAATTGCCTTCGGAACAACTAGTTCTGAAGCTGTCTTTCCAAAATTGACCGAAGAATTAGAGCGATTTGGAATTAAGGATAAAATAGTTTCTTTCATGTTGCCGTTAGGATATTCCTTTAATCTAGATGGGAGTATGATGTACATGACTTTTGCCAGTATTTTTATTGCGCAAGCCTATGGAGTGCATCTCGATTTTGGTACTCAAATGACAATGCTTTTAGCCTTAATGCTTACCAGTAAAGGAATTGCAGGTGTACCAAGAGCGAGTTTAGTTGTCGTTGCAGCTACTTGTGGAATGTTCAAAATTCCTATTGAAGGCATAGCTTTAATACTTCCAATAGATCATTTTTGTGATATGTTTAGAAGTGCTACAAACGTTTTAGGAAACGCTTTGGCAACCTGTGTTGTAGGTAAATTGGAAAAAGATAACTAAAAATTATTATATTTGAAATTCTTTATTAAATTTGTAGCTCAAACTTAAAAACTATTTTATGAAAAAACTTTTACTTTCTTCAATTCTACTGTTAGTGTCTCTTTCGTCATTTGCTCAATTAACTTGTGCAACAGCAACACCAATCACAGCTGATGGGACTATAACAGTTCCGGCAATTACTGGAACTTATCAAGCGCTTTGCTGGGGAACTGCAGCTACTGCTCCAAATGCAATATGGTATAGTTATATTGCAACTGCAAATGGTGAAGTTACTATTAACGCTGATTTGCCACAAAACGTTGCTCCATCTAGTGTAGATCAAAGAGTTTCTATTGCTACAGGAACTTGTGCAACTTTAGCTTGCTATGCTGGTCAAGATGATGTTAGCGATACTAATTATAATGTTAATTACACATTCCCTGTAACTTCAGGTACTACGTATTATATAGTATGGGATGACAGATGGGATGCTAATGGTTTTGATTTTGACTTTACTTTTGCAGCGGTGTCTTGTGTTAGACCAAGTGATTTAAGTGTTTTAGCTCCTTCTAACATAACAAGCAACTCTGCTAATTTATCTTGGAGTGCAGCTATTGGTAATCCAGCTTCATATGATGTAGAGTTTGGGGCTGTTGGTTTTGTTCAAGGTACAGGAACTTCGGTAAACACATTAACTACTTCAACTCCTGTTTCAGGTGTTGCTAATACTAATTCTGATTTTTATTTAAGAAGTAATTGTGGTAGTACTCAAAGTGCTTGGGTAGGTCCATTTAGCTTGTTTTTAGCGGTAAATTTACCTTATTCAAATAACTTTGACGGTGTTGCGCCACAAACATATGCGGATGGTTTTTCTGGTGCATGGGGCTTAGGTAATACTACTGGTGGGGCTCAAAGTGGAACGATCTATTATTTTAGTGGTTCAAGTACAACAGTTGCTACTAATTCAAATTTATTTACCAGAGCTTTAAACTTACAAGCTAATGAACAAGTAACGTTGACTTTTTACACTCGATTAGGATCTGCTACAGGAACTCAGCAATCATTAAGAGTTTTAGTTAATACTACACCTAGCGCTACTGGTGCAACTCAAGTTGGTTCAACCATAACTGTAACTGGAATAACTTATGCATTACAAACAGTTACATATACAGCAACTACTGCAGGAACATATTATTTTATATTTAATAATAATACTCCAATTGTTGCAACAGCGACATCTTTGAGATTAGATACAGTTAGTTTGACTTCTGTATTAAGTACAAATGATTTCTTGTCATCAAATTTCAACATTTTCCCTAATCCAGTAAAAAATGTTATAAACTTCTTTAACGATACTAATGCTCTTGTTAGCTTAGTTGAAATGACAGATTTAAATGGAAGAGTAATTAAATCATTAAAAGTTAATGCTACCGAAGGTCAAATTTCAGTAAGCGATTTAGCTACTGGAATGTATATGATGAAAATTACTACGGACCAAGGAGTTGTTAATAAGAAAATTTTGAAGCAATAATTTTCATTAATTGATAAATTCATCAGAAATGAAATTGCCCTCAAAAGTCAGACACTTTTAGGGGCAATTTTTTATTTAAAACCTAATCTAGATTTTAATTTAAGAAACAATAATGCAATAGTGTAAGCATCATCTGAAGATGAATTTCTTTCATTTAATGGAAGCTTATATTGTGTAACTAAATCTTCCAATGAAAATGATTTGTTGTTACTATCCATTAATTTTTGATGCATTATTTCAATATCCAATGCTTCATTTTTTAATTTACCACATTCCATTTTTTCAAGTACATCATTAATCATTTCAATGTCAAAGTGAATCCGATGCCCGACTAAAACTGCATTTCCAATATAATCGACTAATGCTTGTATAGCTTGAGGTTCGGCTAGTTTTGATAATTTACTTTTAATCAAAAAATCATTGGATAAGCCGTTATCGTGAAGGTATTTGTATTGGAGAATTACCACTTCAAAAGTATCTCCAACTCGAATGATATCATCTACAACACCTATTGCTCCAAATGATAAAATAACATCTTTTTTGGGATTCAACCCAGTAGCTTCAGTACATAAAACAACATATCTGTTTGTTTTGCTCTCAAACTTTGCTAAATACAATTTCCAGAAATCAGGATATTCTTTGTTGATATTTTTTATCCAATCTAACATATTATGAAAATTGAGTTAATTGAAATTTATCTTTTATTAATTCTTCCAGTTCTTTCATTGGAGTTAAAGCATTTTTCAATCTTTCTTTATCAACTTTTGAAAGCTCTTCAATATTTATGTAATCTCCGTTACTGTCATTTTTCAATCCTTCTAGAGTTCTGAATTTTGATAAAATTAAAAAAGCATCTGCGCAATTTAAATAGATTTCAGAAAATTTAGGATCTATTATAGCCAGTTGTTTATATCTTAAATAGGTGTTGTTTATTCCTTTTAAATTCAAATTTATTGCGAAAAGCCTTGCACCATCAACTAAAGGCATAATTGCTTTATTTTTAATATCAAATTTTCCTTTTTGTTCTCCTTGTTCTTCTAAGTTAAATTTCTTAAAAAAGTTTATTGGTGGATTTTTTCTTAAGGCATCATTTCCAAGGTAATCAAAGAATAAGGCATTATTTTTAGAATTCTTTAAAATTAAATCATCAAGAGTATCTTCAATTTTTCCTTCCCCAAAAACAAGTTCATAATCAAAAAATATACTACTTATATTATTAGACTTTTCACCAGGTGTTTTCATCCAGTTATTATATTGTTTAACCCAGTCTGAAATTGATTTACACCAAAGCATATTACTTGCCATATGACCATTTGGACAAAAATTATAACCAACTTTTTCTAGTAATGTAGTTGCTCTTTTAGCTAGTTTTATAAAGTAATCTTTAACATCTCTATATTTTTCTGGAGCAACATCTTCAAATATTAAAATACTATCCTGATCTGTTAGTAAAAATTGCTCTTTTCTTCCTTGGCTTCCTATACTAAACCAAGCAAATCGGGCAGGAGGTGAACCCAAATCGAGAATTGCTAATTCGATAGATCGTTTAATAATTGCTGTAATAATTTCTCCAGAAATATTATAAATATGAGGCAAAGGAATATTTTTAGCAATAGAGGATTGTATTAAATCTGTTAATTTTTCTCTAACCAATTTAAGCTCTGTAGAAGAAAGTGAGCGCTTAATTTCCTTAATCAAAACACCTGGATTATTGGCTTGTGCCACAATTAAATCATGCTCAGAAATTACACCTTTAACCTCTGATTTATCAGAACCATCAATTGTTACACATAAATGACTTACGTTGTGTTTTAATAATAAAAGTTGCGCTTCGGCCACAGAAACATTTTCGGGTACAGTGATAACAGGAGAAGACATTATCTTATCTATAGTAGAAATAAGTGGGAATCTACCATTAGCGATTTTTGATCTAAAATCGGCATCGGTAACAATCCCAATAGGATAACTTTGTTCTGTAACAACAACATTGTCTGTGAGGTTTTCAGTCATTAATTGTGCTGTATCCTTAACAATAGCCGAACTATTTACTTTTAGAGGTGTTTTGTTGTAGGCTAGAGACTGAAAATATTGTATTTCATTTTGTTGCCCTTCGGTATATACATTATCCGTGATTAGATTTCCTCGGTTTACTTTATCAAAAGGATTTCTAGTATTGGTTGCAAAACTTTCCAATAAAAAATCTAATACTTGGGGGTTTTTTGCTACAAAAGGTTTGAAAGCAGCAATCGGAATAGCATAAACAATACTTTCTTCACGGGCTTTAGCTGTCATCATGTAATTGTTTTTGGCAAAAAACGGACGTAAACCAAAAACATCTCCTGGATAACATTTATTTAAAAGTGTTTCCTCTGCATCTGCTATTACAGAAAGATTAATTACGCCAGAGGCAACTACATAAAAACTATCATGAAGTTTATCATCAATTTGAAATAAAATTTTATGCTTATCTAAATTTAAAACACCAATACTTTTAGAAACCTGAATTAATTCTTCGTGATTCAAGTAACTAAATGGCGAATATTCTTTTAAAAAATTAGCAATGTTTTCAGCAACAGAATTACTCATTTTAATTTATACAAGTAGCAGTTATACTTTAAACAAAAATAGTAAAGCTTTAAAGAAGTAAAAGACTTTTGTTAAAAACATTTGAAAACTAATTACTATTTTAGAATATGAACTTAAACAAATATTCTATTTTACATAATATAAATTATAGTTCAAATAATATAGATATCTATAATTTAAAATATATATTATAATATATTGTATTTAAGTAATATAAACTACCTTTTATAAAGTTATAATTTCAAAAATTAAGATCTCTAAACTTTTTTCCAATTGCTAAAGTTAATTTGTTCTTATAATCTTCAATTAACCATTCTCGATAATTTTTACTCGTTTTTCCTAAACAATTTACAAATCGCTTTATGCGGCTTTCAATATCATCTGACAATAATTTGGAAAGCATTCTAGCTCGAACTAATTCTGTTGTATTTTCAACACACATCAATGCATGTTGCCTAATTGATTTTTCAAGAACTTCTTTAGATCTCAAATTCTGTGCAACACATTTTTTAAATTCTTCTTCAATATCAATAGAAATTTCTTTAGATTTGGCAAACATTCTTCTTATTGAATCAGGCATAACGTATTTAAAGTTGTTTTCAATTTCGGCATCATCTCTTAGACTCTCTAAATAATATTCTGGAGATTTGAATATATGTTGCCAATCTACAGGATCGTTCCATAATCCAAATCGCAATGCGTTATTTCCTAAATCAATGACAGTAAAACTATCTTTATTCGGTAATTTTCTAGACCCACGACCAATCATTTGAAAATACAAAGTCAAAGATTTGGTGGCGCGATTTAAAATAATACTTTCGACGGTTGGTTCATCAAATCCAGTTGTCAAAATACCTACTGAAGTCAAAATGGCATCAGGAGTTTTTTTAAACCACTGTAAAATATCTTTTCTGTCTTCTATAGATGTAGTATTGTCAAGATGCCTTATTGGGAATCCAGCTTCTCTAAACGTTTCATATACATATAAAGAAGTATTGATTCCATTATTAAATATTAATGTCTTTTTCCCCAATGATCTTTCAGTATATGAATGCAATAATTTCTCCTGCATCACCATATTCATATACAAGTCATCTGATGATTTAACGGTATAATCACCATTAATTCCAACTTTTAAAGACGTCAAGCCAACATCATAGCTATAAGTAGTTGCCTTAGCCAAAAAACCTTTATCAATCAACAATTGAATCGTGTCGCCAACAATAAGTTCACTATAATTATGATGCATAGGTAACTTTATATTAGAACTTAAAGGGGTTGCCGTAACCCCTAATATAAAAGATTTCTTAAATGAACTTAACAATTTTCGAAACGAGTTGTAATGTGCTTCATCAATAATGACCAAACCAACATTATCAATCATTAGCTTTTCATCGTTCAAACGATTTTTCAAGGTTTCAACCATTGCCACAAAACATGAATATTCATCTTGATCGGGCAATTCTTTGATATTGCTGTTGATAATTTTATTTTTTACATCAAATCCTTTAAGCATTTTTGAAGTCTGCTTACAAAGTTCAATGCGATGTGTAAGCACCACAACTTTTTTGTCATGTTGAGACAAATAGCGTCTGACAATTTCTGAAAATATTACCGTTTTTCCACCACCTGTTGGTAATTGATATAACAAATGATGATCACTTGGGGCGTTATCTAATCGTTCAAAAATTTTGTCGATATCGCTCTTTTGGTAACCGTAAAGCTCCTTCTTATCTTCAAATTCGGTAATAAAATCTTTTTGAGACATAGCGATTTTTACAATTTTGCAAAAGTACACCTAAAAAAGCCATGCAACCAAAACTAAATAGTTTATTTACAAAAAAAATACTATTCAAAGCGTTCCAAAACAGCGTTAAATTCATATTGGTTAAGCCAATTTTGTTTAATAGTTTCATTCTTTATGGCCACTACTCTACTCTGATATTCATCTAAAATCCCGTGTTCTATTAAAAAATTAATTGCTTGCTGAAATGAAGTAAGCATGCTTTTGTAGAATAATTCTTGTTTGATAATTTTTTCAGAGGAAAATGCTTGAGCAATCTCAATATTGTATAGCATTATATCGGCAATAATAAAAACATCAACTCCAAGTGTTATAAAATGTTTAATATATTTTTGAGCAATCGAACGACGCATTTTCGATTTTCTACCTTTTACATGAAAATATTCGTTGGATATTTTGAACTTAGCTTCCCTAACTAATTTGTCTTCATTGGGATTAAATACAAAATCATAATATACTTTCACATCACTAAACTTATCATACAGTTCAATAAGTTGACCTTCTAATTGCTCTTTATTGAGTTCGTTTAAGTATTTTCTTAAATCACGTTTACTCATTACTTATATAATTTAATTGCAAATGTAAATTACTTTAAGGTTCTTGGCTTCAATAATCAATCATATTCATTATTTTTGAAATATAAAATAAATATCTATGCTACGCTTTTTTAAAATAATTGCTCTACTTGAAGGAATTTCAATGTTATTATTATATTTTTTTGCCATGCCATTAAAATATATTTTTGAGAATCCTAATTATATCAGGCCAATCGGAATGTCACATGGCTTACTTTTTATTGGTTATATCATCTTAGCAATTATGCTTAAATACGAAGAAAATTGGAGCGGAAAGAAATTTGTAATCGTGGCACTTGAATCTATACTCCCCTTTGGTACTTTTTATATTGAAAAAAAAATACTTACAAAATAAATGATATCTTATATTAAATTTATTAAAAGAATACAATCAAAATTTAAAAAATGATTATTATTAATTGGAAACATATATATTTGTGTTGATTTTAACATTTTATTATTTACCAAAAATTAATTAGTATGAAGAATTGCTTGCTATTATTGACTGCATTGTTATGTATTTCTTTACCTTCTAATGCCCAAAAAGACAAAAACGACAATGAGAAAGATTCAGAAATTACTTCCATAGAAACTAACAACGAAATTGATGGTGATACATACAACAGATGGTCAGTCGAGTTTGATTTAGGACAAAGCAGAGGTGGAAGACCATATTATGATGGTTATTTTGGTAGTGACCCAAGCAAATTTTTGGGAGGTTTTCAATTAAATCACTTTGGTTTAGGTGTTAGATATATGTTGAACCCCAAATTTGGCATCAAATCTCGTTTCTCTTATGATGATATTAAGAATTTAAGTGGTTCAGAAAGTTTACCTTTTAAATTACAACACCTTCAATTTACATTTGAAGGCGTTACAAATGCAATGCGATTATTTGATATTCAAGAAGATGCAAAAAGATTTGGTTTATTATTTCACTTTGGCTTACAAGTATCACAAATGTCTCCTCAAATGAACACTACTGTAAGTAACAACAAAGGAAAAAAAGAGTTAAACGGTGGATTAATAGTTGGTATTACTCCTTCTATCAGGGTTTTAAATAATTATAGTATTTTTTTAGACGTAGCTTTAAATTCAAACATCCGTCAACATTTTAATTGGGATGGATCTTATTCATTACCTAATAATAACTTAATAGGTAGTTTATTTACAACTTCGTTAGGAGTTTCTTATTCATTTGGTAAAGATAAAATACATGGTGATTGGGCTATTATTAAGGAAGTAAATGACAAACGACTAGATTCTCTTAATAACAGAATAGGTGAAAT
>Ga0114967_10004132_pt1 | contig 11747 bp, 12 predicted proteins | sample M_130628_MF_Meta_FD_92639 | JGI IMG/M metagenome (GOLD analysis project Ga0114967, IMG submission 92639) | Freshwater microbial communities from Lake Montjoie, Canada to study carbon cycling - M_130628_MF_MetaG | ecosystem: Environmental > Aquatic > Freshwater > Lake | place: Lake Montjoie... | reverse complement strand
CCTTCACCGAGCCGTCATCGCCAATCTCGATGGCGTAGACCAGGCCGAGTTCGTAGATATCGACCGGGATTTCCGGGTCAAAGACGGTTTTCAGCGCGGCGATCACCGCCTCTTCCGAGAGGGGGGGGTGCTGTTCGCCATCAGGCGTCCAGGCCGATACGGGGGTCTCACTCACTGCTCGCCTCCTTGCCGCCGGGGTCGTCCAAGGCGTTGTTCAGGGTGTGCCAGGCCAGGGTGGCGCATTTCACCCGGCTGGGAAATTCATGCACGCCGGAGAGGGGGGTGAGGCGCTCCATATCCTCCTCCAGCGCTGCGTCGCAGGCCGGGCAATGGCCCGTCATGGCGAGTTCGCGTAAGCCTGCCCCCATGGCCTTGGCCTGAGCGGGGGTCTTGCCGCGCACCGTCTCGGTCATCAGCGAGGCGCTGGCCATGGAAATGGCGCAGCCGCGGCCCTGGAAGGCGGCATCGGCAATGGTGCCGTCCTCGTTGAAGGCGAGCCAGAGGTCCATCTTGTCGCCGCAGAGCGGGTTGTCGCCGCGGGCGTGATGGGTGGCGTTCTCGAGACGGCGGAAATTGCGCGGCTTGCGGCCGTGGTCGAGAATCACTTCCTGGTAGAGGTCGCGCAGATCGTCGAACATCAGGCGAAGAACCTACGGGCTGAGACCAGCGCCTCGGCGAGATAATCGATCTCAGCGGCGGTGGTGTAGAGGCCGAAGCTGGCCCGGCAGGTGCCGCTTTCGGCGCCGAGGCGCTCATGCAGCGGCTCGGCGCAATGGCGGCCAGCGCGCACCGCGATGCCGGCACGGTCGAGCAGGGTGGAGAGGTCATGCGAATGCGCATTGTCCAGCGCGAAGGCGAAGACGCCACCGCGATCCTGCGCCGCCCCCAGGATGCGCAGGCCCTCAATGCCCGGCAGCACCGCCATGGCGTGGTCCACCAGGGCGCGCTCATGCGCCTCGATAGCGGCCATGCCGATGGCCTCGACATAGCGAATGGCAGCGTGCAGGCCGATGGCCTCGATGATGGCCGGGGTGCCGGCCTCGAATTTCGCCGGCGGCTCGGCCCAGGTGGAATGGTGGAGGCCGACGCTGGCGATCATGTCGCCGCCACCCAGGAAGGGCGGCATGGCGCGCTGGATGTCGGCTTTGGCGTAGAGCACGCCAATGCCGGTGGGGCCGTAGAGCTTGTGGCCGGTGAAGGCGTAGAAATCGGCATCGATCGCCTGAACGTCCACCCGGCGATGCACCGCCGCCTGGCTGCCATCGAACAGCACTTTCGCGCCGGCCTCATGCGCCATGCGGGCGATCTGGGCGGCGGGTGTGACCGTGCCCAGCACGTTGGACATATGGGTGATGGCCACCAGCCCCACCCTGCCATCAGCCAGCAATTCGGTCAGGTGGCCGAGGTCCAACTCGCCGGAATCGGTGATGCGGCAGATGCGCAGTTCGGTGCCATGTGCGTCCCGCAGCATCTGCCAGGGGACGAGGTTGGCGTGGTGCTCCATTTCCGAGGCGATGACCGCCTGCCCCGGCTTGAGGACGCCACGGCCGAAGGAATGGGCGACCAGATTCATCGCCATGGTGGAATTGGCGGTGAAAATAATGTCAGCCTCGGAGGGCGCATTGATGAAGCGGGCCACGGCGGCGCGGGCGGCCTCGTAATCGGCGGTGGCCTGTTCGCTCAGGTGGTAGGCGCCGCGATGCACATTGGCATAGGCGCTCTCCATGCAGGTCACCATCGCCTGGATCACCTGGCAGGGTTTTTGCGCCGAGGCGCCGCTGTCGAGAAATACCAGCTTCTTGCCGCGATATTCGCTGGCCAGGATGGGGAAATCGGCCCGGATGGCGGCGATGTCGAACGGGGCTGGTGAAAGACCGTCCATCATGCCCTCTCTTGCGCCCACCAGGCGGTGACAGCCTCACTCAGTGCGGCGCGGCAGGCCTCATCACCCACGCCCTCGGTCGCCTCGGTGAGGAAGGCTTCGACCAACATGGAGCGCGCGGCCTGCTGCGGAATGCCGCGGCTGCGCAGATAAAACAGTTGCGCCGGGTCCAGCGCGCCCACCGTGGCGCCATGGCTGCATTTCACGTCATCGGCGTAGATTTCGAGCTGTGGCTTGCTGTCCATCTCAGCCTCCTCCGAGAGCAGGAGGGCCTGGTTCATCTGGTAGCCATCGGTGCGCTGGGCTGGCTTGCTGACCAGTATCTTGCCCTGGAAGACGCCGCGCGATTTGCCCGTCAGCACGGTCTTGTAGGTCTGGCGGGAGCCGCAATCCGGGGCGGCGTGGTGCAGCACGGTGGTGGTATCGGCATGTTGGCCATCACCCACCAATTGCGCGCCGTTCATGTGGCACATGGCTTTGGGGCCATTCAGGGCGGCGTGGATTTCGTTGCGCGCCAGCCGGCCGCCGGCATTGAGGGTGAAATTGTCATAGGTGGCGCCGGCGGCAATGGCGCAATGCACGGAGGAGAGATGGAACGCCGCCCTGCCCTCGCGCTGGATACGAACATGGGCCAGCTCTGCCCCCTCATCGAGGCTGATTTCGAAGACCGGGTTGTGCAGATAGGCGAGGCCTGCCGCGCCGTCGCTGGTGTCCAGCAAGGTCAGCTTTGCCCGCCGGCCCAGGCGCAGCACATGGCGCGGGTGGAAGCCGATGGCGCCCCGGGCGCCGGTCACGACAGAGACCAACTCCACCAGCCCGGCATCCTCGCCCTCCGGCACATCAAGGAACATGCCATCCTCGAAGAGTGCGGCATTCATCGCCGCGATCGGCTGGGTTGTGAGGGAGGTCAGCCCGCCCAGTAGCGCTTGCGCATCCGATAATGGCCGTGGCGGCAGGGAAGACAGGTCACCACGCAGCACGCCATCGACAAAGACCAGCCGGGCGGCGCCGCGCGTCAGCGGCAGGCTGGGCATGGCCAGCCCACGGCCCCCCATTGGGGAATGCCCGCCGAAGCTTGCCTGCGCAACCGGCGCGAGATCGGTATAGCGGAAGGCCTCAGCACGGCGCGTGGGCAGGCCATGGGCGCGCAGCGCGGCCATGCCGGCGGCGCGGGTTTCGGCCGCCCAGACGGGTGTGGCCAAGGCCTCCGCCCGGCCGAGCAAAGCGGCAGCATTGTTGTTGGCGATGGCGTTCATGCGGCAACCGAGGCGTAGCCCGAGGCCTCCAGTTCCAGCGCCAATTCCGGCCCACCGGATTTGACGATCCGCCCGCCCATCAGCACATGCACCCTGTCAGGCACGATGTAATCGAGCAGGCGCTGGTAATGGGTGATGATCAGCGCCGAGAATTCCGGCGAGCGCAGGGCGTTGACACCCTCGGAGACGATTTTCAGCGCATCAATGTCCAGGCCGGAATCCGTCTCGTCCAGGATTGCCAATTGAGGGCTTAAGAGGGCCATTTGCAGCACCTCGTTGCGCTTCTTTTCGCCGCCTGAGAAGCCAACATTCACGCCGCGCTTGAGCATGTCCTCCGGCATGGAGAGTTCCTTCATGCGGGCGCGGGCCAGCTTGAGGAACTGCATGGCGTCAAGCTCGCTCTCGCCGCGGTGGCGGCGCTGGGCGTTGAGCGCGGTGCGCAGGAAATTGGCATTGCCCACGCCGGGCAATTCCACCGGATATTGGAAGGCAAGGAAGACGCCGGCGGCCGCACGCTCCTCCGGCTCCATCGCCAGCAGATCGACGCCGTTGAAGGTGACCGAGCCGCCGGTGATCTCATAGCCTTCACGTCCACTCAGCACATAGGAGAGGGTGGATTTGCCCGAACCATTGGGCCCCATGATGGCGTGCAACTCGCCCGAGGGCACTTCCAGATCGATCCCTTTGAGGATGGCCTTGCCGTCGATTTCCGCGGTCAGGCCTTCGATACGCAACATCAACCAACACTCCCTTCGAGCGAAATCGCCAGCAATTTCTGGGCTTCAACGGCGAATTCCATCGGCAATTCCTTCAGCACCTCACGGCAGAAACCATTCACGATCAGCCCCACCGCCTCTTCCTGCGTGAGGCCGCGCTGGCGGCAATAGAACAGTTGGTCCTCGGCGATGCGCGAGGTGGTGGCCTCATGCTCCACCTTGGCCGACATGCAGCGGTTCTCGATATAGGGCACGGTATGGGCGCCGCATTCATCGCCGATCAGCAGCGAATCGCACTGGGTGAAATTGCGCGCGCCGATGGCCTTGGGGCTGATTTTCACCAGGCCACGATAGGTGTTCTGGCCACGACCGGCGGAGATGCCCTTGGAGACGATGGTGCTCTTGGTGCGGGCGCCGATATGGAACATCTTCGTTCCCGTATCGGCCTGCTGGCGGTTATTGGTGATGGCCACCGAATAGAACTCGCCCACGCTGTCATCGCCCTGCAGGATGCAGGAGGGGTATTTCCAGGTGATGGCCGAACCGGTTTCCACCTGTGTCCAGCTCACCTTGCTGCGGGCACCCCGGCAGGCGGCGCGTTTGGTGACGAAATTATAGATGCCGCCACGGCCCTCGGCATCGCCGGGATACCAGTTTTGCACCGTGGAATATTTGATTGTCGCGTCATCGAGCAGCACCAGTTCCACCACCGCCGCATGAAGCTGGTTTTCATCGCGCATCGGCGCCGTGCAGCCTTCAAGGTAACTCACCTTGCTGCCCTCATCAGCGATGATCAGGGTGCGCTCGAACTGGCCGGTGCTCTTGGCATTGATGCGGAAATAGGTGCTGAGTTCCATCGGGCATTTCACGCCCTTGGGGATGTAGACGAAGCTGCCATCGGTGAAGACAGCACTGTTGAGGGCGGCAAAATAATTATCGGCCTGGGGCACCACGCTGCCGAGATATTTGCGCACCAGTTCGGGGTGCTCCTGCACCGCCTCGCTGATGGCGCAAAAGATGATGCCATCCTTCGCCAGACGTTCCTTATAGGAGGTGGCGACCGAGACACTGTCGAACACCGCATCGATGGCGATGGGCATGCGCCCTTCGGAGGGGCTGTCGCCAGCGCCTTCGACACCCGCCAGTATCGCTTGCTCGCGCAACGGTATGCCCAATTTTTCGTAGGTGCGCAGCAGTTCGGGATCAACCTCGTCGAGGCTTTTTGGGCCCTGCTTGTTCTTTGGTGCGGCGTAGTAATAGGCGTCCTGATAATCGATTTTGGGGTAGTTGACCGCCGCCCAATCGGGCTCCTCCATAGTCTGCCACAGGGCGAAGGCCTTCAGGCGCCATTCCAGCAACCAGGCCGGTTCATTCTTCTTGGCCGAGATGAAGCGGACGATATCCTCGTTCAGGCCCTTCGGCGCGAACTCCATCTCGATATCGGTCTCAAAGCCCCATTTATAGCCGCCCTCGGCGACGGACTGAACGGCTTCAATGGTCTCGGTAACGGCTGCCATTTTTCTATATGTCTCTCAGGCGTTCAGGGCGAGTGCGGGGGCGCGGCGGGCGTGGTTTGCCCCCGCCAGATCTGCCACGGTGACATGGGCGAGGGCGTCGCGAATGGCACGGTTCACCGGGTCCCACCGGCCGCGGACCGGGCACATCGCCTCGGCCTCGCAGCCACCCATCGCGCCATCGACGCAGGCGGTCAGCGCGATGGGACCATCAAAGGCGACGATGACCTCCGAGAGCGGGATTTCGCCAAGCGGACGCCCGAGGCGATAGCCCCCCCGGGCGCCGCGCAGCCCTTCGACCAGCCCGGCTTGCCCCAAGATTTTCAGCACCTTGGCCACAGTGGGTTCGGCGAGACCCGAGGTCAGCGCCAGTTCTGGCACGGCCACCACGCGGTCTTGCCCAGCGGCGCGTTCCAGCCCCGCCAGCACCACCACCGCGTAATCCGTCAGTTTCGAAAGCCGCAACACGGCCTGATCCTCCACCCGATGATGGTGAAATAGGACCAATGGTGTCGGCTTTCCAGAGGGCTGGGGCGAGATTCAGTCGCGGAAGTAGAGAAGGCCGGGATTGTCCACCAAAATTCTCTGCCGCGTGGCCAGATCGGGCGCCCAATCGGCGAACCAGTCCAGCAGCATGGCGTCATCCAGCATATCCCGCGCGTCAGGGATCTGGGTATGCGGCCAGTCGGTGCCCCAGACGCAGCGCTCGGGCGCGGCGGCGATATAGCGCGCTGCCAGGGCTGGCAAGTCAGTCCAGGGTGCGGTGCTGGAGCGGTAGCCCGAGAGCTTGACCCAGGCCCGACCGGTTTCCAGCAGGCGGAGTGCGGCCTCCACCACCGGCCCATCCGGCCCCTCGGCCGCTGGCGCGCCGGCCATATGGTCCAGCACCACTGGCACCGGCAGCGCAGCGAGGCGGGGGGCGAGTTCGACCATTGCGGCACCCTTCGAATAAATCTGGATATGCCAGCCGAAGGGCGCGATGCGGCGGGCCAGGGCGTCCAATTGCTCCAGGGGCGTGCCATTGCCGCTGACGGCGTTGAAGCGCACCCCACGGGCTCCTGCCGCATGCATGGCGGCCAGATCGGCCGCCTCATCCACCACCACCACGGCGCGGGCATGGTCCTGGCCGAATTCGGCCACGGCATCCAGCGTTACCGCATTGTCGGTGCCGTAGACGCTGGCCTGCACCACGATGGCGCGGGTGAGCCCCAGCTTTTCCGCCATCGAGCGATAATGCGGGATGGTGGCGGGCGGCGGGGTATAGGGGCGGCGGGGGTCAAGCGGGTAGCGGTCATAGGGCCCGAAGATGTGGAAATGGGAATCGCAGGCGCCCTCAGGTGCCCGCCATTTGGGGGTGCCGGTGACGTCCAGGGCCGGGGCGCAGGTGAACATGGCTGTTTCTCCAATTTTGCTGCTCACAGATTGCGGGCCGCGCGGGAGCGACGCAATCTGTGTGCAGAAATGTGAGGGATAGATTCATGAAAATTGCTGTTGTCACCGGCGCCAGCGCCGGTATCGGGCGCGCCACCGCGCTGGGCCTGCTGGCCGCAGGCTATGGCGTGGCCCTGGCCGGCCGCCGCCTCTCCGAATTGGAGGAAACCGCCGCCCTGGCCGGCGCCAATGCCGGCCATGCGCTGCCGGTGGCGACCGATGTGTCGGACCCCGATGCGGTCAATGCCCTGTTTGCCGCCGTGGTGCAGAAATGGGGCCGGTTGGATTTGTTGTTCAACAATGCCGGCATGGGCGTGCAGGGTTATCTGTTTGAGGATCTGCCGGTGGAGAAATGGCTGCAGGTGGTGGCGGTGAACCTCACCGGCAGTTTTCTGTGTGCCCAGGCGGCCTTCCGCATCATGAAGAACCAGACGCCACGGGGCGGGCGCATCATCAACAATGGCAGCATCTCGGCGCATACGCCGCGGCCGGACAGCGCGCCCTATACCTCGACCAAGCACGCCATCACGGGGCTGACCAAGAGCATCATGCTCGATGGCCGGAAATACGATATTTGCGCCGGGCAGATCGATATCGGCAATGCCGCCACGCCGATGACGGCGCGGATGCAAAAGGGCGTGAAGCAGCCTGATGGCACCATGAAGGTCGAGCCGACCATGGATGTGGAGAATGTGGCCAAGGCCGTGGTCTATATGGACAGCCTGGACCTTTCAGCAAATGTGCTGACCATGACGATCAAGGCGACGCATATGCCGTTCGAAGGCCGGGGCTGACCCGGCGCAGGATAGCGCAAAGCGGCACCATGCGGCCGATGGCGTCGGAGGTGAAAGCCTCCAGCGCCGGCAGCACGCCGGAAGGTGGCGGCGACATTTTGGGAGGCAAAAGGCTGCCCAAGGAGCCAGCTTCCTCCCGCGCGGCCGCCTGACCGGCAGCGATGATGGCCCGCGCGTCCAAGGGCGCCAGCACCGCCCAGGCCAAGGCGAGATAGCCCGGCCAATAGCCCAGATGGCGGTACATGCTGGCCAGGATGGGTGCCTCGCCGGCACCGATGGCGTTGAGGCGCAAAACCAACGCGGCGGTTGAAGGCGCCAGGGCCGAAAGGTCCGGCAGGGGTGGCAGGGGCACCACCTCGGCGGTGTCATGGGCCACCGGTTTGGGCAGGGGGCCCGGGGGTGAAGCCGGGTTTTGCAGCTTCCTGCAGCAAGGTCAGCGCCACCAGCGCCATGGGGTTGGTGCGGTCATAGGCGGCGAGAATGGCGTGGATTGGCCCGAGGGCCTCGGCCGGCACGCCCGCCGCCTGCAGTGCTTCCGGGGGGATTTCCGGTAGCGTCGGCAGGGCCAGGCGGGCGCGCAGCCGGGCGGCGGCGGCTGGCATATGGCCCTCGGCATAAAGCGGGCGAAGGCTGCCCCAGGCCCATTCCAAACCGCCCGGAAACACCGCGAGGTGCCGCCAGATCAAATTCACCACCCCCACGCCGAAAACGGCGCGGATATCGGCAAAGATCGCCGCCACCGCGCCCGTGGCATCGGCCTCGCGGATGGCGGGAACCGGGTCGCTCATCGCCCGGTGAAGTGGGGGTCGCGCTTTTCCAGCATGGCGGAGACCGCCTCGCGGTGGTCTTCCGTCTCATGCGCGATGGCCTGGAAGGCGGCGCTCATTTCCAGCAGCGTGGCCAGCGAGGCATGCTGGCCCTCACGCAGCAGGCGCTTGGTCATGCGCAGCACGCCGGGCGGGTTTTTCGCCACCCGCGCGGCCAGGGCCTGGGCGGCTGCCAGCAGGTTTTCATGCGGCACCACCTGGGAGACGAGACCGACCGACTTCGCCTGCTCGGCATTCAGCGGGTCGCCGGTAAAACTCATCTCAGCGGCGACCGAATTGCCGACGATGCGCGGCAGCAGCCAGGCGCCGCCATCGCCGGGCACGATGCCCACGCGCACGAAGCTTTCGGCGAAGACCGCCCGTTCCGAGGCCACGCGCATGTCGCACATGCAGGCGAGGTCGAGTCCCGCGCCGATCGCCGGTCCATTGACTGCGGCGATGGTCGGCACATTCAACTCATAAAGGGCGAGGGGGATGCTCTGGATGCCGCGGCGATAATTCTCCCGCATGGCGGCGGGGCCGTGGCCGGCCATCATGCCGGTCTTGTCGCGCATGGCCTTCAGGTCACCACCCGCGCAGAAGGCCGGGTCGGCGCCGGTCAGAATCACGCAGCGCACGCTGTCATCACGCTCGATCCGGCGGCAGGCATCGACCACCGCCTCGCAATCCTCCCGCGTGCCGATGGCATTGCGCTTTTGCGGCGCATTCAGGATGAGCGTGACAATGCTGCCCGCTTGTTCATAGGTGATGAAGCTCATGAAATGTCCCTCGCGGTGATATTGGGCCACAGGGCGGCGCCGCCCGGTGCCAGGGTGTTGCGGCCGATTTCGCCGGCCCAGGCGCGTTCACTGCCGCCCTCGTCGCGCCAACTCCAGAGCCGGCGGGTGGTGTGGTGCAATTCGTGATCCTCGGTGATGCCGATGGCGGCGAAGACCTGGTGGACGGTGGCCGCAGTGGTCTGCGCCGCCTCGCCCGCCACCACTTTTGCGCAGGCGATTTCAAACGAGGCGCCCTCCAGCCCCCGCGCATCCACCGCGCGGGCGGCGGCGGAAACGGCCACCGAAACCGCCGCCGCCTCAGAGGCCACCACCGCCAATTGCTGCTGGATGGCCTGGAATTTTGCCAGGGCGCGGCCGAATTGTTTTCGCGTATTGGCCCAATCCACCGCCAGGGCCAAGGCGTGCTCCACCGCGCCTGCAATCAACGCCGCGCGCAGCAGGGCGTGGCCCAGGCGCAGCGCGCGGGGGCCGTGGGAATTGGGGAGCGCGCCCTCGGCCAGCAGGGCGCCTGGGGTCATGGCGTCGCGCGGCTCGCGGGCGATGTTCTGGCCAGGCATGGCGGTGCCGGGGGCATGCAGCACCAGGCGCCCGGCGGCGGGTTCCAGCAGCAATTGGGCGGCGAAACGGCCGAAGGGCGCGGTTTGGCCGAAGCTGGAAAACCCGCCGCGCGGCGCGATGCCCGCCGCCGCCGCCAAGCCATTGGCCAGCATGCACTCCGCCACCGGCGCGGGGGCGGCGTAGCGGCCTATCACCTGCCAGACCGCCGCGGCATCCGCCCAGCCCAGGCCAATGCCGCCGAGTTCCTCGGGCACCAGCAGCAACGGCAGGCCCAGGCCCTCCAGCGCCTCCCACAGTTCCTCCGGCCATTCGCCGGCCTCCAGCCGCCGCAGCGCGGCAGCGCCGGACTGGGCGGCGAGCAGGCGGTCCACCTGCTCGAGAATGATCGCCCTCATCGCAGGCCCAATTCACGGGCGATGATGCCACGCAGAATTTCCCGCGTGCCGCCGCGAAGCGAGAAGGTGGGGGCAAGCTGGGTCAAATCAGCCAGCAGCGTGCGTAAATCCTCTGGCATATCCTCAGGCTCCAGCAGCGCGCGGATCTGCTCTGGCAGGCGCTGTTCAAAATCATTGCCGGCATCCTTCACCAGGGCTGCCTCCTGGGCCGGGGCCTCGCCAGCCTCCAGCATCCCGGCCACCGAGAGCGACATGCCGCGCAAGGTGTTCAGCCGCGCCACCAACCGGCCCACCGCCACATCAGCGCCGGGCACGTCGCGCAGCACATCCACACCGGCCGTCAGGGCGGGCAGCGAGGAAAGGTAGCGCTCTGGCCCGCTGCGCTCGAGGGCCAGTTCCTCGGTCGCCTGGGCCCAGCCGGCGCCTTCCTGGCCGAGCAGCGCATCCTCGGGCAGAAGCACATCGTCGAAGGTCACTTCGTTGAAGCTTTCCTCGCCCAGCAGGTCGCGAATCGGGCGGATGGAAATGCCGCTGAGGCGCAAATCCACCAGCAACTGGGAGAGCCCGGCATGGCGGGAGCCCCCCTCGGGCGCGGGCGAGGTGCGGACCAGCGCGATCATCCAATCCGAGAGATGGGCGTTGGTCGTCCAAATTTTGCGGCCATTGAGCTTCCAGCCGCCCGGAACCCTCTCGGCCTTGGTGCGCAGCGCGGCCAGGTCGCTGCCGGCCTCAGGCTCACTCAGGCCGATGCAAAAGGCCAGCTTGCCGCTGGCGATGCCGGGGAGGATTTTTCGCCGTTGCTCCTCGGTGCCGCGGCGCAGGATGAGCGGGCCGGACTGCCGGTCACCAATCCAATGCGCGCCGACGGGCGCGCCCACGGCCAGCAATTCCTCCAGCACCACCACGCGTTCGAGGCCACTGCGCTCATGCCCGCCATAGGCTTTCGGCCAGACCATGCCGATCCAGCCGCGGGCGCCGAGTTCACGGGAGAAATCCCGGTCGAACCCCATCCAGGACCGAGCGCGGACCGCCGGTGGCCAGTCGCGCCCGGCCTCGGCCAGGAAGGCGCGCAGCTCGGCCCGCAAACCGGCGCTGCCGCCGGGGAGGCTGGGCAATTCAAACCGCATGGCGTTTCCCTCTTCACATCCGCCCACGCTCCCATAGGGTGCGGGTAGCATCTTAGGGGAGCATCATTATGGATAAATTCGGCATGGGCCAGCCTGTCCGTCGCAAGGAGGATGTGCGGCTGCTGACAGGGCGCGGCAGCTACACCGATGATCTCTCGCGCGAGAATGAGGCGCAGATGGTCATTTTGCGCTCACCGCACGCCAATGCCCGCATCAATTCCATTGATGTGGCGGCCGCGCAGGCAGCGCCGGGCGTACTGATGGTTCTGACCGGGACGGAGGCGGATGCCGATGGGCTGGGGCTTTTTCCCGTCATGGTCGAGGTGCCTGGCAAGGATGGCACCCGCGTCTTCGCGCCGCCGCGCAAAATTCTGCAGGCCGAGCATGTGCGCTTCGTGGGCGACCCGGTGGCCGTGGTGGTGGCGCAAACCCGCGCCCAGGCGCAGGACGCGGCCGAGTTGATCGAGG
>Ga0114967_10004129_pt1 | contig 11752 bp, 9 predicted proteins | sample M_130628_MF_Meta_FD_92639 | JGI IMG/M metagenome (GOLD analysis project Ga0114967, IMG submission 92639) | Freshwater microbial communities from Lake Montjoie, Canada to study carbon cycling - M_130628_MF_MetaG | ecosystem: Environmental > Aquatic > Freshwater > Lake | place: Lake Montjoie... | reverse complement strand
GTATGGATTATAATGGAAGTTTTAAGGTTACTGCCGTATAAAAACATAGAAGTTAAATTTACAATTCCAGCAAGTTATGTTACAAATGAAAAATTTGTGGCTACAATTACTGATTTGGCAGACCTTTCTTCTACAACGCAAACTGTCACAGACAATGCAGCGTATGTGTGGACAATATCTTTGTCTGGAAAATACGATACAGACTACCAGGTAGTCATTACAGATGCATCTGGAGATATCATACATGATGATACATATGAAGTTCGTAGACCATACATAAATCCAAATACCCTCGGAACAACGGCATCTGAGATTGCAACTGCTACATCAAATGAAGAGCTTGCACGAGCAATTATAGATTCGGTTATTCCTCAAGGATTTTATTACAAGAAGGTAGCATTAGAAACTACAGGGTTAGGTGCAGACTATCTTCCACTTTGGATAGACGCAAAAAAGATTATTAGTGTCTATGAAAATAATGTTTTGATTTATGAATTAGCTAACCCAACAGCTTATACGAGAAATTTTGAAATTACAAAAGACAAGTCTGCAATTACTCAATCATACATTGGTGAGCTAAATAGAATGGAGAATACTCCACTTGTTTTGCCAGCAGGTAGCACAGACTATCTTGATCTTAACCTAACCCCATTTGGATCATTCCCAAAAACATATGATTACAAAATCTATGTAGAGGCAGGCTATACATCAGTTCCATCAGACATTGCAAAAGCTACAGCATTGCTAATTGAGGACATCTCGTGTGGAAAGATTGACTATTACAAGAAGTATGTATCTGACTACAAAACAGATCAGTATAGTCTAAAGTTTGATTCACGAGTATTCGAAGGAACAGGAAATATTCTTGTAGACAAGATACTATCTAAGTATCGCAAGTCTATAACAAGACTAGGGGTGCTGTAGTTGACAAACTGTGAGACTTGCCCAGACTTTATTTTTCCATTGATAGCAGATGTCTATTATGCTATTAGCGACTCTACAGCTTATGGAACTATATCTAAAACATGGGTATTGGACAAAACAGTTTTGTGTAACATTGAGCCAACATCTGGCTTGAACAAACAAGACATTAAGCCAGTCCGAGGAGTCTATGAGCGTAGTGAGCTTTTGTCTGGACGAGTAAAAACAGACATTAGAAAGTCTTCTAGAGAAATTGACAATGCCTTTTCAAATGTTATTGTCACAAATATTAGAGACATAAATGATAACGAGATCTATGTTGAGACATCTGGGCCAAGATCTGGCAAGTCTACAATTTATGAAATTGCTTCTCAAACACCATTTTTAAATCCATTCAACAGTATCGACTATTATTCAATAGTTCTTAGACGATCAGAAAATCAGGGGGTAGACGTGTAATGATTTCTATCAAGTTTAATGATAAGCAGTTTCTTAAAGACATCAACAATATTCTAGGCTATACGGATGGATTCATGGATGGTATACAAAAAGGAAAGCCTCTTTTTCTAAATGCTATGGGGGCAAGAACAGTAGAGGGGGCCAAAGACTTCATTGACTCATATGCACGAGTAAACCCAGAAATCTTACACCATGTTTATGAATGGTATAAAACTGGAAGCCCAGAGTCAAGACTGTTTGACATCTCTTTCAGGCCATATGGGAACAGAATATTTTTTGATAATAAGTTTACACAGTCTCAGACAATTAAGTCTGGGTCAAAAGTGCCTTTTCAAAATAAAGCATTTGTTATGGAAAATGGTCAATCGCTTACAATTAAGCCAAAAAATTCTACAAACCTAGTATTTGATGTTGATGGCAAAACAGTTTTTACACCAGATTCAGTTACTGTTACTAGCCCAGGTGGACCTGGCGTTGTTGGTGGATTTGAAAAAACTTTCGACTTATTCTTTAATAAATACTTTTCCCAGTCATTCCTGATTAGCAGTGGTATACTAGACTATCTGAGTAAGCCACTAGCCTACAAGACTAATCTACGTGCTGGAAAGACTGGCGGTAGGTCAGTAGGGGTGTCAGCAGGATATAGATGGATTGTTAATGCAGGAGGTAAGATTTAATGGCTATACACTACCCACCAGTATTTTTAAATAAATACTTACAGGAAAAACTTGCACTAAAAGGCTTTGGAGCAACTCCTATATTCCCAACATACCCAAGCGACTTTAGCGTTGCAACAGATTTTGTTTTAGATGTGTCTGTAAACAATGAAGTTAAAAGACATTCTTTTGGCGGTCTGGTCGGCGTATATGACAGAATGATAAAGAAAAGAAGAATGGTTTTTCCACACATCAAGTGTGAGCAACTTCTGTATTATTTTTATGCTATTCAGGAGTCTGCTGTAATTAGCATTTTAGAGACAAGTCAAATTGTTCAAGATCTTTTTGACGGTAGCGATGAATCAGCCCAAGAACTTAACGCCTGGATTGCATCAAAAGCTAATGGAACAGTAACTGTTGACGGTGTAGAATATAAAAAGATCACCTTTGATAACCAAGATTTCTTGCTTCCGTTTTTCCACTATATCTGTGTTTTTCAGCTTGAAGAAACAAGAGATGCAATTGATTTCAACACTGTCAGAACATATGCAGGAACAAAGCTAATTATAGACTATGACTGGCATAAGTCCTAAAACGTTCAAAACCAATGCTATAATTAATTGAGGAAACGGCCCCTTATTCTATAAGAAAAAGAGGTGAATTAATATGGCATATACTCGTGGTACAAGTGCAAACATCATTATTGGTGCTGCTGCACTTTTCACATTTGAGGCAGGGGAGCTAGCAGATAGCGACCTTCCTAGCCTTCACGCTGGTACCCGTGGGAACCAGAACGAAACAAAGTCGCTAAGAGAAATTCTTTCTGACGACGCTGATTTCCGTAACGTTGGTTATACAATGAACGGTCTTGAGCTTGTTTTCCAGCCTGACTTCGGTGAGGTACAGGTTGACCAGATTCTTGACGTTGCCAAGCTATACAAGCAGGGTATGCAGGTAAACATGAATACTGCATTTGCTGAGGCTACTCTACAGAACCTTCTCTTCGCTATTGCTGGTGAAGATGCAGATCTTCGTCCTAGAAATGGAGTGGGCAACGCTTGGGAGAGACAGCCAACACTAAACCTTGCTGCAGGTACACTCGGTGAGTGTCCGGTTGAGCGTGGTCTTGTTGCTGTTGGTCCAGGTACAGGTGACTGTGATCCAGCAGAGCAGATTGAGCGTATTTATGTTGCATACCGTGCCCTTTCAATTGAAAGTGTTACAGTATCAGCTAAGCGTGAAGAGGCTACAATGTTTGAGGTTTCGTTCCGACTCCTTCCAAACAACTCTGGTTCATACGGTAAGATCGTAGACCGCACAGTTAAGAACACAAGTTCTTAATAAAACTATAATTTAATAACAAGGACTGTCCAGCTTCGGCTGGGCAGTCTTTTTGGTATACTATACTTATGGCAACAAAAATTTATGAAACAGGAACCATTGAACTTCTAGACGGTACAAGTTTGTACATGACACCACTAAAACTAAAATACTACAGAGAGTTTATGGATGTTCTTCTAGATGCAACAAAAGATGGCAATAGGCTAGACATTGATAATGGACTTACAGAGTGTGGATTAATCTGTATGAAGCAGTACTATCCAGAAATAAAAACAAAAGAACAGCTTGAGGATGTTGCAGACATTCAAATGATTTACGAAATGATGAAATTTGGCGGTGGGCTATCATTAGGAAAAGACTCTAATGAAGCAGAAAAGCCACAACAAGATACAGAGGATAGAGAAAGTTCTTGGCAAAACATTGACTTAGCAAAGATTGAGTCAGAGGTTTTCTTGCTAGGAATATACAAGGATTATGAAGAACTAGAATCTTCTTTGTCATTGCAAGAGTTGCTAGCAATTATAAACATGAGAAGAGACCTAGACTATGAAGAAAAAAAGTTTTTAGCAAGTATCCAAGGAATTGATATTGAAAAGGGTAACAAGAAGAGTGTTGATCCCTGGGAAGCAATGAAGGCCAGGGTATTTAGTAAAGGTCAAACCCAAGATCCAGATGACATTACATCATTCCAGGGACCAAAAGCGGCAAAGGCTGGCTTCGGCGTGGGCATGGGAATTGACTACGAAGATTTGAGATAAAATAAAAGGCCTTTTGTGATATACTATAATAAGCCAAACAAGGAGGAATTATGGCAACAACCGTTTATGAAACAAAAGAGCTACAGCTAATTGATGGAACAACTATTAGTGTTCGACCACTAAAGATTTCACTACTGAGGGAGTTCCTAAAAAAGTTTGAAACAATTGCTGAGGCTTCAGCAGACAACAATAAGTCAATGGACATTCTAATGGAGTGTGTTCAGATTGCTATGAAGCAGTATCGACCAGAGATTGCTAATGATACTGCTGCTATTGAAGAAAACATTGACCTACCGACAGTCTATGCGATTGTTGAGGCAGCATCTGGTATTAGGATGTCGGATATTGCAAATGCCGCTGGCATTTAAAAAATAAAACAAGGAGTACGGATGAATGGCTGAAGATGTAAATGCTAGTATAGGCATAGATATTGATGCATCCCAAGCTATTGCTGCGGTTCGTCAACTATCCGCAGAGATCTCAGCCTTTCACCAACTTCATTCCAAAAAGGGTGCTGCTGTAGCAAGAAGCCTTGCTGACCAAACCCAAAACCTTACAAACCTTGTTAACCGCACTGGTTCTTATCGTGCTAGTATGACAACTGTTGCATCTGCAACTCAGACATTTACTAACGCACTCGAAAAGAACAAGCTCTCTATGGGCGAAAACATGCGTTATGCTATGGGGTCAATGAAGCCCTTTTCACGCCTGTTTAAGTCAGAGTGGGAGATGGTTTCCAAGGTTGCTCGCGAAAGAGTCAAAGACCTACAGACACAGTATATCCGTTTAGGTAGAGATGCCAACGGTGCAGTTCAAGCAATTAAAATTAGGCCTCTTACGCTTGATATGGACAATCTCCAAACTAAAACAATGCTTGCTGCCCAAAGAATGCAGGTATTGAATAAGCTTGTTGAGAACGGTTCTACCAATCTTCTAAACTGGGGTAAGAACACCCAATGGGCTGGTCGTCAGCTTATGGTTGGTTTCACTATTCCTCTGACAATGCTTGGTGCAGCTTCCGCCAAAACCTTTATGGATATGGAAAAAGAGATCATCAAGATACAGCGTGTTTATGGTGACTTCTCAACTACTGTTGCAGAAACAAAAGAAATGACAGACTCCTTGAGAGAGCTGTCTGTAGAATTTACTAAATGGGGTGTGTCTGTAACAGATACACTAAATCTTGCTGCCGAGGCAGCAGCAACAGGTTCGATGGGTGCAGACCTAATTAACCAGGTAACAAACGCAACTAAACTAGCAGTTCTTGGAAATGTTAGTCAGGCAGAAGCACTTGAAACAACTATGTCTGTTACAAATGCATTTGGTATTGCTACAGAAGATCTTGCCAATAAAATTAACTTCCTTAACGCAGTTGAGAACCAGTCCGTTACAAGTATTAAAGATTTGACCGTTGCTATTCCAATTGCTGCACCAGTTATTCAGCAACTTGGTGGTAGCGTAGAAGACCTAGCATTCTTCCTTACCGCCATGAAAGAAGGTGGAATTGATGCTGGTGAAGGTGCTAACGCACTTAAGTCTGGTCTTGCTTCAATTATTAATCCAACTGAAAAAGCTTCTGAGATGCTTATGCAGTATGGAATTAACCTTAAAGGAATTGTAGAGTCAAACAAGGGTGACGTAAAGTCAATTGTTGTGGACTTTGCATCAGCACTGGATACACTTGATCCACTAAATAGGGCACAGGCTATTGAACAACTATTTGGCAAGTTCCAGTTCTCACGTATTTCTACTCTATTCCAAAACGTTATTAAGGAAGGTACTCAGGCACAACGTGTTCTTCAACTCTCTCAGGCAAGCACAGAGCAGCTTGCTGTTCTATCACAACGAGAGCTTGCAAAGGTAGAGGATTCTACAACATTCAAGTTTGAGGCAGCTATGCAGCGATTCCAAGCAGCTTTAGCTCCTGTTGGTGAAGAATTCCTTAAAGCTGTTACTCCATTACTTGATTTTGGAACTAGCCTACTTGAGCAATTCAACAAGTGGGATGATGGAGCAAAGACATTTGCTGTAACGTTTGCTGCAATTCTTGGCGGTATTGGCCCAGTACTTCTAATGTCAATTGGTCTAGTAGCTAATGGTGTGGCAAATATAATTAAGCTATTCCAACTATTTGCTAAGATAATGTTTGGTGCAGGGAAGAGTACAGGAACTCTTGGTATGCAAACAGACTACCTGTCACAGAACATGACTGAAGCAGCAGCTGCTGCATCATCGCTTGGTCAGACCCACAGCAACCTTACACAGATTTACACAAGCGAGGCATCTGCACTTAGAAATCTTGCAGCTGCATTAGAAACCGCAGCGGCATCTCAAAGAAAGATGGTGTCTGCACAACCAGCTGTTGGCAGAACAAGGGGTCCCAAAAAGTATATGATGGGTACAAAGTCTGTTCCAGGCTACATGTCTGGAACAATGTCTGTTCCTAAATATGCAGAAGGCGTTGCTATGGTCCCAGGACCAAAGGGTAAGGGTGATGTCGTACCAGCAATGCTTTCTCCAGGAGAAGCAATTATTCCTACTGATATGGCTAAGAAATATGCCTCACTAATTGAGGGAATGATTGCAGGAAATATTCCTGGATATGCTAAGGGATATACAAGTGCAGTTTCTAAACTTGGTCGTACAACTAACAAAGCCTTAAATGAAGGCAACATGGATACAGCAGGTCTTGTTTCAGAACTTCAAAGTGGAGGAAGCAGAATTCATGGACCAATTGTTCAAGGAATTGCAAACAATCTAGGCTTGTCTCAAAGAGAAATTGATGCCCAACTTTCTGGTAATAGCGAACTAAGGCAATTTGCCGACAGATTTTCTTCAGGCTTAATTGATCAAGTTGCTGGAATTGGAACTGCAACTATGGGTGATCCAGAATACTATGCTGCAGTAGAAAAAGCAAGAAAAGCTGCAGTTAAGGGCATGTCTCCAGAATTTCAAAAAGCAACAGAAGACTTGTTTACACAAGCAACAGTTTTTGAAAATAAGTCAGTTCAGAGACAAAGAGGTAGTGGAAAATTTGAAGCCGAAGGCAGGGCAACATTACTAAAAGATAAGCCTGGATATAAAGGTATTAACTCTAGGGCAACCGAAAGGCTTTTGCAAGGGACTGTTCCAGCAGACACAGTTTTAGCTCACGGTACTGCACCAATTTATGCAGATAGCACTCAAAAATTAGCTGGCAATCGTCGAATGAGTGCTACTGCTCAAAAAGCGGTAGACTTAGAATCTAGAAAAAAAGTTGAAATTTATGGCAGAGGAGCTGACTCAGCTCTAAGAGTACAGGTCCCAGCTGATGCAAGTCAAGATCAAAAAAGAGAGGCTTTGGCTGAGGCTAAGGGGGCAAAAGATGCTAAGGCTTATTCAGATGCTAAAAATAAAGTTCTTGATAAACCAGAAAATGATCCATACGTTCAGTCTACCGACAGAAACAGTCCACACCGAAGAGCTAAAAAAGATGGTATGGATGATGCAAAAGCCTATAGTGATGGGAAAAGAAGAAGAATCAGTCAGGCTGAGGCATATGGTGCTATGTCAAAATCTGAAAAGACAAAGTATACTAAAGCCGTAAATGCTGGGGATCAAAAGCTTGCTGCCCAACTTCTTGCAGCAAAACGAAGAGAGATTCGTGCAGCAGAAGAATCTGCTAAAACTGCAGAAAGAGAAGCTGCAGCAGCAAAGCGAAGAGAGTCTGCTCTAAAAGGTGTTACAACTCGTAGAGAAAGGGCAGAAGCCAAAGCAGCACTAGCTGCAGAACAAGAAGCTAAGTCAAGAAGTCTTGGAGGCAGAATTGCCAATACAGCACGAGCTGCTGGTGCTAAGGTTAAAGGCTTTGTTGGTGGTGGCAGAGGTGCTATGGTAGGATCGGTAGGCTCTATGGGCCTTATGATGGGGTCTAGCATGATGCCAGAGGGTGCAGGTGCCGCTGGATCAATTATCGGTGGAGTTGGAATGGGTGCATCTATGGGGTCAATGCTAGGGCCACAAGGTGCTGCTGCTGGTGCTGCTCTTGGTTTGGTTGTCTCTAGTGCAACGGCTCTTAAAGAAGCTTTTGATGAAGCACAAAGAAGTGCAGAAGCATTTGCAAAAACAACAGGTGCAAGTTCTCAAGCAATTAAAGCTCTTTCAGAGGCATCTGGTAAAGTTTCCGCTGGTGAATCTATGGACAAGCGTAGAGAAACTGCTATGCAGTTTGCAAGAACTGAAAAAGCAAATGCTGTTTCAAAAGAATATCTGGCTTAAGAAGCTGGACAAGCATCCGTCGAAGCACTTGGAAAGAGCCTTTCTTCTGGCGGCTCTAAGGCAGCTATATCAAACATTGTTTCTCAAATGACCACCGCTATTGCGTCTGGTGCAGTTAGTGCTACAGATGCAAGGGCAATTGTTGAAGATATCGGCACACAGCTTGGGGACACATCATTTGCATTAAGGGCAAATGCACAAATCGAATCTATGATTGGCATAAATGGAGAAGACCTAGCAAAAGATCCAATTGGCGTAAGGCTAAAGATTCTTGGGGATACGCAAAGCCAATTGGCGGTCCTGTCTGATGGTGTAGAAGGTTTTGGAAAAGACATGGGGCAAATCTTTACACAAAACCTTATGAATTTTGATACACCGCTTGCTACATTGAACAGTCTTGGAAACTTGGTCTCACCAGCCGCTTTGATTACAAATTCAATTATTGGTGGCGTACAGCAAATGCAAGAGCTTGGAACACAAACAGCTGCGTTTGCTGCCAATGTAACTATTGCTGCTCAGCAAGGTCAAGAAATGCTAGATTCCCTGCAGATTGAGTATGAACAAAGAATTGGTATCGCAACAGCGGCAGGAGATCTTGCAGAAGCTACTAGACTACAAGGAGAGTATGAGCTTGGGAAACAGAAAATTCTTGCACAAAATGCTGAGACATTAAAGTCTGCAAGTACAGCATACTCAGAAATGGAATCAAATGCTCAGACTGGTGTTATAGGTTCAATTGATCAACAAATTAAAGACCTATATGCAGAAGGTCCATTGGCAGCACTAGCACAGCAAAGCATATCACAAATTGGATCGCTTACACAAAATGGTGGTCAAACCGAGTTTGTACTTAAGACAACATTGAGCAGTGGTGACGTTGACCCAGAAACAATGAACTCAGTGCTAGCTCTTCTTGGAAAAGAACAGATAGACGTTGCAGCAAATATTATTACGCAATTTGGTGGAGCAGAAGCAGATAGAATTTTTCAACTTTCTAAGCTTGTCGATAACCCAGAAATTGCAACAAGCCTAGTCGTTGGAATGCAGGGTATGACCCCAGAAGAAGCTTCAAAAACATTGAATACATTTGAAGAAATAGGAAAACTTTCTGGTCAAAATGGAATTAATGGCATAGTGAATATTGCCGTTAATGATAATGGAGAGCTAGATCTTACCAAGCTAAACGAAATAACAAATCAGATTAAAGGACTTGAGGCAGAGTTTAATGCTGGTCCAGTATCTGCAAAAAGAGTGAGGGAATATATTTTCCAAACTACTGGACTTACTATGACCCAAGATGCAGAAAATTATTACAACAGTCTTCCGCCAGATGCTCAAAGACTTTACACGTCAACATATTTGACGGTTTCAAAAAGCATTAATGCAAACTCACCAGAAGGTATGAAACAGCTTAGAGATTGGGCAGGAGGAGATATACGGAAATACATGAAGTCTGGTCCAGGCTCAACAAAAAGAATTGACTATAACGCTCTAGGTTCAGCATATGCAGCAGATCAGGCCCGACAGCAAGCTCAGGCTCAGCAACAGGCCGCTGCAAATGTATCAGGCAACAATGACGATGGAGGTGGAGGTGGTGGAGGAGGATCTTCTGCTCCTCAAAAAACAGCTCAAGAAATTGAACTGGAAAATATGAATGATCAACTTTCCAAACATCAAAAAGCACTTACTATTTTGTCATTCCAAGAAGATGAAATTAACAAGAAATACGAAAAACGTAAAGAGGCACTTAGAGAGATTGCTGAGATTAATGCACAGATTTCAGAAGAGCAAAGAGGACAGCTTGATCTTGCTGGTGCCCTAGCATCTGGTGATATTGCTGCTGCTGCTCGTGCCGCCCAAGACATGAGAAGCAAGGCTGCTGACAACGCCGTTAAGGGCCAGGAAAAAGCACTTGAAGAAGCACAAAAAAGAGAGCTTGCTGCTGTAACATTTGACGGACAAACAAGGGCACAAAGAGAAGCACAGATAAAAGACTTTGAGAAAAAAATTGCAGACCTTGAATACAGAATGCCGAAGAAAGAAGAGTCAAGCAGTGGCGGCGGAGGCGGCGGAGGCGGCGGAGGCGGCGTAACAACCCCACCACCTGCTACGCCTCCTCCAGTTACTAAGCCAACTACTGGTCCATACAGTATTACAGGAGCACCTGGTAAACCAATTGAAGTAAAAAAAGGTTGGCCACAGACTGAGGGTTGGTGGCAAAGTCTTATGGCTATGGGAAGCCTTGTCGCAGATGGATTGAGTGTAATTGCTAATTGGTGGAATACTGAAGGTCCAGGAAAATACATTAATGAGTGGATGGCAGCCTTTGGAGAATGGTGGGATACATGGGTTGCACAACCAGTAAAAGGTTTTATAGATAGCATTGCAAACTGGTGGAATGAAGGTCCAGGAGCATTCTTCAATACAGTGTTTACAACTATTGGTACTTTGTGGGACACCTATATTTCTAAACCAATTCAGGGATTCTTTGACTGGTTCTTTGGACCATCAAGTGTTGAACAAAAAAAGAAAGACATTGCTAATTTTATTGGAAGCATTGGAAGTTTCTTTAAAGGGGTATTTGACAATATTGGAAACTGGATTGGAGAAATTCCAAAATTCTTCCAAGATGCAGTAAACAATGCAATATCGTTCTTGAGGCAAATTGGAGATTGGTTTGGTGGTTTACCTGGAATAATTGGTAATGCAATTGGTGGACTCGCAAACAATATTGGAAACGGTATAAAAGGAATTCTTAACGGTCTATTCGATATGATGCGTGGAGTAAACATTGCAGGATGGAAGCCATTTGGGGGTCTTCCAAGACTTGCAACTGGTGGTCCAATTACTGGCCCTGGCGGACCAACATCAGACTCTATCCCTGCCATGCTTTCAAGCGGAGAATATGTGGTTCGTGCATCATCTGTTTCTAAAGTTGGTCTTCCATTTCTGGAAGCTATTAATAACGGAGAGATGCCAGATCTCAAGGGTACAAAAATTAGTATTCCAGGAATTAAATATAATGGAAAGACTCCAGGACTAAGTAAGGGAGAATCTGCACAAGAATCCAGCGGATCAGTGTATAATTATAGTATAGTTGTTAACGCAGAAACAAATGCTAATCCAGACCAGATTGCAAGTGCGGTTATGACAAAGATTAAGCAAGTAGAAGGACAACGAGTTAGAGGTGTGATTAGATAATGGCTGTTACTCAACAAGAAATTAATTATGTTGCTGGTCGTAAAAGGTATACAAGACCGCAGGGTATTGCTTTTGCTGAGGCGGACAATCAATCAACTTCAGGATTGATACCAGCTGGACATGAAATATAATTTGAACCAAGTGAGATCCGAAATTCTT
>Ga0114967_10004128_pt1 | contig 11757 bp, 11 predicted proteins | sample M_130628_MF_Meta_FD_92639 | JGI IMG/M metagenome (GOLD analysis project Ga0114967, IMG submission 92639) | Freshwater microbial communities from Lake Montjoie, Canada to study carbon cycling - M_130628_MF_MetaG | ecosystem: Environmental > Aquatic > Freshwater > Lake | place: Lake Montjoie... | reverse complement strand
CTGGCCAGTCGCGCGATTATCCCGCTCCGCCTCGGCCCCGCGCTGCCCCCAGGCCTCCCAAAGGCTCAGGCGCAGCGCCCGATCCTCGGAGAGCGCCAAAACGCTCTCATAAGTCGAGCGAGACAGGGTCAGCAAATAGCCGCCCTCCCCCCTTTGCCGGGCCGCCTCGGCCAGGCTCGCCCGCACATCCTCGGGCAGCCCCTGCAGCCTGTCTTCCGGCACCACCAACGTCCAGGCCGCCTCGGCCTCCTGAATGGTCCGGCTGAAGCGCGCCTCCAACTCGGCCAAGGCCGCCTCAATGACGGCCATCCGCTCCCGCCCGGCCGCATCGAGCCGCGCACCAGCCCGCACCAAGCCGCGCCAAGTGGAGGTCAAAAGCCGAAGCTGATCCTCCGCCAACCCCAATTCCGCCTGCCGGCCGTAAAGCGCATCCAGCCGCGCAAACAGCCCGGGCTCCAGAAAAATTCGCGCTGCATCCTCCGCCAGCCTGGGCGACCATTCGGCCTCCAGCTCCAGCCAGGCCGCATCCTCCAGCGTGCCGGCAAAATGGCCAAGCATCTGGCTCGCCCGCGCCAGCAGCCGGCCGCTATCCTGCAACGCCTCAATCGTGTTCGCGAAACTCGCCGGCTGGGTATTTTCCCGGATAATGCGATGCTGCTCCGCCCGCTCCGCCATCCCCCGTTCAAAGGCAGCCGGAAAATCCCCCGGCCGAATACGATCAAACGGCGGCGCACCATCATCCTCGGCCCATTCCGCCAGCAGGGGGTTCTCGCCAATGGGGGAATGCAATTCCATGCAGGTCAACCTCGTTCGGGTGAAAGCACCACAGGGCCTCAGGCGCTCAATGCACCCCGCCCGATTGATGCGGGCTATCGAGGCTAAAGGCAGGAATGGCCGCGTCAAAACTGTCACCACTGACAGTCTCCACCATATGGTACACCCCGCGCATAAAACCCGAGGGCGTGGGCAGCGGCGTGCCGGAGGTATATTCGAAATTCTCCCCCGGCTCGAGCACAGGCTGCTCACCCACCACCCCCTGCCCATGCACCCGCTGGGTGCGGCCCTGGCCATCGGTGATGAACCAACTCCGCGCCCGCAACTGCACCGTTACCGCGCCTTCATTCATGATTTCAACACGATAGGCCCAGACATATTGCCCCCGCTCAGGCTCTGACTGGTCCTCCAGATAAAACGACCGCACGGAAACCCGCACCCCGCGCGTCGTCGCACTATAGGCCACCGGGCGCGTCGTCATGCCCGGCGCAACGCGGCGGTGGCGAGCCCCGCGCCGATCAGCGCCGTGCCGCCCGCCCGGTTGAACCAGGCCCGCACCACCGGCCGCCGCACCTCTTCGCGCAGCCGCGCCGCCAAAGCCGCATAAGCCATCACATTCATCCCCCCGATCGCCACAAAGCTCACCAGCATCACCAGCGCCTGCGGGCCATAAGCCGCATCAGCCACCAGAAATTGCGGAATGAACGCCACAAAAAACCCAATGCTCTTCGGGTTCAACACGGTGACAATAAACGCATCACGAAACGCCCGGCCGGCCGGCAATTCAACCGGCATCGCCACCTCCGCCCGCCAAAGCCGCACCCCCAGCCAGATCAAATATCCAGCCCCCACCCATTTCAACAGGCTGAACGCCAGGGCGGAGGCCGCCAACACCGCCCCCAGCCCCAAAAGGCTCAGCGACATCGCCACCGCATCGCCCAGCACCACCCCCGCCACGGTGGGCATGGCCGTCCGCCAGCCCCCCGAAGCCGCCCGCCCCAGCACGAAAATCACCACCGGCCCCGGGATTGCCACCGCAATCGCCGAGGCCAGCGCGAAACCAAGCCAGAGCTCCAGGCTCATTCCGCCGCCAGCGCCAGGGTTGCTGCCGCATCCAGCGCCTCTGCCAGATCATCGATCAGGTCGGCCACATCCTCCAGCCCCACGCTCAGCCGCACCGCGCCATCGGAAATGCCAAGCTTGGCCCGCTCATCGGCGCCAATCCGCAAATGGGTGGTGGTGGCGGGGTGCGTCACCATAGACTTACTGTCACCTAAATTATTAGAAATATCAATTACTTGAAGCGCATCCATAAAGCGGAACGCCGCCTCCTTGCCGCCCTTCAGTTCCAGCGTCACCAGCGTACCACCGCCCGACATCAGCTTCAGCGCCAGGCCATGCTGCGGATGATCCGCCCGATACGGGTAGCGCACCTGGGCGATTTCCGCCCGCTCGGCCAGGAAATCAGCAATCGCCACCGCCGAACGCATCATCGCATCCACCCGCAGCTTCAGCGTCTCCAACCCCTTGAGAATCACCCAGGCATTGAAGGGCGACATGGCCGGGCCGGTGTTGCGCACATAAGGCTGCAACACCTCATCCACCCATTTCTTGTTGGACAAAATGGCGCCGCCCAGCACCCGTCCCTGCCCATCCATATGTTTGGTACAGGAATAAACAACAATATCAGCGCCCTGAGTCAACGGCTTTTGCAGCAGCGGCGTGGCAAACACATTATCCACCACCACCAGCGCGCCAGCCGCATGCGCCAAGGCCGCCACCGCCGGCAAATCCACCAAATCCAGCATCGGGTTGGACGGCGTCTCCAACAGCACCATCGCCGTGGGGCGAGACAGCGCCCGGGCCCAGGCCTCCAAATCCGAACCATCAACGAATTCATGGGTAATGCCATAACGGCCCAGCAAATTCGCCACGATCCAGTGGCACGAACCGAACAACGCCCGGCTGGCCACCACATGGTCACCCATTTTCAAATGGCTGAGCATGGCCGAATGCACCGCCGCCATACCAGTGGCAGTCAAACGGCAAGCCTCGGCCCCCTCCAGAGCACAAAGCCTGTCCTCCAACATCGAAATCGTCGGGTTGGCAAAGCGGCTATACTGGTAACGTTCGATTTTATTCTCGAAAGTTGCCTCCGCCTGCGCGGCATCATCATAAACGAAGCCTGAGGTGAGATACGGAATCTCCGCCGTCTCGGCATTCTCGGAGCGGCGAAGGCCGCCGCGCACGAGCAAAGTGGCGGGTCGGAATTGGCGTGCCATGGATCAAGCCCAATCAATACGGCGTCCGGCCCCCAGATGGTGAGGGGGCGAGGCGATGGTGCTCCCACCGCATCGGCCTGTTTAGCGCGCTTATTTCACCTCGCCGCAAGCTGGCCGGACAAATCGCGAGGAGCCCCGGGGGACCGTCCACATGGATATTCCTCGGTGCGGGGGAACGCAAGGGGCTTTGCCCCCTGCACCCCCAGCAAGGGCCGAAAGGCCCCTGCACCCCTTCGGTTTTGGGTTTCGCGGCAGCGGGAGGGATGGCGGGGATACGGGAGGGCATAAGCAGGGTTGACTTTTTTGCGCGTCAAGAAAATTATTTCTTCAAAATTATTTTAATTGGCATCAAGATAAATGAAGGGAAAGCCCGTGCTTCGCCAAGCGTCACTCAAAAGCATGATGGCCGCAGCCATCTTCCTCGCCGGTTGTGGTGAACTCCGCACCATCTCCGCACCCCTCACGGAAGATTCGACGGCAGCGCGTAACGGCGCCGAACCGGGAGGCCTCGTCTATGGCCTGCCCTACACCGTGCTGCGCATCGATGGAAAACTTGAGGCTACCCCGCCGCGCGTCACCTACACCATCACCCCTATAATCCTGGCCGATCCTGCTGCCCGCTTCCGCGCTCGCTTCAACCCCTCCGGCTGGGCTGACAATAGCCTCGATGTCACCGTCAACGCCGAGGGGCTGCTGACCTCCGGCTCCGCCACCATCGCGGACCAGCGTGGGGCGATCGTCGTCGAGGCAGCCCGCCTTGCAGGTCAGGTGGGCGGCCTCAGAGGGTTCGGGCTTCTGCCGCCCTCCCCTCCGGGCACGCCAACCCCACCCAGCCCCTACCCATTCTCGGTCACCTATACCGCCGATCAACTGGCCTCAGCCTCAGGCCAGGCGCTGCCGGACATGGCGACAATCCGCCTGATCCCGCCCCCCAGGGAGGCCACTGCCGCCAGCACCCCACCGCGCTGCGATTTAAGCCTCTGCTATCGCCCCATGACGACGGTCTTCGGCGAAATCAGCCGCCCCAGCTCACCGACCCCACTGGCCAACCGCTTCGCCCTATCCATCGTGGACACCAGCAGGGTCGAAGGTGTCCAATTGGTCGGCGCAGCCCTGGTCACCCGCAGCAATACCCTGACCTTCAACAATGGCGTGCTGACCCGCCACCAGATCAATCAGCCGAGTTCCGCGCTGGCCCTCGCCAGTGTGCCCACCAAAGCGCTCGAAGCCTTCACCACAGCGCTGTCCGGGGCGCTGACGCTGCGGGTGCAGCAAACGACCAACGACGCCCAATTGGTCCAGCAGCAGGCTGCATTGCTCGAAGCCAGGGTGAAGTTGCTCCAGGCCGAACAGGCCCTCCAGGCCGCCGCCGCCCAGAACGCCGCCCGATAAGACCAGCGGGCCGGGAGGGCACTCCCGGCTTGACACTTTAGGTATTTTGTCTTAGTTCGTCAGGGGTGTTGTTTGACAATCGCACCCGCCCCACGCCGCCCCGGCACGCTCAACCGCGCCCGGGGCGAATTTGTCCGCAAACACCATCTTTGCGCGAACCACCCATCCCCGGCAATTTGTCCGAAAACAACATCAATGCGTTACGCCAAACGGGGTCGTCGTCAAACCCTGAAACCACGCCTGCGCCTTATGGCAGGCTATGCCCCTGCCACAGACGCTCCAGCAGCGCCGCCGCAGGCAGATTGCCTAAAACCGGGGCAGCCAGCTCAGTGAACTTCTCCGACAATTCGCCATCGGAGAGCGGCATATCAGGGTCACCCTTCCGGGTGGGCTGATACTGCGTCAGAATCCGGTTGTCGCGCAGCGTCACGGTCAGATTGGCCGCCCGCTGCCGCGGATAGGCCTGCGCCAGCCCCGGGTCCAGGCTGACCGAGACGCGCGGCATCATGGCGCGAATGGCCGGGCTGGCCAGATTCTCAGGCGAGAAGGCCGCCTGGCGCACCGCACCAATCTCCAGCAGCGCGCCCATGCAATATTGCGCCGAGAAGCGGCATTCCTGCTCGGTCTGCGCCTCCGGCCGGTCACAGACATCCTTGGTCGCGGTGTAGCCGCCGATGTGAATGGCGGCGATATCCTCCACCGCGAAACGATGCTCTGCCCTGAGCGCGATCATTGCATCCAGCGCGGGAAAGATATGCCCGCAGCAACCATGGTTCTTGAAGGTCATGGCCGAGATCAGCGCCGGCCCATCCAGCCCGGCCAGCGCCTGGTCCCAATTGCCGGTATCCTTGGACGTCGCCGCAGCAAAACCCACCGGCCCATGCAGCACATCCAAGGCACCCGTCATGCCCGCAGCGGCCGACATTGCGGCCAGCGCACCAGCCTCGGCGGCATGGCCGGGATGCAAGGGCTTGCTCATGCCATCACCGCGAAACGCCTGCTGCAACCCCCCCGTCATGGTCGTGGCCAGCGCCACCGCATGGGCGATGCGCGTGGCATCGCAGCCCAACACCACCGCCACCGCAGCAGCGGCGCCCATGGTGCCGACAGTGCCGGTGGTGTGCCAGAAGCGGTAATGGCTCGGCGTCACTGCCATGCCGATGCGGCACGCCACCTCATAGCCCGCCGTGATGGCGCGGTGCAGCGTTTCCAGCGAGGCGTTGTGATGCTGCGCCGCCGCCAATGCCGCAGCGATGGTCACGCTGCCGGGATGGTGGCCACTGTCGCGATGAATATCATCGAACTCGACAATATGCGCCGCCACCGCGTTCAGCAGCGCGGCATGGCGAATGCCCGAGGGCTGGCCATCCACATAGCACATCGCCCGCCCCGCCCCGCGCTCCTCGGCCAAAGCGCGGGCCATCAGCGTGGCCGGCGGATGAACCGCGCCGGCCGAGACGCAGGCGAACCAATCCACCATGGCGCGGCGCACATGATGCGAAGGCGCTTGTACCCTCGCCGCATGCTCGGCCAGGATCAGCAGCGGGTTCATGGCGTATTGCGCCGCAACACCTCGCGGTTGATCACCATTTCCTGGTCCAGCGTGCCGTTGAAATGGCCGATGATGCTCTCGATGCAGGAGAGGCCCATGCGCTGCATGCCCTGCACCGTTCCCGCCGCGCTATGCGGCGTGACCAGGGTATTGGGCGCGCCGAGCAGCGGGTTGGAGGCCACAACCGGCTCATCCCAGAACACATCGAGGCCAGCGCCGGCGATTTTGCCATTGTGCAGCGCAGCCGCCAGCGCCGCTTCATCCACCAGCGTGCCACGGGCGGTGTTGATGAAGCGCGCACCATTCTTCATGCCGCCGAGGAATTCCGCATTCACCATACCCCGTGTCTCGCTGTTGGAGGGGCAATGCACGGTGACAAAATCGGCCGCCGCCAGCCCTTCCTCCAACTTCACCGGGGTGAAGCCGGCACCGATGATGGTGTTGCGCGCCACATAGGGGTCATGCACCAGCACATTCATGCCAAAGGCGGCGCAAAGCCGGGTCACCCGCCCGCCGATGCGGCCAAAGCCCAGCACCAGCACCGTCTGGCCCGAAAGGTCCCAGCAAACCGGCGCGTCCACGCTGGACCATTTTTGCGCCCGCGTGTTGGTGTCGAAGATCTTGGTTTGCTTGGCCAGGTTCAGCATAAGCATCAGCGCATGCTCGGCCACGCTCAGCGCATTGGCATAGGCCGTGACGGTAAGCGGAATGCCCCGCTTGGTGAGTGCGGGCACATCCACCTGATCATAGCCCACACCGTGGCGCGCCACGATGGAGAGCTTGGGCGAAAGAGCCAGAAATTCCTCATTGATCGGCGTGGCGCGCACCACGATGGCCTCGCCCTTGGCCATGGCGGCGGCCAGCGCCGCGGGGTTCAAGGGGTCCACCGTTTCATGGGTGAAGCCGGGCTCGGCATCGAGGCGGGCTGCGGCATCGGGATGGACGCCACGAAGGAAGACGACATGGGGCATGGGGCTATTCCAGATTGGCAGCGGGGCCGAGAATGGCCTCTCGCATGCGGCTTTGCAGGATCACGCCCTCACGCGGGGGCAGGACCAGAGGCAGGGTTTCGGCATCGATCTTGGCCACGGCGAAGAACGGCCCGGCGCCGGCATGGATCGCCGCCCGCAGCCCCGCCACCTCATCGGGTTTGGTGACAAACATGGTGTGCTTGATGCCTGCACCGCGCGCCATGGCCACGAGGTCGACGCCATGGCCGGTTGCGGTTTCCTGCATGCCGGTCTCGCCGTAATGCTCATTGTCGCAGACCAGGATGGAGAGGTTTTTCGGCGCCTGCACCGAAATGGTGGCGAGCGAACCCACCCCCATCAGCATCTCGCCATCGCCGGTGATGACCAGCACGCGGCGCTCCGGCTGGGCCAAAGCGAGGCCTAGGCCGATCATCGCCGCCCCGCCCATGCCGCCCCAGAGGGGGAGGTTCAGCGCCGTGTCGCCCACCGCGGTGATGTCCCAGGCCGGGGCGCCCAGGCCCGCGATCACCGCCATGTCGCCACGGCCCTCAAGCACGGCGGCGACGAGCGCGCGGCGGTGCAGCTTTCCATTGGGAGAGAGCATGGGTCAGTCCTTCCCGAAGGTCTTGGCGCCGATGACGCGCTGGCCGATCAAGGTCGCGGTCGGGCGGTAGGTGTTGTAGGCAAATTTCAGCGTGGCCTCGACGCAGGCGGCGATGTCATCGGGCGAATCGGCGCGGTTGACCAGCGTGCCCATGGCCTCCAGCACCGGCTGGGTGGCCTGGCCCATCGGTACCTGGGCCGGGTTGAACTCGCCGAAATCGCCGCGCATCGTCACCAGCATCGGCATGGGCGTGCGGTGCAGCGTGGCCAGGCTGAGCATATTGATGCAATTGCCCACGCCCGAGCTTTGCATGAGCAGCACGCCGCGCTGGCCGCCCAGCCAGGCGCCGGACATCATGGCTATGCCCTCTTCCTCGGTGGTCAACGTGACCACGCGCATTTCGTTATCGGCCAGGCAGCGCTTGATGAGGCGCGAATGCCCGGCATCGGGCACCAGGGCCACTTGTTTGACGTTATAGGCCTTGAGCAGGTCATAGATCCTGTCCGGCCAATCGGCGGAGGCACGCGGGGCGGCCTCCAAATCACTGCGCTGCATCGGTTTCCTCGCGGCTGTTGCGCACAGGATCGCCCGAGGGCTCGGGGCGCGCAAGCCGCTGGCGCTGGCTTGGGCTTCCACGGTAATGAAGGCCTGCCATGCCCTTCGCGCACACCCTCGGCGGAACCCGCCATGTCTTCAAGGATCTCGCCAGCCTGCTGGCGCGGGCCACACCCTTGCGCTCGGGCGATGCGCTGGCGGGATTGGCGGCGGAGAGCGCGGCTGAGCGGGTGGCGGCGCAATATGCGCTGGCGGATTTGCCGCTTGGGGCCTTCCTCAATGAGGCGGTGATTCCTTATGAGGAGGATGATGTCACCCGGCTGATCATCGATGGCCATGACAGGGCGGCTTTCGCCCGGGTGTCGCACCTCACCGTGGGGGGGCTGCGGGATTTTCTGCTGGCGGCCGAGGATGTGTCAGGCCTTGGCCTCACCCCGGAAATGGTCGCCGCCGTTGCCAAGATCATGCGGGTGAGTGACCTCATCGCCGTGGGCACCAAGGCGCGGGTGGTCACCCGGTTTCGCAACACGCTGGGGCTGGGGGGCACCCTCTCCATCCGGCTGCAGCCCAACCACCCCACCGATGATGCCCGCGGCGTGGCGGCGGGGGTGCTGGATGGCTTGCTACTAGGGGCGGGCGATGCCTGCATTGGCGTGAACCCGGCCACCGACAATATCGAGACCGTGCAGCGCCTGCTGGAGATGCTGGACATGGTGCGCGCGCGGTTTGACATCCCCACGCAATGCTGTGTGCTCAGCCATATCACCACCACCATGCTGGCGCTGGAGCGGGGTTCGCCGGTGGATCTGGTGTTTCAGTCCATCGGTGGCACGCAGGGGGTGAATGAGAGCTTTGGCGTCTCCCTCGCCCTGCTGGCCGAGGCGCATGACGCTGCAAGCGCCCGCCACCCCGGCGCCAATGTGATGTATTTTGAAACCGGCCAGGGCAGCGCGCTCTCGGCCAATGCGCATCGCGGGGTGGACCAGCAGACCATTGAATGCCGGGCCTATGCCGTGGCTGGGCGATACGCGCCGCTGCTGGTCAATTCGGTGGTGGGGTTTATCGGCCCGGAATATCTCTATGATGGCAAGCAGATTTTGCGCGCGGGGTTGGAAGACCATATGTGCGGCAAGCTGCTGGGCCTGCCGATGGGGGTTGATGTTTGCTACACCAACCATGCCGAGGCGGATCAGGATGACATGGATGCGCTGCTCACCTGCCTGGCGGTGGCCGGGGTGAATTACATCATGGGCGTGCCGGGCGCCGATGATGTGATGCTGGCCTATCAATCCACCTCCTTCCATGACGGGCTTTTCGCCCGCGCCGCGCTGGGCAAGACCGCAGCGCCGGAATTCGAGGCCTGGATGGCGCGCATGGGGCTCGGCGGTGAGGCGATTCCGGAGGCGCTGTCACCGGCGTTGATCGGGCTGTGAGCAATGCCCTGGAATTGCGGCGCCACACCATGGCCCGGGTGGCGCTGGGCCGGGTGGGCAACGCCCAGCCCACCGCGGCGCATCTGGCCTTTCAGGCGGCGCATGCCCAGGCGCGGGATGCGGTTTGGTCCGAGGCCGCGCTTGTTGGCGATATCACGGTGCGCAGCCAGGCGCGGGATAGGCGGGAATATCTGCTGCGGCCTGATTTGGGGCGGAAATTGGCCGAAGGGATTGTGTTGCCCGCGGCCCCGGGCGCGCTGGTCTTCGTGGTGGCCGATGGGCTTTGCGCCACTGGCGTGGCGGCGCAGGCGCCGGCGGTGATGGAGGCGGCGCGGCCGCTGATAGGCCTGCCCATTGGGCCGGTGGTGGTGGCGTTGCAGGCGCGGGTGGCGCTGGGCGATGCCATTGGTGCGGCGATGGGGGCTGCGGCGGTGGCGGTGCTGATCGGCGAGCGGCCGGGGCTTTCGGCGCAGGATTCGCTGGGCCTGTATTTGACCTGGGCGCCACGCATTGGCCGCAGCGATGCCGAGCGCAACTGCATCAGCAATATCCGCCCCGGCGGGCTTTCGGCGCTGGAGGCGGCGCAGAAACTGGCCTGGCTGCTGGCGGCGGCGCAGGGGCTGGGGGCGACGGGGGTGGCGCTGAAGGATGACATGCCAGCCACGCCATTGCTCAGCCCGTGATCGAAGTCACCCGCCGTATCCATCTGAACGAGGCCGAGCTGCATGAGGATTTCCTCCGCGCCTCGGGGCCTGGTGGGCAGAATGTCAATAAGGTGGAGACGGCAGTTCAGTTGCGCTTTGACCTGCGGCACTCGCCCTCACTGCCCGATGAGGTGAAGGCGCGGGCGGAGAAACTCGCGGGGTCGCGGCTGACCAATGATGGGGTGCTGATTATTTCGGCGCAGCGGTTTCGCTCACGCGAGCGCAACCGCGAGGATGCGCTGGAGAAATTGCTGGCCTTGTTGCGGGAGGCTGCGGCGCCGCCGCCGCCCAAGCGGAGGCCGACCAAGCCTACCAAGGGCAGCAAGGAACGGCGGTTGGATGGGAAGGCTAAGGATAGCCGGACCAAGGCTTTGCGGAAGGTTCGGCCTGGGGATTGAGGGCGTTAACCAGGGAGGGCTTTGCCCTCCCCGGACCCCTCCCACCAGGGGTCAGGGACCCCTGGACCGCCATTGAGTAAATCATGGGATCCAAGGGTTTAAGACCCTTGGCGGATGGGGTTTGGGGAAGGCAGAGCCTTCCCCAAGGCGCAGCATTACCCCGCCAGCATCGTCTTAAGCAGTTCATTGACCGCAGCAGGGTTCCCCTTGCCCGCCATCGCCTTCATCACCTGCCCCACGAAGAAGCCGAACAGCTTTTCCTTGCCCGAGCGGTATTCGGCCAGCTTGTCGGCATTGGCGTCCATCACGGCGCGGATCGCGGCCTCGATCGCGCCGGTATCGGTCACCTGTTTGAGGCCGCGGGCTTCGACGATCGCGCCTGGTGCGCCCTCGCCGGCCAGCATGTGCTCGAAGACTTGCTTGGCGATGGTGCCGGAGAGCGTCTTGTCGGCAATCAGGTCGAGCAATTCGCCCATATGTTCGGCGCTGACCGGCGGGTCGGCGATGTCACGCTTGAGGCGGTTGAGGGCTGCGAAATAATCGCCGGTGAGCCAATTGGCGGCCAGCTTGGCATCGCGGCCGCGGGCCATGGTCTCGAAGAACACCGCCGTCTCACGGTCGAGTGTGAGCACATGCGCGTCATAGGGGGTGAGGCCCATGGCGACGTAGCGGGCGCGGCGGGCGTCGGGCAGTTCGGGCAGGCTGGCCTTGAGTTGCTCCACCCAGCCGGCATCGAGCACGAGGGGGGGGAGGTCGGGGTCGGGGAAGTAGCGGTAGTCATGCGCGTCTTCTTTCGAGCGCATCGAGCGGGTGACGCCGCGGGCGGTGTCGAAGAGGCGGGTTTCCTGATGGACTTCCTCGCCCGATTCCCAGACTTCGATTTGGCGCCGGGCTTCGACCTCGACGGCCTGCATGACGAATTTGACCGAGTTGACGTTCTTGATTTCGCAGCGGGTGCGGAAGCCCTCGCCGGGTTTGCGGACGGAGACATTGACGTCGGCGCGCATGGAGCCCTCGTCCATATTGCCGTCGCAGGTGCCGAGATAGCGCAGGATTTGGCGCAGTTTGGCGACATAGGCGCCGGCCTCTTCG
>Ga0114967_10004126_pt1 | contig 11761 bp, 4 predicted proteins | sample M_130628_MF_Meta_FD_92639 | JGI IMG/M metagenome (GOLD analysis project Ga0114967, IMG submission 92639) | Freshwater microbial communities from Lake Montjoie, Canada to study carbon cycling - M_130628_MF_MetaG | ecosystem: Environmental > Aquatic > Freshwater > Lake | place: Lake Montjoie... | reverse complement strand
AAGGACAAGGAGAACAACGGCGCCAGCAATTACGAGATAATATATGGGCATTGTGACTAAACTTTCAAGTTTATTCACAATGCTATCTGTAAGTGAAGTTGTATTTGTACTTGTATTGTTCATAACTTTGTTTGAGATTTGGATTTTGTTTGGTTCAAATTTTATCAGATTTCTTTACGGAGTGCTTTGCGTGTTTTATTGTAGCGACTGCTTGCGCCGCCTTTGTTGGCTTTTGGTGCTTTTTCTGTTTTTGCTAGACGCTTAGGAGCCTTAAACTTTTCATAATCTGCTAATATTTCTTCAATATATTTCTTGTGTTCTTCAATGCCGAAAAACTTGTAATAGTCTGTTGTTCCTTCAGGTGGGATTGTAATAGAGTTTGCTACAAGATGTTCATTTTTTGTATTTGGTGGAGGTATATACTGTGTAATAAGAAATATAAACTTAACTATATCAGAACTAAAGAATTTTTCAAGGCTTTTACCTTCTTTTACTGAATCAACCTTAGAATACATTGTCATATGTAAAACTCCAATTTTTTCATCTTCATCAATATAACTACAATAAAATCCATCTATGCCACCACCATAATTAATAACTACTTTTGATATATTTACATTTTCTATTATTTCTTTATAAAATTGATATACAGGACCTTTTGCTCCTGACTGATATATATATTTTATTTTTCCTGTATCTTTAGAATGGAAACCCCTTGGGTCAAACCCTGCTTTAAAATCAGGTTTATTACCTTCTTTTGTAGTGATTTTATATAATATATCCATTGTCTGTTTTGTTAATAAATTTGGTAAATAATTAAGATTGTAATTCAGTTTTATACCATTTGTTTCTGTTATCTTTCCTAAAAATATATTCTTTGTATTACAACCTAATTTATCGCCACCTTTTTGATATACATAATAATCAACAGAAGGGAAATGATCAATATAATCTTCCCCTAATGCTTTAGATTTTTGGTCATTTGTATATATAAATTTAAATACACCATAATCTTTTAAAACCTGCCATACTTGTCCTTGTTGAATATCTCCTGTAAAATCACCGTCTTTAATTTTTTCAGGATTAAAAATTCTACTTGAGGGTTTTTTCCACCCAGGAGGATGTACAAATAATAAATATCCCTTATTATTCAGAATAGAATATGATTTCATTACAAATTTGGTCCATAAGTTATTACCATTTGACCCTGTCTCTGTTTTAGGGGTGTTATATGGTGGATTGCCCATTATAATATCAAAGTCATTCACTTTCTTACCATTAAATACAAGGGATTTATTAACAAGGAAACCACTTTTGGCGTCTATCTTTTCAATATTCGCTTTTGCATTAGGAGCTAGTTTTTTGAATAACTTACGGGCTATTTCATTGTTCTTTCCATTTATATCAATCATAAATAACATATTTTCAACAATGTGTTTAGCCGGGTCTTTTATTTCTCCCTTAAGACCTTCACATAATCTTAGAAACACCTTTATAGGAAAATTACCCATTCCATTAGCAGGATCTAACCATTTTAACTTAGGATTTGACCAAACCCCTTCAGGTAAACTATCTAACATCTCATCAACAAGTCTTAATGGGGTATAAATCTCACCATACTTTTGGCGTTCAATATCTTTTGGAGCAAGATGTTTGTTAATATAATCCAAAACTTCTGCCGTTTGACCTGGATATTTTGTATCATCATTAACATAATTTTTCATAGCCTTGTATGTCATCCCTTTATTACTGTCTAGAAATATTTTCAGATTGGGTAGGATTATATTTAAAAATAGAGCCTCCTTTGTCAGACTTGATTTTATTATACCTTTCTTAAGCAATAAGTCGCGTATATCATCTTGTAGTTCTAAATTAGACTCTAAATTATCGGTTAGTTCAGCAATATCTTTATAATCAGTAGCAAATACACCATATCTCATTAATATCTTAAAAATATCAAGATAAGCTAAACGCTTACTGATTATCTCTTCAAGATCTTTCTCACTCTTCTTTGCTACTTCTTCAGGTGGTTCACCCTGAAACATATTTTCCATTTCAAGAGCCTTAGCCTTTTTCAAATCAGTCCCTATTTTTCTTATTAATTCTTTCTGCAGTTTCTTTGATTCTTCTTTATGAGGTTCTATATTTGAGAAAAATCTACTATTTATTTTGATCGTATCATCTATATTTTTATTCATCATTTTACCACCATCTTCTAAATCTGTAGGTAAAGCGTAGCCCTTTTCTTGTTGTTTATCATAAATTTCAGTAATAGCCTTATCTTTCAATTCTTCTGTAGAAAATATATTTTTATCGTCATTGATTGAATATATATCAAATATATTACTAATAATTTTCTTCTTATCTTCGCTTGTTGGCGGTCTCTTTCTTCTAGTTTCAAATGCTTGTATCTGATATTCAGTAACTGCATTAATTGTTCTAAAATAGTTTAAATCTATTACAAATGCGTCTCTTTTCTGTGGACTTTGCGTTAAAGCACGATACATTTTTTGGATTCGTTCATCAACATCTGTTCCTGAATCTAATAATACAACAATATTTACACACGACAAAGATATACCCAAATTTAGCATATTTTGTGCTAAAATAATCAATCCCTTATTCTGTCTTCTTGTTTTTTCTTCAATGTCAAGTATTCTTTCTTTTAAAGGTTTATCTGATGGTTTATCATATTGAAATACTCCAAATTCATCCCCTACTTGGACTTGTATTGTTCCTGCTTCCTTTTGTATAACACCACTTAATTCTTCTTTCCAATCTACGCCTGATACTGCTAATATATTAAAATGTTTACGAAACCAAGGATGTTGAAATATAATGCCTGTTAAAGCCATTATACGTTTTCCAAGCGTAGAACCAGGTGATTTAATTTTAGGTAGAAACCATAGTTGTGAATGCACTACAAAATCTGATGTTATTAAACGCATTCTATCACCGGTTCTTTGGCATATTCTATCAATGCTTGTCATCACAGATGTAGAAATCATTTTATCATCGCTATCTTTATGATTTTGTATATCAGATGGACCCAGAAAATTAAGTAATCGGTTCATTGATTTTTGAAACTGAAAGCCTAAATGCCATTCACTTGGTTTTTTGAAAGAAGCACCATTATTAATAATAAATAATTTGGAAGTATCAGGCATACCCTTATCATCATTTTGTAATAATAATTTTTCCTCTAACCCAGGATAAAAATGTGTTTCAATTAAATGTATTTCAGGGAAACTCTGATATGATAGTTTTATATCATCAATTGATTTCCCAGTAAATATCATATATTCTAGCGATTCTTTAAAATTATCACCAAACGAATTTGTAAAATATTCTATATTAACATCCATTTCCTTAGCCTTTTGAACATCCTCATAGTCCCATATTATAATATTTTCAGAAGGTATTCTAAAAGCAAGTTTCGGTTTTCTATATGTTCCAGTCATATATACAATAGGAATTGATTTGAACTTATTAAGGGTTTCATCAATAACCTCCTCAATATCGTTATCTTCATCAAATTGTTTTATAGCAACTTTTACAGCTTTTTCTGCCTTTTGTGTTGCTTGTTTAAGATGTGCTTCATCAGATATAAAAAGATCAACTGGTGTTTTTTTACCAGGTAAAAGCCCCCTTAGTAGTTTTAATAGTGGTCTGTTTTCTAAGACAGGGTTCTTTATCATTTTAATTTTTTTTAATTTTCTTCCAGGATTGATAGGGTCATCTATCTCTTCTTCAATACAAACAGAAATCTTTTTCTTCTTACCTGGAACAACCTCATTATCTATTTCTAATACTCTTTTATCACATACATATTCTTCTACTTTAAATAATTCAATACTCATTACAAATATATGCTTTTCACCAGGGTTTAGTTCACCACTTTTCAGAATAGGATTATCTTCATCTTTTACATTTATAATTTTATATGTATTGAAATTTAAGAATTTATAGAAAAGTTCATCTATAAATTGCGACTGAGTTTCAGATTTAGCACCCAATAATACAACTATATTTTTGGCATTTATTTTTGATATTAATCCACCTGCTATATATGTTTTTCCACCTCTTGGTAAAATACCTATTAGAAATCTATTATTTTGCCCCCTTTTACCAGCCTGAAAATCTCTTATACCAGCACTTATATAATTTACTGTCATTTCTTGATGTAATAATAGAGATAATGGTTCATTTTTTCTTATCTTTTGAATAGATATACCACCTGCATCTTCAGGCAAATCAGGGTTTTCAAATAGTTTTCTAAGTTTTTCTTCAGTTATAGGTTTATATTCAGGTTTGACATAATCAAATAGCCTCCTTAAATTGTCAATCAAAGCTTTTTGACCGAAAACATTAGATGCCTCTTCTGATATATATTTTCTTCTTGCTCCTTCTTTTACCCTTTTAACAGCTTCTTCATTTGATACAAGCAATAGTATTTCTTTATTAATCTCATCAACATTTATTTTTTTTGCAGCACCAAAAATATTTAATATATCGTATTTTTCTATAGTTTTTTCTTTCTTATATAACTTAGAAGAGCAAAATATAAATCTAGGTTTATCTGATGTTTCTTTAACTAATTCTATTTTCTCATAAGAACAAGGATCTGCTTTTGGTATTTTAGTTTTTATCTCTTTATAGAATATTGTTATATCACTAGCACCTCCACTGCTACTTGTTTTAATTTCTCTCTTTTTGAGGTATGAAAATGAGTCATTATAGAAATTAGATTCATCTCCTCTTTCTAAAAGAGGTATTCTTTCAATCTCTTCAACTTTACCATTAAACATAAATCTATTACTTTGCCTTTCAAATCCAGGTAAGAACCCCATAGCTATAAGCACATCCCATAAACTTTCAAACATATCAGGAGCAAATGACTTATTTTCTAAAGTTTTATAGCCCAATAATGTATCGGTATTAATATTATCAATACTTGTAAATTTATTCAATAACCATATCAATAAGTCAAGGCGATTTCCATTTCTTAAATTATCAGGAACAGCCTTAAAATTTTCCAAATCCTTGTTCTTCTGAAGTTCTAATATCTTTTTCTGTATAATTTTTAAGGGATTCTCATCTGTAATAGGTGAACCAGTGCAAGGATGATATAATGTTTCACAATCTTTTTCATTATTTTCCATTTTAAGAACAGGTTTATTTGGTTCAACGTTTTCTTCTTTTGGTAATTCCTCTCCTTCTACCTTTTCACCATTTCCTTGTAAAGCAAGAGGAGCAGCAGCAACAGCAACAGGAACTTCACTTGATATTGCCGTAGACGACGCAACTTTAAAAACACGTTTTTTTGGCTCTGGAGCCGATGCAACAAAAGTAGGAAAAAATTCACTAGCTATAGAATTGGTATTATTTTTCTTTACTGTTGTATGTACTTTTCCATTTGCCCCTTGGTATTTAAATGTTCTTGCTTTACTTTTTTGCCCCACTGGTTGGTCCATTTATAGTAGAATAGATATTTTCGGAGTTGGATTTAGACCAATGGGCATAAAATTGACACCTTTTAAAATAAATGTAATATTCCATATATGAGTTCTAATCAAAAAGATGACTACGGAAATACCTCCTCATTTTCGTGATAGAAATGACTGGTCCCCCCTTCCTGAAACCGAAGTTGAACGCTTACAGGGAACATTATCCAATCACCTTAGACAGATTAATGCTCAAATGACCAAATCTACTCGTATCGAGTTTTTACAAACTCTTCTAGCAAAACAAAATCAGACATGTGCATTTGGTAAAAATGTTGGAGGTATTTATTGTTGGAACGAACCAAAGGAGAACTATATAGATAGTGTCTATACAGAAAAGAAATACTTGAAACTTCAATGGGGACATATTAAGCCACGGTGTCGCAAGGAGGAACAAACAACTGACGACTTATGTTTATTGTGTGCTAGATGTAATAATCAAATCCAAACATCTCGTCATCTACTACAATTAAAAGCAGAACTCCTTTCTAAGATTGAACATATTGATGCTATTATTTCTAGTAGAGCCTCCTCTTTAGAAGTGCCTATTTGAAATGGTTACGGGTCAAAATAACAGTACCTCGTCGCTCATCCAACAAAATTTGAAACATTTTTCACATGTGATATAAATAATCATGTCAGAAGAAATTGATCTTAAACATTATTATTATGTGGGTGCGAACAACTTAGAATGGGAACAAAGAAAAGCTAAGTTGGGTCACACAGAAGATTCATACAATCGTAAGTCTGGTTATGCTCCAGCTTATCAGAGTGATGATCCCTTTCGTTTTCGTCTAATCATAGAACTGTACAAACCCAGTCCTAAAAGCAAGATTGAGGAGATTGAAAAGACATGGATTGCCAAATTTCCACAGATTGAAAAATTAAAGGAGGATGAAGATAAATTAAATGTTGCCTCATCTACTGAAGCTATACGATTTACTGATCCTTCTGAATTCAAGACTATATTTCAAAAAGTTTTAGCAGATAAAGGTCTTTCTGGTTTATTTATTCGTGTATATACAACTCCTTCTGAAATTGAAGGTCTTCTACATATTCATAAAGTAAAACATCATTCAGTTGCACCACTTGAAAAAAGTTTATGCGGAATTAACTTGCGTCCGTATCAAGAGGAAGATATAAATGTTACGCTAAATGCATTTCTCGTTGAGAAGATTCCACGGGCATATTGGTCTATAATGTGTGGTCTGGGAAAGACACTTATGACATATGAACTCATTCTACGAATCAAGTCACAGAGTACACTTTTCGTAGTAAGTCGCAATGTTCTTCTAGAACAAGCTCTTACTGATTTTATGGAATATGGATGTCCAGTTGAAAATCTATTTGTGTATTCTGCAAATAAAATGCCCTCACACTTACAACACATAAAAAAGATACGTTCATTTACAGATCTCCCATCTGATAAACTATGGATTTGTGTTGTTTATTATGGAAATCTCTCATATCTTAAAGGAGCAGATGTCAATTTAATTGTATTTGATGAAGCACATCATCTTGTTCCTTCGGCTAAGAAAGATGAAATGTTAAAACCTAATGCTTCATCTGGAGATCTTTCTGGAAACCAGTTTGGTTTAAGTGATGCAAACATAAAGGCAAAGTGGCGTTTAGCTTTAACTGCCACACCAAAAGATACACCTTGTGTTGAAAATAATGTAATAAGTCGAATTGGCTTTACCTTTCTACCCGATCTCTTTGGACCTTGCCTTACACAGAGAAATTATGTATTTGGAAAGGAAAATGAGTTTCTTGCTCCTTTCGAAGTTGTTTCCATACGCGCAGAAGGTAATAAAATTCGCGAAATGATTGAAAGTTTACGCAGAGATCTTGATCTTCCTTCTGGAACATTTAAAGATTTCCTTGAACAATTTGGTGAATGGGCAACAGGAAAAAGAATGAAGTTGAAGGCGACTAAATTTATTAAGCCAAATACTGAAGAGGAAGAGGAAGACGAAGTCGATGATGAAGAGGAATTAGAAAACACCATTACACCTGAACTTACTCTATGGTATGCAGTTGTATCTATTCTTCTTTTAGAAATCATAAGGCGCAATGATAGAAAACGCATTGTCACATGTCACAATACAACAAAGAAAGCACAACTTTTCAAGCGTATCTTTAATGGGATTTGGCAAATGAAAAATAATACAAATCAATTGAGCATGACATGCGAAGCAGTTCATTCTCAGCAGAAAAACGCAGAAAATCAAGAGATAAAAAAACGATTCAAGGCAAAGGATGGTACTGATATTCGTATCTTATGTAACATTCGTACTCTAATGGAGGGGTTTGATGAACCATCTATTGATACAGTTCTCTTTGTTGATAATAAATGGAGCCCAATTGAGTGTATTCAATTTATTGGACGAGGTTTGCGAATTGATCCTACTAATAAAAAGAAGATAACGAAGGTCCTCATTCCATTCATTACACAGGAGATTATTCAAGATGAAGATCTTACCATTTTAAAGACTACAAGTGATTATGCTAATGTTCGATACTGTATAAAACACATTATCGAATCATTAGATCCAAATCAAGTTATTACAGGTACAATATGGGTTCCTAAGCCAAATGACTCTGTTCAAGATATTGAGAAGAAAATAGAAGATGAAGTTGATCCAACTGAACGAATTTATATTCCAAATGAATTCATGGATCAACATGATCAAAATCTTCTGGGAGTATGTCCTACAAGTGAACTTGCTGGGAAGTCATTTACAGAAGCTCGTATATGGATGCATGAACTTGTACGCCGCGAAGGATGGGGGCGTTTTAGTACAGAACAGGAGAGTCGAAATGCATGGGATCGCTACAGAAATACTCATATGCTTCTGAAGGGTATTCCCTATGATCCTGCGAAAGTGTATAAAGAAGTAGGTTATATTAACTGGCGCGATTATGCTGGTGTATTGCTTGCTCCAAGTGATATACAAGATTTATCTCCTGGTGAGATGATTACACTTATTTCAATGGGTCTTAACCCGATGGATCATACGATGACATCTTTACGCAAAGAGATTACTAAAATGTCAAGTCGTAGATTACCAGATAATCCTCGTCAAAAATGGAAACTCTCTATCTATGACTTGATGGAGAAAGTTAAACCAGGATCTACAGAGGCAATAAGGATTTGGGGAAAAAGAACAGATAAACTGTATATAGCTCTTCAAACTATATCTGTTCGTAATGTAATTGTATTTGAAAGTAAATGGACTGAAATCCATAGTAAAGATCTATCTATACCAGGTCTACCTACAGAAATCTTTGGATTAAGTTTCTGGGACAATTATGAACCAGCACTTTAAAAATTGAGTGATATTATATAAATATTTTTTGTAAGAAATGCCACCGAAGAAGGAAAAAAAAACAGAAAACGGAATTGATAATGCTGCTCCTATGACATTTACCAAGATGGAATCATTCCTTTGGCAGATTCGTGATATTTGTCGCGCCCGTGGTTTTCAGGTGTGGGGGAATCAGCAACTTGTAAATCAGATTTATCAGGATTTGCTCTTTATCTATCATATTCCGCGTTTGATGGCGCAGGGTATTCTTACACTTGATGTTAAGGCTATTGGTGAAGGAAAACTGACAGAAGTTAGTTATACATCTCTTCTTACACTCAAGGAACCTGAGCATATCTTGGCAGCTCTGCGGGCACTTTGGACTGAACTCCAAAACTCGGAAGTAGAGGATCTATTTGCTGGACGTAGTTTTATCCTCTTTGAAATTGCTAAGAAAGATAATAAGAAGAAGAAGTGCCTTGATTTAATGATGGATATTATCAAGTATGCTTCCAAGATAAATCTAGAGGTATATGATTCAAACGCTGGTTATACATATTTCAAGAAGGAACTAAATAAGGCAATTGCAAAGACGTTTGGTCAGTTCTATACTCCGCCAACAGTTACCTACTCTGTAGTGAAGATGGTTGATCCAAAGATTGGAGAAACTGTGCTAGATCCATCGTGTGGTTCTTGCTCATTTCTAGCGGAAGCCGCAAACTACATGGTCAAGACAGAAAAAGTAGACATGCCTACCGCATTTACTAATCTTTTCGGAGTTGAACTTGAACCATATATTTATGCAGAGGGTATTATGAATATGTTTATCAATTTCGGTATTCTGCCAAATATGAAGGATAATATCATTGAAAAGGATGCTCTAATTCATCTGTTAAGTGATCCTACCACATATTCTAAAATTATTGCGAATCCGCCTTTTGGTGCTGATGCCAAAGATTTTAAGGAGTGGTATTTTCAGACAATTATGGTCCCTACAAAGCCAGGTTCTTCAAAGATGAAAAAGAAGATTGTTGAAAATCCAGAGGCACATTTCAAGTTGCCTTTTCCAAATACTAATGAAAGTGCAATTCTCTTCTTTCAGCTTATTATTCTTAAATTGAAGGAAGCAGGCAAGGCAGGTGTCGTAATGAGTGCAACCATTCTGAACGATGGCTACAAGGACATGATGGAATGGTTTCTCAACTGCTGTTCTCTTGAGAAGGTCGTCATCAATCCTGCTGGAACTTTCAAGGAGCAGGGCACGGGCATTGAGACCTTCTCGTTTATCTTTACAAAGGGTAAGCCGACCACGATTGTGGAAATTGTTATGCTTGGTGCAGAGGATCATGTTGTGCGGACGCTGACTCTTGACCAAATCAAGGAGGCTGGATGGAAGCTTCAGTTGAAGGAGGAGGAGAAGAAGGTAGTGTATACTGGCGTCTATGAACTAAAGAAGTTGGGGGATATTGCCATTGGAAATAATGGTAAGGGTCTAGGCATCGAAGACACTATGAATTGTCCTGGTTCATATCCTATCTTAAGTGGTGGTATTAGCTATTGTGGCACATTCGGCAAGTTTAATCGTGATGAGAACATAATTAGTCTCAGTAAGTCAGGTTCATCTTCTGGATATGTAAAATGGAACAATGAAAAGTTTTGGGCATCTGACTGCTTTACTGTTCATCCACTTAATACAGAAGTTCTTAATAATCGATTTCTGTACTATAGTCTTTCTCTTCAACAGGAAAATATTTATAGGAAATATCAGGTTGGAGGAACAATTCCCCACTGTTACTGGCGTGATCTGGAAAATCTTCAAATCCCCCTTCCCCCTCTCCCGATCCAACAAGAAATTGTAGCCAATCTTGACTTTATCTTGGCTGATCCGCAAGATATGAAGGACTGTCTAGCGTTCACAGACAAAGCGATGGATCTGATGCTGAAGGATCCAACGGGCAAGCAGTTGGAGGATGTTCTCGGCGGTTTGCGACTTAAGCGTGCCTACTTAACTGACGCCGCTTCCGTGAAGTCCCAGATGGCAGCCGTCGTGCGTTCGGTTGGCGCACGCGGGTTTGAGCGGAAGAAGTTGGGGGATGTTTGCACATTTGAAAGGAGTAAAATTCAGGCATCTAAAACTGTAGAAGGGAATATACCATTTATTTCTCTAAAACTAGGATATCATAACGAATCAACACTTCCACATGATCAACATGTATTTATTAGTGCGATTCCTCAAGGAAATCGTAAAATGAAATGTCATTATCATTTTGGGGAATGTTCATATTCAGGTTTAATGTTTCATTGTAATCTTAAAAAAGAATCAATCATACCAAAGTTCTTCTATCACTGGATTTCTCAAAATATGACTTTACTTGATTCGTATGTCATTGGTATTCAACCTAGATTTAATCATGAAAACTTCTTAAATGAACTTATCAGTCTCCCTCCTCTCCCCATCCAGCACGAAGTCCTCGCCATTCTCAACGAGATGGAAGCCGAACTTACAACACTCGAGCAAATGGCGGCAAAGGCAGAGCAGCGTGCTAAGTTCATTCTCGACGGGTATCTGACTCCCCAAGCTATTGAAGCAGAGCCTCTAGCTGAAAATGTAATGATTACTCCTTCGCAGACTAAAGAAAAGCCTGTGAAGAAACGTGTGTTTAAGGTGGTTGCATCTTAACGCAGTCCTAGACAATATCAACGCGCAAACTATAATTACCCTTAAAAAAATGTTTATCAATTTAATAATCATCGTCATCGTCATCGTCATCGTCATCGTCATCGTCATCGTCATCTTCATCTTCATCATCGTCATCTTCATCTTCATCATCCTCGTCCTTATCTTCACTCAACTCATATCCTTCCTTATGGCTCTTTGCGTAACAATCAGGAGAATAATGTCCTCTGCGCCCGCAACGATAACACGTATCCGTTTGTTTTACAGATTTT
>Ga0114967_10004125_pt1 | contig 11764 bp, 12 predicted proteins | sample M_130628_MF_Meta_FD_92639 | JGI IMG/M metagenome (GOLD analysis project Ga0114967, IMG submission 92639) | Freshwater microbial communities from Lake Montjoie, Canada to study carbon cycling - M_130628_MF_MetaG | ecosystem: Environmental > Aquatic > Freshwater > Lake | place: Lake Montjoie... | reverse complement strand
CGAGGAATACGCGCTGGCGCGCACCGAGCGCAAACGCGGCACCGGCTATCGCGGGTTTGAGGTCGACGCCTCCAGCGCGGTCACGCTGGAAGAAGATCTGGCCCGCCGGGATCTCACCATTAACGCGATGGCCGAGGATGACGCGGGGCTGGTGATCGATCCCTACGGCGGGCAACGCGACCTCGCCGCCGGGATTCTGCGGCATGTGACGGCCGCTTTTGTGGAGGACCCGTTGCGCGTGCTCCGGGTGGCGCGTTTCGCGGCGCGCTTCGGTTTTCCGGTCGCCCCGGAAACGCTAGAGCTGATGCGAGCACTCGCCGCCAGCGGGGAACTCGACACCCTCACACCTGAGCGACTGTGGCGCGAACTCGAGCGCGCGCTGCTGGAGCCGTATCCCTGGCGTTTTATCGAAGTGCTCCGGGAGTGCGATGCGCTGCGCGTGCTGTTGCCCGAAGTGGATGCGCTGTTCGGCGTGCCGCAACCCGCACGCCATCACCCGGAGATTGATTGCGGCGAGCACCTGCTGTTAACGCTCAAACAGGCCGTTCGCCTGCATGCCAACGGGCGCGTGCGCTACGCGGTGCTGCTGCATGATTTGGGCAAAGCCGTGACGCCGGCCCAGCTGCTGCCGAGCCATCATGGTCATCAGGAATCTAGCGCCAGACTTGCCGAGGCCGTCTCACAACGTCTGCGGGCCCCGCAGGCGTATCGCGAACTAGCGGTGCTGGTGGCGCGGCATCACGTCACCGTGCATCAGGCGCTCGAACTGCGCCCCGGCACGGTGGTGGACCTGCTCGAAAAACTCGATGCTTTCCGTCGCCCCGAGCGCTTTGAAGAAGTGCTGTTGGCCTGTCTGATCGATGCCACCGGCCGTGGCGGTAAGGCAGATTCGCCTTACCCGCAGGCCGAGCGCTTACGCACCGCGCTGGCGAAAGTGCTGACGCTGGATGTGCGCGAAGTGCTTGCCGAAACCCCGCCGGGGCCCGCAGTAAAGGACGCCATTCGCCGGGCGCGCATGCGCTTGCTCAGCCCGGACGTGGGCGGGACTAGTGGGGAGGACTAGCGCCCCACACAGCCTCTAAGCGCTTATCGCGGCCGCAATGGTGACGGTAGAACTTGTAGCGCACGGCGTTGTGCTTGTAGTAGTCCTGATGGTAGTCCTCGGCCGCATAGAACGGCCCGGCGGCCACGATCTCGGTAACGATTTCCTGCTTGAATCGCCCGGATTTCTCGAGCGCGACCTTGCTCGCCTTCGCTGTGTCTGCCTGCGCTTCACCGTGGAAGAAGATCGCCGAGCGGTATTGCGTCCCCGCATCGCAGAACTGTCGATTGGGGGTGAGCGGGTCAACGTTGTGCCAGAACACCTCCAGCAGTTTTTCGTAAGTGATGACCGCCGGGTCGTAGACCACGCGCACCGCTTCAGCGTGTCCGGTGCCGCCGCTCGAGACTTCCTCATACGTCGGATCGATCTTGTTGCCCCCGATATAGCCAGACGTCACCGACACCACGCCGGCCAGCGCTTCGAAGGGCGGCTCCATGCACCAGAAACAGCCGCCGGCGAAAGTGGCCGCGGCCTGACCGGCCCCGGGAGGTGGGAGTTCGGTGGCCTGTGCGCTTAGGCCCAACATCCACAACGACAGTAGCAGGCTCATTACTCGGGACATGTTCGCTCTCCGTTAACCAACTGTGTAATAAAAACGCTGGGCGCGCGTTCAGAGATAATGGCGCTCATCCCGTACGGCAAAGTCGCGCAGAACAAGTTCATCGCCGAGCCCCAGCGCCATCACTTTGAAACTGGTGCCCATCTCGCTCGGCAGCAACAACATGCGCGCCTGCGCCGCCAAACGCGCCGCGGCCGAGGGCTCGGCCTGCATGGCCGACTGCAGATGCGCTTCGATGCCATTGGCGAGTAGAAATCCGGCCTGCGTCGAAAAACCCGCCACCTGCAGGCCAGCATTGACCGCCGCTTCCGCCACTGCGGTGAAGTCAACGGACGCGGTAATGTCCTGTAGCCCCGGCAGCCAGAGCGGGTCGTGATGCAGTCGATGCTTCCAGTAGCAGCGTACGCTGCCTTCGCCCCGGGCGGGGTGATAGTGGTCATGCCGGGGGTTGCCGTAATCCAACAGCAGCGCGAAACCCCGCCGGATGAAGCGCGGCAGGTCGGCCACCCATAGCGCTTGCTGGGCACTGATTTCCCCCACAAAGCCGCCAGGCAAGGCCAGACCGGCGAGTCGCTCTGCGAGCTGCGCGGCCAAGGCGCCGTCGGCCGGGCGTTCGTGCCAGATCAGCGTATCGGTGTCGTCGCAGCCAAGGCCACGTTCGAGGAAATTCTCCTCGTCGCACCGAAAAATTCTGGTCGGGAGCGCGTCGAGGATTTCGTTGGCGATAATCAGGCCATCAAACGGCACCACCGGCGCGTCGTGCAGCCAGCCGATCTCCAGCCTGTCCGCGAACGGTAGGGCGCCGAGGCGCGCCCTTTGTTCTGCGCGCAGCTGCGGGCTCAATTCCACAATGAGATAGCGGGCGGGCAGCGCATCCTCGGCCGCCAGCGCTTCGAGCACGCTCGCCGCCAGCCGCCCCGTGCCGCCGCCAAACTCGATGATGGTGTCGCCGTACGCGCGCGCGGCGTGCCATTGCCGCGCGAGCGTGCGGCCAAATAGCGGGGAGATTTCGGGCGCGGTCACGAAGTCGCCCTCGGCGCCAAACTTGCGGCTGCCGTTCATGTAGTAGCCGAGGCCCGGCTCGAAGAGCGCCAGCGTCATGTAGCGATCGAAGGGCAGGAAGCCGTCGTTGGCCTTGATTTCGTTCACGATCCGCAAGAGGAGTTCGGCGCTCAGCGCTAACTCTGGCGGAGAGGGATCGGGTAATCTCGACGGAACATCCACACTGTGTCCTTGGCCCAAACGCGGCGCCGCATCGTATCCCCCGTTATGAACGAAGTCATGCTTGTTACTGGCGCGGCCCACCGACTGGGCGCGGCAATTGCGCAACGCCTGCACGCCGAGGGCTATCGCGTAGTGGTTCACTATCACCATTCCGCCGCCGCCGCGAACGCGCTGGCGGCGGAACTCAACGCGCGCCGGGCTGACAGTGCCACGGCTTTGGCCGCAGATCTTGCGGATCCGGCAGCGTTACCAACGCTCATCGCCGCTGCCGCTGCCCGCTGGGGTCGCCTCGACGGGATCATCAACAATGCAGCTGTTTTTCGCCCCACCCCGCTCACTGACGCCACGCTGGACGATTGGTCGAGCATGATGAACGTGAACCTGCGGGCGCCGTTTTTACTCAGTCAGGCAGCGATGCCCTGGCTGGCGGAAAGCGGCGGCAGCATCGTTAACGTCACCGATATTTATGTCGATCGCCCCAAAGCCAATCACGCGATTTACTGCGCGACCAAAGCGGGACTCGCGGGTCTCACGAGGGCGCTGGCCCGCGATCTGGGACCCAAAATCCGCGTGAACGCCGTCGCGCCGGGCGCCATTCTGTGGCCTGAGCAAGGGGATTCAAGCGAACAAAGCAGGCTGCTGGCCCGCACGCCGCTGGGCCGCGCCGGCGAGCCAGGCGATATCGCCACCGCGGTGTTGTATTGCCTGCAGGCGCCTTATGTCACCGGCCAAATCATGGCGGTGGACGGCGGACGCAGCGTGGTGGATTAAGGCTCGACGCGCTTACTTTTTGAAGCGCGTAGCCGCATCAAAGTCTGGGATAGGGCTAGCAAGATGCCAGACCGCAGGACCTGATTCGTACCACCACTTCTGATGGTCGCGTACGGTTGAGGCCATGCCCGTCTCTTCGCTATAGAACTGAATGTCGACGGTGACGCGCGCTTCATCGCCCGGCCCGTTCCGCAACAACTCAACCTCGTTGTAATGCGCGACCTTCCACGGTTTATAGCGCGCCAACACCGGCATCTCGACCTCCGCCTCGCCCTCCCTGGCCTTCAGATAGCGCGAGGCCTCCTCGAAAGAGCCCCAGCGAATGAGCTTGCGGTAGGCGTCCAGCGTGTCGGTGAGCGCCACTTCGCGCTGGTCGTGCGCCTTGCGTGCTGCCGTAGCACAGCCCGTAAGCGAGACCACCATGACGCCCAGCAGCAGGCTGCACAGCGACCGACGGAGCACGGGGCATTCAGTCATTCGCGGAGCCTCCTGAGCGGGTCGGGGCGGGAGAAAAAAGCTTCAACGGTGCGGTGCGGGCCTGCATCGCCGCCCATAGGTCTGCATAAGACTGGCGCAACTGCGGATGCAGCGCATCGCCCGCGATTTCCGCCAAAGGGCCCAGCACAAAGTTGTATTCGAGAATGTCTGCGCGAGGTAGCGGCGGCGTGGCAGTGATCTGGTCGCCGTAGGTGAGCAAATCCAGATCCATCGTGCGGGCAGAAAACTTGGGCCCGCCGCGGACTCGCCCGCAGGCGTCTTCAATCTCCCGCAAGCTCCGCATCACGGCTTCCGGCGATTCATCGGTGTCGATGCCCACCGCGAGGTTGAGGAAATCGTCGCCCTCAAAGCCGGCCGCAGGCGACTGGTAAGCACTGGAGAGCAGCAACGCGCCGTAGCGGGCCCGCAACGCGGCGAGCGCCTGCGCGATATGGCGCTCCGCCGCCATATTGCTCCCGACACTGATGTACGCCCGGGCACTCACGCGGGGCGGCTGCGCTCGATTTGGATGCCCACGTCGCGAACCTGCCGCACGGCCGATTTCTTATTGATTCTGATCTTCACCCACAGCACCCCGAATTCCGCGAACAAGGTGTCCGCAATCGTCTCCGCCAAACGTTCAACCAACAGAAAACCGCTGGTTTGGGTGAGTTGAATGACGCGCTTGGTGACAGCCTTGTAGTCGACGGTGTCGTCGATGGAGTCGCTACGGGCTGCCGGGCGGATGTCCGTGCCTAAATCCAGATCGATTTCGAGCGTCTGCTCGAACTGGCGCTCCCAGTCCCAGATGCCAATGACGGCGTCCACGCGAAGCCCGTGCAAAAAAACGATATCCATTGCCATCCTGAGGTGCCGCCCTGATTGGCCTGTTAAGTGAGTCGCAGTATAAAGCTTAACCCGCATAGTCGCCGGTTAAGGCCGGCTGAAAGTGAAGATGATTTCAGACCTCGTGTTCATCCTTGCCAGCTATCTGCTGGGTTCGGTTTCCGCCGCCGTCGTGGTGTGCCGCGTTTTGGGCAAAGGCGACCCGCGCGAAACCGGCTCTGGCAACCCCGGCGCCACCAACGTCTTGCGCGCCCACGGCAAAGGCCCGGCGGCGGCCACGCTCATCGGGGATATCGGCAAAGGCGTGGTGCCTGTGCTGTTGGCGCGCTGGGCGGAGCTCGGACCGCTGGTGATTGGCGGTTGCGCCTGCGCCGCCTTTTTAGGCCATCTTTTCCCAGTGTTCTTTGGCTTTCGGGGCGGCAAGGGCGTCGCGACTTTTGTCGGCGTGCTGTTGGCGATGTCGCTGTGGCTGGGTCTGGCGTTTATTGGAACCTGGCTGACGGTGGCCGCGATTACCCGCTACTCCTCGCTCGCCGCGCTGCTTGCCACCGCGGCGACACCGCTCATTGCGGGTCTGGCGCTGGGCCTGCCCGCGCCGATGGTGGTGGCGACCACCGTCATGGCAGCGGCGATTCTCTATCGCCACAAAGCCAATATCGCGCGCCTGCTGGCAGGCACCGAAGGGCGCATCGGCAAACGCGGCGCTTAGGGCGGCAGTAATTCTTCCAAAGACCAACGGGGCCGCACGCTAAAGGCAGGCGCGCTGCTGGCCCCGGCGGCAAGCCGCAGGCTGCCGGCATAGGCCACCATCGCGCCGTTATCGGTACAAAACTGCAGCGCCGGGTAGCGCACCTGCACGTTCATCTCCGCGGCCAACGTGCCCAAGCCGGCGCGAAGCGCGCGGTTGGCGCTCACCCCGCCCGCCACCAGCATGGTCTTGCGACCGGTCTGACGCAAAGCCCGCCGGCACTTAATCACAAAGGTATCCACCACCGCATCGGAAAACGCCCGGGCGATGTCCGCCTTTGAACCAGGGTCGGCTGCGTACTTGCGCGCGGTCGTGGCGGTGAAGGTCTTCAGGCCGCTGAAGCTGAAATCCAGCCCGGGCCGGTCGGTCATCGGCCGGGGAAAACGAAAGCGGGTCGGATCACCGTCCAGCGCGAGTTTCTCGACCGCGGGCCCGCCTGGATAATCGAGGCCCAATAATTTTGCGGTTTTGTCGAAGGCTTCGCCCGCCGCATCGTCCAGTGATTCGCCCAACACCCGGTAGCATCCCAGCGCCGCCACATCCACCAGCATGGTGTGACCGCCGGAAACCAACAGCGCCAGAAACGGGAAATCCGGCGGGTCGGGCTCGAGCATGGGGGCAAGCAAATGGGCTTCCATGTGATGCACGCCAAGCGCGGGGATCGCCAATGCGAAGGCCAGCGCTTGGGCCACGCCGGCGCCCACCAGCAGAGCACCGATGAGTCCGGGCCCAGCGGTGTAGGCGATGCCCGTGAGATCCGGGAGTGCTCGTCCGGCGCTGGCCAGCACCTCGCGAGCGAGTGGCACCACCCGCCGCACGTGGTCGCGAGAGGCCAGTTCGGGCACCACGCCGCCGTAAACTCGGTGCATATCGATCTGGGTAAAGACCTCATGCGAGAGCAGGCCAGCGCCCGTTTCGTATAGCGCGACGCCTGTTTCATCACAGGAAGTTTCGATGCCGAGGACCAAATGGGGCGCTCGATCAGATTTTGCGGTAGACATTATGGTTGACGCTCGATAGGATTTCGGCCCTCTAGAAATAGCCTAACGCCCAAATCCCGAGAAGTCGCCCGTATGCCATCAGTCCGAGTCCGCGAGAACGAACCTTTTGACGTGGCCATGCGCCGCTTCAAGCGCTCCTGTGAAAAAGCCGGCGTACTCGCCGAAGTCCACAAGCGGGAGTTCTACGAAAAGCCCACTCAGGAACGCAAGCGTAAAGCCGCTGCCGCCGTTAAGCGCTGGCAGAAGAAAGCCGCGCGCCAGAACGCCCGCCGCGTCCGTCTCTACTAAGCCCTGTTCGCGGGGCTGACTGCCCATGGCTTCAGACACCAGAGACCGCCTCAACGCGGATATCAAAACGGCCATGAAGGCCGGGGACAAAACGCGTCTGGGGACGCTGCGATTCATCAGCGCAGCCCTTAAACAGCAGGAAATCGACACCCGCACCGACCTTGATGAATCTGTCGTCATTAGCATCATCACCAAGATGGCCAGCCAGCGCCGCGATTCCATCTCGCAGTTCGATAGCGCCGGCCGCGACGACCTTGCCAGCAAAGAGCGGGAAGAACTGACCGTAGTAGAAGAGTATTTGCCCACCCCCCTGTCCGCAGAGGAAGTCGCCACTTTCGTTGAGGCGGCAATTGCAAAACTCGGGGCGACCAGTATCAAGGACATGGGCAAGGTGATGAACGAACTCCGTCCCCAACTGACTGGCCGCGTCGATATGGCCGCCGTCAGCACCTCCATCAAGCAACGTCTCAGCGGCTGAAGCCGCAGCCTCACTCGCCAGCCGGCCAATCCCCTAGAATCACCCTGACGGCAATCCAGCCGCAGCAGGGACTTCAATGGCCGGCAAGATTCAGCAACCCTTCATTGATGACCTGCTCACGCGTGTCGACATTGTCGAAATCGTGGGGCGCTCGGTCACGCTGAGAAAAGCCGGCCGCGACTTTCAGGGCCTGTGTCCCTTTCACAACGAGAAAAGCCCCTCGTTCACAGTGAGTCCCGACAAGCAGTTTTATCACTGCTTTGGTTGCGGCGCCCATGGCTCAGCCATTGGCTTCCTTATGAATCATGATGGCCTGAGCTTTGTGGAAGCGGTGGAAGATCTCGCCGGCCACCTGCATTTGCCCATCCAGTACGACACCGAGACCAACGCGCCGGCCGCACCCAGTCATCGCGGGCTCTACGAGCTCATGAACGAGGCGCAACAGTGCTACGCCCGGGCGCTGCGCGAGCACCCGGCGCGCGAGCGCGCGGTGGAATATCTCAAACATCGTGGCCTCACCGGCGCGATCGCGAAAACTTTCAATCTAGGTTATGCCCCGCCCGGCTGGGACACGCTGACCAGCCAGCTTGGCACGGATGTCACCCGCCGCAGTCAGCTGGTGGAAGCCGGCCTTGCCGTGCAACGCGACAATGGCACTTTCTACGACCGCTTCCGCGACCGCATTATTTTCCCGATTCTCGATCGTCGCGGCCGCTGCGTGGGTCTTGGCGGACGCGTCATCGACCAAGGCGAGCCGAAATATCTCAACTCTCCCGAAACCCCAATTTTCCATAAGCGACGCGAGCTCTATGGCCTGCATCACGCGTTACGAAGCAGTGGGCGGCCCACACGCATCATCGTGGTCGAAGGCTATATGGACGTGGTCGCGCTGGCCCAGCACGAGGTTAACAATGCGGTGGCCACTCTCGGCACGGCGACCAGCGACGAGCATCTGGAGCAAATATTCAAGCAGGTGAGCGAAGTCGTGTTCTGCTTCGATGGCGACAAGGCCGGGCGGCGCGCCGCGTGGCGCGCACTGGAAACCGTCCTGCCCTTGCTCTCCGAAGGCCGAAAAGCCGGGTTCTTGTTCCTGCCGCAGGGCGAAGATCCGGACAGCCTTGTGCGGGCCGAAGGGAAAGCGCGCTTTGAGCAGGCGGAGCATCTCACCCCGCTATCCAGTTTCCTGTTTGACGAACTCTCTGTCCGCGCGGACATCAGCAGCATGGACGGCCGCGCCCAGCTCGTGGCTCTGGCCCGTCCTCTGATCGGTAAAGTCCCGGCGGGCCCGTTTCGGCAATTGCTTGGCCAGCATCTGCAAGGCCTGGCCCAAACCAGCGTGCGGCTAGGGCCGGCGGCCCCCGGAGCGCCGTCGCCAAACCGACAAGCAGGACGCCCGAACAACCGGCGAGCCGTGCCATCGCTGCTACGCCAGGCGATTGGTCTGCTGGTACGACGTCCGGCTCTGGCGCCGCTGGCCCGCGACCTGCCGGCGATCGACGTCTCCTCTGATCCCGAATCGGCGCTGCTGGTCACGCTGCTAGAACTAATCGAGCGAAGCCCGGGACTTAACGCCGGGTCCTTGATGGAGAGCCTGCGCGATGCCCCGCAATCCGGCTTACTGGAAGAAATTCTCCAGCAACCCGTGCTGTTGGCCGAAGACCACTGGTCAAGCGAATTCAGTGGCGCAATTGAGCAGCTCCTGAAGCGGCGCGAGCGCCAGCGGTTCACTCGATTGGTCAACCAGCAGACGCGAAAGCCTGATCTCGAGGGCGAGTGAGCGGAAGAAAGGGCTGTCATCGTGCGGTTGATCGACTACAATCCGGAGTCCTTTTGCCCGTTCTGGCAAAAAGCCGACCTTGAACTAGACTCAAAGCCTCTCACGGGGGCCCGCAGCCCCGCCGGTTTCGGCGTTTTTCGTTTCAAATCAGACCAAAGGCAGATCTCAGAACATGGATACCCCTGAAGAATTGGAATCCACCGACGAGCAGTCGCTGCTCAAACGGCTCATCGCCAAAGGCAAGGAACAAGGCTTCCTGACGTATCACGAGGTCAATGACCACCTGCCTGATGGCATCGTCGATCCCGAGCAGATCGAAGACATCATCAACATGATTAGCGAAATGGGGATCCCGGTGCATGAAACTGCGCCGGACACCGACACCCTGCTGCTAAACGAGACCGATGTCGACGAAGAAGCCGCTGAAGAAGCCGCCGCCGCTATCGCCGCCGTTGACACCGAATTTGGTCGCACCACCGACCCCGTCCGGATGTACATGCGCGAAATGGGCACGGTGGATCTGCTCACCCGCGAAGGCGAAATCAAAATCGCCAAGCGCATTGAGGAAGGCCTCAATCAGGTGCTGTCCGCGCTCGCGGATTTTCCGGCGGTCTCCGAGCAGTTCCTGAAGAACTACGACCGATCGGTTCAGGGCGAGATCAAAATTACCGAACTCATCAGCGGTTTCATTAACCCTGACGAAGAACCCGGCGAAGTGCGGGAAGACATCGAGGCGGCGCTAGCCGTACCCGAAGTGCCGCCGGGCGCCGAAGAAGAAAGCGCTGAAGACGGCGAAGACGCCGACCCGATCGCCAACCAGCTTGATCCGGAAGAAGTGAAGCTTCGCTTCGAAGACTTCCGGGCGCTCCGCAAGAAAGTGCAAGCCACGACGACGAAATACGGCCGCGCGCACGCCAAAACCGAAGAAGCCCGCAAAGCGCTGCAGGTAAAGTTTCTCGAATTCAAGCTCCTGCCCCGTGTTTCCGAGGCCCTTGGCGACATCGTGCGCAGCGTGGTGAAGGACGTGCGGTTGCACGAAAAGACCATTGCCGAAATCTGCGTCCGTCATTGCCAAATGCCACGCAAGGATTTTCTGGAAGCGTTTGGCGAGGCTGAACTCGACAGTAACTGGCTGAAGAACCTCAGCCGTAAAAAGAAACCTTACGTGAGCGCGCTGAAAGAGCGCGCGACCGAAATTGGTGAGGCGGTCGACGGACTGCTCGGCATCGGCCAGAAGGCTGGCGTGACCATCACCGAAATCAAGGAAATCAATCGGCGGATGTCCACCGGCGAAGCCAAAGCCCGCCGCGCCAAGAAGGAGATGGTAGAAGCCAACCTCCGTCTGGTGATTTCGATCGCCAAGAAGTACACCAACCGTGGCCTGCTATTCCTCGACCTCATCCAGGAAGGCAACATCGGGCTGATGAAGGCGGTGGACAAGTTCGAATACCGCCGTGGCTACAAGTTTTCGACCTACGCCACCTGGTGGATTCGTCAGGCCATCACGCGCTCGATTGCCGATCAGGCCCGCACCATTCGTATCCCGGTGCACATGATCGAAACGATCAACAAACTGAACCGCATCTCGCGGCAAATCCTGCAGGAAAAGGGTCGTGAACCCACGCCGGAAGAACTCTCCCAGAAGATGGAGATGCCGGAAGACAAAATCCGTAAGGTGCTGAAGATCGCCAAAGAGCCCATCTCGATGGAAACGCCGATTGGCGACGATGAAGACTCCCATCTGGGCGACTTCATCGAAGACACCAACATTCAGGCGCCCATCGACTCGGCGACCTTCGAAGGCTTGTGTCGCGCCACCCGCGAAGTGCTGGAAGGCCTGACGCCGCGCGAAGCCAAAGTGCTCCGCATGCGCTTCGGCATCGACATGAACACCGACCACACGCTGGAAGAGGTGGGCAAACAGTTCGATGTCACGCGCGAGCGCATTCGTCAGATCGAAGCCAAGGCCCTGCGCAAGCTGCGTCATCCTTCGCGCTCAGAACGTCTTCGCACTTTCCTCGATTAAAGACATCGAAAGCTCGGCATTCGCGCCGCGAGTGCCGAGCCCCGTCGCAACGCGGGCCTGTAGCTCAGTCGGTTAGAGCAGGGGACTCATAATCCCTTGGTCCTCGGTTCGAGTCCGAGCGGGCCCACCATTTCTTCATCCAAGGCAGTCTCTCAAGGTTCAGGGACCTCCAAAAAATCCAGCTAATTCAATACTTAATCATCCAAGAAGGTGTCGGGGCAATCGTTGCTTTCCAATCGGGGCGGGAGTAGGTTTGACGGTAACAAGGACTTATTGGCAGCTGCCAAAAAGGAGTTACCGTCATGCTTGACAAGCTTACCGACGCCAAAATCAGCAACGCCAAGGCCAAACCCACCGCCTACAAGCTAGGAGACGGCGGCGGCATGTATCTGCTCGTGACCCCCAAGGGCCAGAAATGGTGGCGCTTTGATTACCGCATCGACGGTCGCCGCAATACCATGGGGCTG
>Ga0114967_10004123_pt1 | contig 11769 bp, 17 predicted proteins | sample M_130628_MF_Meta_FD_92639 | JGI IMG/M metagenome (GOLD analysis project Ga0114967, IMG submission 92639) | Freshwater microbial communities from Lake Montjoie, Canada to study carbon cycling - M_130628_MF_MetaG | ecosystem: Environmental > Aquatic > Freshwater > Lake | place: Lake Montjoie... | reverse complement strand
TCCATAAGTAGCGTAATTCGCATCATCATCTTTTTCAAGAATGTTTAAAAGTAAAGCAGCGGTCAAAGCATATCTTTTTTGATAGGTTATGCAACTACCGATTCCTTGTGGGTCATTCTTTACCGGTGTCATTGTGTAATTACTTTCAATCCATTCGCCTGATTCGTGCATTACTAAGGTTGTAAGTCCATTATCTCCAGTAGGGAATTGCATTACTGCAAGTCCTGATTCTGCCAATGGTTCCTCAATGGCATCAATAATACTTCCTAAAGATGCATACGTTGATTTAAAGAAAGGATTTTTAGCATCCTTACGGATTCCCTCAACTTTAATTTTAAAGCAAATTAATGCCTTACAAATTTCTTTTACTGATTCGCTTTTTTTCATTTTGTTTTGATTTAGGTTTTTGGTTTATTGTTACGTTAAAATGATAGAAGTCATACGCTAATATAACTCCTATAAATGTTAATAGCATTCCCATTAATCTTGCTTTATTGTTAATGTATGCAATCCTTCTTCATAGATTTCAAGACATTTGCCGGTAGTAATAAACTCAACCGATGGAGTGATGTTTGGCCATTGTGTTTTTTCTACATAATACCAGCTTTGAATAAGTTGGAAGATGTCACCTTCTTTGTCTATCATAGAACAAGAAAGGTCAATGAATTTAGTGTTTAATTTTCCTTTGTTAATTAAGTGTACTGTTGTCATTTGATTTGATTTAAAGTGTGTGAAATTGATGAATAAAAAGTGTAAATAAAATTGTTACGATTGCAACCAGTAAGATTGTAAAGGTCTTTGAGTGTAAGAAGTTTTTTTGTTTCATTTGATTTAATTTGATTTAGGTTTAAAAAAGTGTGCGTTGATTGGCCGCACCCCCACGTCTTTCGTTTATCAGGATTCAAAGATAAGGTGGATATTATTCTAAAACAAAATTATTTTGAATTATTTTGAAAGTATTTTTAATAAATAGCGTAACTGATTGATTTACAATAGTAATACATATTAAAATCAACTAAAAAAAAGTATAAAAAAACCCCGATATAGAAATATCAGGGTGCTTATTTACCTAAAATCCAAATCAAAAAACACTACAAAGTTAAAATATATTAAGATTCCTCATCTTCCTCAAACAATTCATCGTGCATCTCGCTGATGCAATCATCTATTATCTTGATTGACTTTCTTATTATTCGCTTAATTCTTTTACTATCTTCTCTACTCATAATTTGAGTGTCCATACCTTCTACTGAAGATATAGCAAAATATGCCGCAGTAATATAATCACTCCTGGTTGTTGTTTCAACTTCAATTTCATCCTCCAGTTCTACTTCCAAAATTTCCTCATTAACAACTTCTGCAATAATCTCTTTTATTTTTTCATCAGTTATCATAAAATTAATTTAATCTTCAGTCCAATCAGGAAACTCCATTGGTATATTAACTTCTGTATTCATCTTAGTTTTTTAATAGTTGTAAATCAGGTCTGTCCTCATCAACTTTGCGGCCCATCTGCTTTGCATTAATTCTTATTGAATTTAATTTCCTATATTGTTTGCAAAGTGATTCAAGCATTGCAATTCTTTCACTCATTGGAACGGATAAAAGCATTTGTTCTATTTCTTTTTTCATAGTTTTTTTGTAGTTTGTTTGTCAGTTTTAACCTTACATTTAAGATATAATTAGTAATTATTTATCAATTTTAGTATGATACTTTCCGCACGTTGCACATCTCATTTGTATCTTTTTTACGCCTGTTGCAGATACCATCTTTCTTGCCCTGATTATTTGGTCAGAACCGCACTCAGGACAACTTCCTCTATCAGCTCCAAAGATAACTCCGTAATGTGTCTTTGCTTCAGTATGCTTTGATAATTCTTTGTAAACTTTCTCCAGCACTATGACATCCATCTTACAATATTTGACCATCTTACCCATACTCACTTTACACTTATTAAGCATTATTTCTTTCCACATTCCGTAGTCAGTCTTAATCTTTTGACCAACCCCTAAAAACTTTGCAATGTAATCTAACTTATTGCTATTGAATTTAAACTTTGACCGACTAATCTTCAAGGTGTCAATGGTAACATATTTAGGGAACATTTCAATCCGATGGAATAAGCACCTGGTTCTAATCCAACTCAAGTCAAATCTATCTCCATTATGACCGATAAGCTCATCAGCTTCATTTGCTATATTAACAAACTTCTGCAATAAGGTCTTATCACATTGTTTGGAATCCCACTCCAAAGAATGTACTTCCTTAGAATCTTCCCACTTGTAGCAAATGCAGATGATAGCACGTTCCTTGATTATACTTTCAGGCCCAATGTTTAATTTGAATCCTGATTGCCAAAATAAGCCAATGTTGGCTGAAACCTCAATATCAAAGAATAATCGTTTTCGGTTTGTTCTAACTTTTTGTAAAGTCATATTTTGAAGTATAGATTTGCTTCTGCTTTCCTACGTTCAATTAAACCCTTTAAAACCTTTCCTTTAGCACTTATATACTTTGTTTCAAACCACTCTCTAATTGCCTCGTTTGATGCCTTAGAATTGATTAAATTGAACAAGGTTAATGAACCTCCGGTGTTAAAGGTATAACTTAATAATGAATCAAACTGATTTTGATTTAATTCTACTGTCACTTTCTTTTTAATAATTGTGACAAACTTGCTTAAAGTTTGCAATAATAATTTCTCCGCACCCTCCAAAGTAATGACCTCGCCCATCTTTATTGACTTCCCATCTGCCCAAAAAGTGTTACCATATCCAATAGTAACTTTATTCGCTGGACATAGATAGGCCTTTAAAACACAGCCCTCATATTTTTTGATTAGGTCAATGCAATTCTTTGATGGTATCATTTTTACTTTCTAAAAAAGTGAGCGATAATTGAAATTAGTAAAGCCATTAATAACCACAAATTTAACTTTGTGCTATTGTCATATTTCTTGTGAGCTTGTTCTCGTTCCGAAATCATTTGTTCAATGATTGTCCTTTCAGCCATACTTTGCTTAACAATAGTATCGTGGATGACTGGCAAGTTTTTATAAATGTTTCTATATATGTAAACTAATCTTTGATTATACTTCAATAACTCAATAGTATCTGCTTGATGTATTGTATCAATTCTTAGGTCATTTAAGACATTTATTGTATCAAACCAAGACTTGTATTGACTTGAATCGGAAGTTGTCTTAATCGGGATGCAAGGATACCACAATGCCGATTTTGTAGCAACAACTTCAGGGTAATTGATTTGTGCTTTATTGATTTGCCTTTCAGCTTTTTTAACCGAATAGCACCCACTTAATAAAAGTAATAAAATTATTACCCTCATTATGCTTCTTTTTTGAATGTTTCTCCAGTTGAATTAGTAAGAAGATTTTTAATTACATAAGCAAGAGCAGTAGTTAATGCAGTTGTTCCAACTACTTTCCAATCAATAGACAATGAACCAGCTTGAACAGTAGAATAAACTATTGTAATTACTGAAGTTAAAACTGCTAAGATTAAACCTTTGCCAAAGTCAGCAAGATTCAAATTTAAAAATGTAGATTGTTTCATATACTTTTATATTTTTTTGTTTTTAATTTACTTTTCTAATTTAACAATTCTTATTTCGTGGTCGCTTACATCATCCTTTAATCGTTCAATATCTTTCTTATTACTAATGTCGGACATAAGTATTCCCTGAACAGTCTGCTCAAACTTATCTATTTTCTTAATTAGCATTTGACCTATATATCCAATAATGGCAATTACTATTCCAATTAAGACATTGGTTAATTCTTGTGATGTCATAATAAAACTACATTTAAAACGTTAGCAACATAAGTCCATATAATATCATCACTTGCTCCCCATTGTTGAACAATAGTAGATGAGATTTCAACATTACCAGCAAACAATTCAATAGCTGATTCAGGAAGTGCAATAACATTTCCGTTCTCATCAGTTGTATTTCCCGGTGATTCCATTCCGATAAGTTTATAACTTACCTTACCATTGCCATTGTCAAAATGATAATCAAAGAAGTTAGTTAAAGATAAAATTGTAGCAACTTTATTCCCATTGGAAGTAAAGATTGTTGTCGGTTGTATTTGTTTTGTGTTCATAATTATAATTTAATATAGCCAAATCCCAAATGGTTGATAACTATTTGTTACACTACTCATAGTTATTGTAGTTGGTAATAAAGATTGTGAAGTAATATATCCAGCAAGTTTTGCTGAATTTGTAAAATCAAAAGTGCTTGTAGCGTTATTTGCTGTTGCAGCTCCGCATCCCATATAAGGCGATACTGAACCACTTGAATTATTAGCTAAGAAAGCAATGTAATAAACTCCAATACTTGCAGAATAAGTAAAAGCAAATGCTTTACTACTCCAAGTGTTTGCAGTAGGAGCGGTGAATATTGTTCCATCATTAACCGTAGAATCCACCCTTGTTAGCGTTCCACCTGAATAAGAATATAAACCAAATCCGTTATAGTTATTTGCGACATAAGTTCCTTTACCAGCAACATACCATTTAACTCCAGTAATAGTTGTTGCCTTTGGAATGTAACAAGCTACTAAATATAATTGTGCATTATTTATAACTAAATTTGTTGTAATTGCTCCAACAGTAAGCACGTTTAAATTTATAGATTTTACTGAGCTTCCCAATGCTTGATATGCTTGATTGACATTCCAATCTAAATTTGAAGTCCTTACATAATTAGTAAGCATTGAAGCAGTATCGGAAATGTTGACTTTTAAATTAACCGCAGATGTCTTAGCGTAATTAGTAAGCATTGAAGCAGTATCGGAAATGTTGACCTTTAGTGCAAAATTTGTCTTTGTTGCAATCGTTGTTGATGTATCTACTATTGCATAAATATTTCTATTTTTCCAAACCTTTTGAGTATCGGAATAAGCTAAGACTTGATTATTTAATTTGCTATTTATTTGTACATCGTGTATCTCATCAAGCTCGTAACCATTTTGACATTTAACAAATATAGCACCATTACCAGCGTTTGACTTTACCACCACTCCAAGATATACAAGATGTGTCGGAGCTTGTGGTTTAACTTTTGTATAACTTCCTGATATGGTATCAAGATAAATAATATCCCCATTTGAATAAGCAGCAGTATTTAGTTTCTCAATCTTACCGCTTAAAATAACCCACCCAGTATCTTGATTTGCTATTGAACCAGTTACGAATCCAAGTGTATTTGCTGAAGTAGAATCGTGTTTACTATTCGCTAATCTTACCGCTGGTGATTCATTGTTATTTCCTGACATTGTTAATGCCACAACCTTTCCATTGGTAAGCGTTACTCCAGCATCATTGTGAATCTTAACCATTACAACCGTAGCAGTATCATTTCCGAACCTACCATTTTGACCACCACCGCCAACACTATCTTTAATAGCAAACCTAACTCCACCCTTGTAAAATATTATTGAATCCTTACCAGCAGTTCTTGTAATGCTTTGAATCCATTTGTTTGCAGTATCTACTGAATGCAGATAAGGACTTAGCATAGCACTTGTATCTGCTATATTAACTTTTAAATTAATTCTGTTACTTAAAGATAATGTATCAATTTTCCTTAAATAATTTCCAAGCATTGTACTCGTATCACTTATATTAACTTTAAGATTTATTCTATTTGAAAGTGAAGTGCTATCAAAAGTGCTATCTCTATATTGAAATACTTGTATTCCATTATGATAAGCATAAACCGAATCCGAAAATCTTTTTAATGAATCAATCTTTAAATCAATTCTATTTGAAAGTGAAGTGCTATCAAATGATGCACCACCACCACTAACTTGCGACCATACTTTAGTTTTTGGATTGTAATAGTAAAATCTATTATTGCAAGAATCAAAAGCAATAGCCGCCTTTTTAATCAAGTTAGATTTTAACGTAGGTACTCCGCAAACAGATGGAATTGACAAAGTAGAATCAAAAACCATTCTATTAGCACGATATCCATACTGCGGCATTTCCTGATAAACTTGTCCAAAACTGACAAGGCAAAAAATGACAAGACAAAAAAGTATTATTGTTTTTTTCATATTAGTTGTAAACTCTAATTTCTAAAGGTAAGTATTGACCATCTATATTTACAGCATTCCAAGTATTATCTAAAAATTGCAAAACTACATACTCGTTATCATCACTATATACAGCACCATAAGCAGTATAAGGAGAATTATTATAACCAACTTGAACGTTTAAATAAGTATTATTATAAGGGAAATTTGATGATATAGCTTTTCCATAATAACTTCCTTCCGAATCATAACTCCAATAAATATTAAATCCTAAAGTATTTTCAAGAATTGTTATTATTGGAGTAGCATTTTGATAAACTAATTGACCACCACCATCAGTTCCCCAACTATTTGGAGTAGTACCAGTAGCTATAAAATAAGTACCAGGAGTGTTATTAGGAGAGCCAAGATTAGTCCAATCTGCTCCATTATCAGCAGTATCAATTTGGTATGTTCTACCAATTAACAAATCACCACTTGAAATAAATTGATTAGAAGTATCAGTACCACTTTGTTCCAATAAAGCTGTATAAACTTTATATTTTTTCAAATCAGTTACAGTTGCAGTCTTAGTTGTTCCATCTTGATTTAGTACAACTATCTCACTTCCAGTTATGGCATCAGCCGTAGGTAATGCACTTATTTTTTTATTCATAAATTATTGGATTGTTATTTTCAGTTAATAAATTATAAGAATCTTCGGTCATTAAATAATTAGGTGTAGGCATTGAACAAGCATCAAACTTAGAAACGATTGAAATATTAAAAGTCAAAAATACCCCACTTAAATAATCTTCATATTTCTCACTTACCGCATCCCAACTTATTTGTGTGTCTATTGTGTAAGGATTGCTTCCCTTTCTTAAAGTGCTTATTATGTCAGCTGCAACGGAATGCATATCACTTACAACCTCAGTTTCAAACTCACTTTCAACTCCTGACTTATCAAGTAGCCAAAGTTCAATGCTATAAGTCTGTTCCCTACCAGCGTTTAAACCGCCTTTATTTATAGAAAATGCAGCCAAAGGAAAGACTGGTTGCTCATCCCAATTTAACCACTCTATCGGACTTGCAAACCTTACTGAGTGAATCATTTGGTTTGATTCCAATAAGGTTTGTATTTCCTTTACTATTTGATTGTAAGTCATTTAAGTTGTAATTAAATTTTTCTTTTACTTTGTTGATGTACTCTTTTTTGTACCCTTTACTCATAAATAATTATTGGTATAAGAATGTAAATACTTCTCCAGCCATAGCAATATCTCCAGTAGGCAAAGTAACTATGCCTGAAGTTATTTGTAAATATTGTGTATTTGCAGTTGCTGTGGTTGTAATTGATTTACTCAATCCACCTCTTGAAGCAAAGTAAGTAACCCTACCGGACATAGCAACGATTGTAAATGTGGTTTCATTACCAACCGCAACATAAGTAGCTACGTTTGGACTTGGCGTAGTGCTTGAGCTATTCACATAACGAGCTGACCTTCTTTCATTTCCACCCAAATAAATCGGACAAGTGTATGCCTTATCTTCAGGAAAAATTACATCTAATCCCATTCCGTAATTTAGGTATTGACTATAAAGTGTGTAATTCTCTTTTAAGTAGGCAATCATCCGAGTATTATAATACTCAGCCATTGACTTATATTTCTGCTCCAATAACTCCAAATCACTCCTTGATGGTGCCTGACTTTCTTCAGCTGTCTTTTGTAAAAATCCTTTTGAAAATAATTGATAGCCCATTGTCATTGGAAGCATTGACATCGTGTACCATATCAAAGCATCGGTCATATAATCGTCAATCAAAGTCTTTTCATTAACGCTTAAATTATCCAAATCTATTCCAGTCTGTAACCTTTTGTAAAGTGTGCTGCCAAGAATTGGCTGAATATAAATATCCCCAGCGACTTTTATCATTGGGAATAATTGCTTCCCATCAATAGAATTACTTGCACCTGTTCTTTCCTTAAAGGTCTGTTCTGTTATGAATAGAATATTTTTGCTCATTTATAAATTATTTTTTTGTAACTACATTTGCTTTCCATTCGTGTCTACAATGATATTCGTGCTTAGTTGTTCCTGGTACTGTATACCAACCTCCACATCTATCCCAAACAGAATAACCCATTATCATTGAAATTTGCTCAATATCGGAACGAGAATAAAACTTATCTAAATCCATTAACCTTTGGCAAAATGGTCTTGATGAATCATAATCTTTGTCCGAAAATCCTGCCCTCCAATCGTAAGAATATCTAATCATTATTTCAGTAACCTTTGGCTTCTTACCTTGCAGTTCCGAAATTGGAGCAGTCAATTCTCTTTCAATTATTATATCCGTTCCGACCTTAGTTTCTTTAACGCTTAAATATTCATTATCAACAAGTCCTTTCATTGCTTCATCTACGACCTTATTAGAGACGTTTAGAGTGGTTGCAATTACTTCGCTTGTGATACGCTTGTCCTTACTAATTAAGTCCAAAATATTGGCTTCTAATTGGTTTAAAGCACTACTATCTGCAAAGTATTCGTGGTCTTTAAAAGATTTACTTTCTATAAGGTTAAATTCGCCTGAATGTGTACCTACTAAATTAAACTGATTAAGCAATCCTTTGTAAGAATCATCCGAGAATTTTTGCACCTCATCATCCGTTAATGGACTATCATCTATTCCTAAGAAAGTATTGACATCATTATCGTTAAACCCAAATCCGTTTTTAAGCATTAAACCAGCTTGTTCCTTGCTTAGTTTTCCGTTACCAAATTGGCGAACAATTCTCATCACATTTTGGTATTGTCTACCTGAAAGGTTTTTAATAGAATCATTCATTTGTGCTGGAGCTATAACTGGAGCTTCAACAACTGGAGCAATAACTTTTGTAGGTCCAACTACAACCTGACCATCCGAAGTAGCTTCGCCAATTTGTAAAGGTTCCTTACCCATTAACTCACGAATCTCATTCTGTGTTAAATTAGCAGCTATAATTGCTTCACTAAATTCAAATTTTAAAGGTTCTACCGGTATGATTTTAAACTCCCCAACCTCACCCTTTAAATTCCTTAACCAAGTAAAAGTTTCTTCAAGCTCTTGTTGTCTTTCACTTACATAAGTATTATTAAATATCTCGTATGCATCCCTTAATTCATTCCTACTAAATGCAGATGTTCCCTGAATGCCGAATAATTGTGGTGATGTAACCTGATGTGCTGCAAATACCTCTTGCTGAATAAGGTTATTTACATTGGTAAAATCTTCCTTTGTAAGCATTGTGTTACCTAAGTCCAAAATCTCAGCTGCGTTATCCTTGCTCTTATTGAACATAATGACAACACGCTTACCTTCCGAACCAGTAAACTTCTTCAATAATCCTTTCTCAACTTCACCTTTATTTTCTTCACCAATCGGGTCCCCATTGTTCAAGTTTACTAACTTAGAACCAACCCAACCTTGCTTTGCATTTCCTAAAATATGTCTTGATACCTCAATGTCACTTTCAATGTAATTTAATCCCTGAAAGTAAGACGGATAAGGATATACTTCGCTTGATGGATTATATTCTTTAATGTATAAAACCTGACTTCCTATTGGATTGTTTACGTTAAATGCATCATACTCACGCATCTTCTCACGCATATCGTTCCAATCGTTTTTAACAAAAAACTTCTGTAAGTCTTTGCTAACCCTAACCTTATGAAATTCAAGATGATAAACCTCGCTTATTTTCTTTAATCTATTCCAAATAACTTGTAGATAATAACCACGATAAAGCTCATCATCCTTAATACACTTCTTCATTACATCATTCCAAGTATCACTTGAATTAGCAGTACCAGCATCTTCAAAACCTTTGCCATATATGTAATTACATTTGCCCTTAATGATAGCACCGTGCTTAGGACTTTCATTGTAAAGACTTAATAAGTATGTTGGGTAATCATTATGCTGCCCAAACTCTACATAACCCAATCTTTTCTTTTCTTCAAATCTCGGTTGCTGAGCTTGGTCAAATTGCAGAACGATGTGTTTGTAGTTGTTATCCATTGTAAGTAATAAATGTGTTTGATTGCTCGTTATATGTTGTAGGTTCAAATGTAGTTGTAGGATTTAAGTACATATACCCATCTTCAACTTTATTCAACCCTGATATATTCGTGTTTGATGAGCTTGCTTGCTCGTAAATATTATAAGTCCAAAATCCAGTTTCTCCATCTTCAAAAAAATCATTTACAGTCATAACAAAAGTATCATATCTTTTTGTATCGGAAATATTTGTTGCTACGAATTTCACTTCTTCTTGTGTGATACGATTAGTAAATGTAAATAAAAAATAAGGATTCTCCAACAAACAATTTTCAGTCGCTGTAAAATAAATATTTTTTGATTCGCCTTTGCTTAATACTATCATCTTTATTTATTGCATTAATTAAAAAACCACCGACTTTACTCGGTCGGTGGCTTCAATTTATTTTAGTTAAATACTAATCTACTGTTCCTGGTACTTCTAAATCAGCAACTATTTCAGCTGGTACAATCAAGAAATCTTCTCTCTCCATTGAAGTAAAAGTTAGCATATATCCATTTCTGTCAGCTAAAGCAACACCACTACCAGCTTCAGTTCCACTCATTTGCAAACCAAATTGATTACCATACATTCTTGCAGAACCATCACCCTCAACCAAAACAAAGGTCAATCTGTTCTTAGCCAAAGTTGTAACTATGTTTCTTATAGTTGCAGAACGTGAATTGATAGGGAATTTAACCTCGTGAGTGAAATAGAAAGTTCCATTTTCAATAGTAGAAGTTATTGAATTGGTAGCACTTGCAGTTCCTCTTGGTACTTCAAACTTCCAAAAACGAGTGTTTAATTGTTTGTCTAAAGCAGTAACCACTCCTGAAGCAGAAGTAACTAAAGAATCTCCATCAAAATAAAGATTTGAATTTTCAATCAAGTAAACGGTTTCAACTCCACCTACTGATTCGGTACATTCTATGGCGTACCCACCTGTAATTGCACAAGCCATTTTTTATAGATTTAAAAAAAGGTGATGTTTTTTACACCACCTTTTAAGTTATTAATTAGATAGCTGATTTGAATTTCACACACTCCGAAGTTAGAGCTACATCCACTCCAAGCTTAAACTCGCAACGGAATCTAACGTCGTTGTTGTCTTCGCTCCACCACAATTTATATGCAGTTTCTTCAGTTTGCAAATCAACAGCGATAGCCATATTTGAAACACTGATAGCGTAAGCATCACCAGTTCCGTTTAATCCGTTAACTGGCTCAATCTTTACGTTTGTACCCGGTAAGATAAAACCTTCAAAGTTTGCATCTTGTGGATTGTAAGAGAACATATTTAATGCTCTATAAGCAAGAACCAACAATCTAAACCAATCGTAACCTACGAATATCTTTACATCACCCTTAGCCATTACTTCAGCAGGGATTGCTTTGTAGATTCCTTCAGTACAAGCCACAACGTTTGAAGCAGTAACAGTTGCGATTGCAGAACCACTAACTCCTGTGTAACCTGATACGTTTGCATCTGTTGGAGAACCAGCATCAATCAACTTGATAAGTCCGTTAAATTTGTTCAAGTTAGCAGTTGCAGAACCTGAATCACCTTGCCATATTGCAGTTTCTAATTGTCCAGCAATACGAGCATTTTTCTTTGCAAGATAAGCAGCAGCAAATTCAGCACTTCC
>Ga0114967_10004119_pt1 | contig 11777 bp, 9 predicted proteins | sample M_130628_MF_Meta_FD_92639 | JGI IMG/M metagenome (GOLD analysis project Ga0114967, IMG submission 92639) | Freshwater microbial communities from Lake Montjoie, Canada to study carbon cycling - M_130628_MF_MetaG | ecosystem: Environmental > Aquatic > Freshwater > Lake | place: Lake Montjoie... | reverse complement strand
AGGCACCTACATTTCCAACAAACCAATGCTGTACTTCATCTGCAACTGGGTCTGGTATTCTTATTTTTTGTAGTATTGTTAAAGCGAATTTGTAACAAAATAACCTAGTTGAACGTCATACCGACTCACATTAACTAATAACCAACTCATCACCTATGGAATTAATAATTAAAGATTTAGATAAGCGCTATAGTAATGGCGTGCATGCCTTGAACAATGTTTCTTTGACCATCCCGACGGGAATGTTTGGTTTACTTGGCCCTAATGGTGCGGGTAAATCGTCTTTAATGCGAACCTTAGCTACTTTGCAGGATGCCGATAGCGGTACTGTCACGCTAGGCGACATTGATGTTTTGAATGATAAGGAAGCGGTTAGAAAAGTGTTAGGCTATTTACCTCAGGAATTTGGGGTATACCCAAGAACTTCGGCGGTGGACTTATTGGACAATCTTGCGTTATTGAAAGGATTTGAAAATAAAGCCGATCGCAAGCAAATGATAGAGCAATTATTGGTTAAAGTAAACCTTTGGGAGCATCGTAAAAATGCGGTAAGCAGTTATAGTGGCGGAATGCGTCAGCGTTTTGGCATTGCGCAATGTTTGATTGGGTCTCCTAAATTAGTTATCGTAGACGAACCAACGGCTGGTTTAGACCCAGGAGAGCGTAACCGCTTTTACAATATTTTGAGTGAAATTGGAGAAAACACCATTGTGATCTTATCGACACACATTGTACAAGACGTGCGCGAATTGTGCACTCAGATGGCAGTTGTAGATAAAGGAAGTGTCTTATTTGCCGGAAATACCGATGATGCCTTATTAGAAGTAAAAGGAAAAGTTTGGGAGAAGACAGTGGCAAAACAAGAATTAGCCAAATACCAAGAAGAATACAAAGTCATTTCTAACAAACTAGTAGGAGGTCAACCGCTTATTCATGTGTTCTCAAACAGCCCCATTGAGGGCTTCAATAAAGCAGAAGAAAACTTAGAAGATGTATTCTTTGCTAAACTTAACGAACTCGTATAATTTATAAAACCGTACTTATTATGTGGAAATTTATACGATTTGAACTCAATTACTGGCTAAAAACGCCCATGGTGTGGATCTTCTTTTTAATCAATGCCTTGTTGGTCTTTTTTGCTGTTGCTTCTGAAAATGTAACTATAGGTGGTGGTGTTGGCAATACCCATAAAAATGCCCCTTACGTTATCGAACAATATTACATGGTCTTTTCAACCATATGTTTGCTGATGACGACGGCCTTTATGAATGCAACGGCCAACCGTGATTTTCAATACGGCATGTACCAATTCATCTTCACCTCCCCTATTAAAAAGCGTGACTATTTCTTTGGCAAGTTTATCGGTGCTGCTATGGTTTCTGTGATTCCCTTGCTGGGAATTTCTGTTGGTGCCCTTGTAGGAACTTTATTAGCGCCTGGTCTTGACATGACTCCAGCCGAACGTTTTGGTCCCACCAATTGGGAAGGCCATCTCTTTGGCATACTGAACTTTGGAATTCCGAACGTGATTATTTCGGGTGTCATTTTGTTTTCATTAGCCATTATTTACCGTAGTAATATTGTTTCTTTTATTGGCTCCATGTTTATTTTAGTCTTCTATGGGGTTTCAGGAATCTTTACGAAAGACATTCAAAAAGAATGGTTGGCTAGTTTGTTAGATCCGTTTGGAGATAAACCATTTGCGATAATGACCAAGTATTTAACGGTAGATGAAAAAAACACGTTTGCAGTGACCTTACATGGCGAACTATTAATTAACAGAATAGTTTGGTTAACTTTAATGATAGGCATTTTAATTTTTGTTTATACCAAGTTTTCTTTTAACACTAAGAATGTAAAAGCTAAAAAAGAGAAAGCGTTGAAAAAGAGTTTGCCTACCGTGGTTTCAAACAAGGTATTTACACCCACAAAAGCTGGTGTTTTTTCTTGGAGCACCTTCTTTGCTTTAACGAAATTTGAGATCAAAGCCGTCATTAAAAACCCAACTTATATCATCATCGTATCGATTGGGATGATTTTATTGATTACCAATTTGACTAGTTTCTCTGGGCGTTATGGTGCGGTACAATATCCTGTGACGTATGACATCGTTGATATCATTGACAGTTCCTTTATGCTGTTTATGATTGGGTTTATTACTTTTTATACGGGTGTATTGGTATGGAAAGAGCGCGATGCCAAGATTAATGAGATTCAGGATGCTACTCCTGTTAAAACGATTAGCTTGTTTGCTTCAAAATTCTTCGCCATCATTTTTGCCGTTGCTTTAGTAATCTTAGCCACCATTGCCATCGGAATCATTGCTCAAACCTTACATGGTTATACTCGATATGACTTGGGCGTCTACATCAAGTCTTTATTGGTCTTAAAACTGTTGAGTTACTCCTACCTCATTATCCTTTCCTTGCTGTTCCATTACTTGATTAACAACCGTTATGTGGCGTACTTTGCCTTTGTAATGTTTGTCGTAATCAACTCTTTTGTATGGGGGCTGTTGGAAATTAGCACGAATATGGTTTCGTTTAATGCTAAACCATTCTATATTTACTCTGACATGAATGGCTTTGGCCCTTTTGTACCCGGTATGGTATGGTTTAACTTGTACTGGGGCTTGTTTTGCGTTCTTTTAAGCTTTGCTATTCTTGCATTTTACAAACGAGGCAAAGAAACTGATTTCAAGCACCGCATGCACTTGGCCGGAACGCAATTCAAAAAAAGTCGCACCGGAATTGCAATCGCTTTAGTCGCCTTTATGCTTTGTGGTGGGTATGTATTTTACAATACTAAAATTGTAAATACCTACAGCTCTTCCAAAGAGGACGAAAACAACCAAGTGAATTATGAAAAGAAGTATAAGCGCTACCAGCATTTAAATCAGCCTCGCTTTTACAAATTCAATTATACTATTGCTATCATGCCGCAGGAGCGCAATATGACGGCCACTATTGAAGCATGGGCAAAGAACAAATCAAATAGTTCGATCCAGGAACTTCATTTCACTATGCCGTTATTAACTGACAGTATCAAGCTTATGGTTCCGGGTTCCAAACTTAAAGTCGATGACAAAGACTTAAAGTATCGCATCTATCGTCTGACTAAACCTTTGGCTCCAAACGACTCTATTAAAATCAATATTAGTTTGGCAAGCATCACCAAAGGGTTTGAAAACGAAGTAAGCTTTACGGAATTAACCCAAAACGGAACCTTCTTCAACAACAAAGACAATTTGCCTTCTTTTGGGTACAACAGTGACTATGAAATCTCGGATAAAAATTTACGGGTTAAACGTAAGTTGCCGAAACGCGACCGCATGCCAAAACTGGATGAAAACAATTTGGCCGCGCGCGCTAATACCTATATTAGTAGTGATTCGGATTGGGTTGAAGTAAGCACCACCATTAGTACGTCAAAAGGACAAACTGCCGTTGCACCTGGTTCCTTGATCAAACAATGGGAGGAAAAAGGCCGTTCGTACTTCCAGTATAAATTAGATCAAAAAGCACTTAACTTTTATTCGTTCATTTCGGCCGACTACCAAATTGCACGCAAAAAGTGGAAGGGCATTGACTTAGAAGTCTACTATGACAAGCAACATGCGACCAACGTTCCAAATATGATGAAGAGTATGCAAAAGGCGTTAGAGTATTATACGACTAATTTTGGTCCGTATTACCAGAAGCAGTGTGGGATTCTAGAGTTTCCGCGCTATTCGAGTTTTGCACAAGCCTTTCCGGGTACCATGCCTTATAGTGAAGGCATAGGCTTTATCACTGACTTGCGTGATGTTACAAAGGATGACATCGATATGGTGTTTTATGTGGTAGCGCACGAAATGGGTCATCAATACTGGGCACACCAAGTGTGTGGCGCTAATATGCAGGGAAGTGAAATGATGAGTGAGGGATTTGCACAATATTCGGCGTTGATGGTGATGGAAAAAGAATATGGCAAGGATAAAATGAAGAAGTTTTTAGAGTATGAAATGAACGATTATTTACGCGGTAGAAGTTCGGAGTTTGAAGGAGAGAATCCTATTATGAAAACTGAAAACCAACAGTACATTCATTACAATAAAGCGAGCGTCGTACTTTACTATTTCAAAGAGATGGTTGGCGAGAAAAATGTGAATTTGGCTTTAAAAAACTTGGTGACCAAATTTGCTTATCAAGCACCTCCATTCCCTACCTCCATCGATGCGGTAGATGAATTTAGAAAAGTTACTCCCGACAGTTTAAGCTACTTAATACCCGACTTATTTGAAAAGATCACGCTATTCTCAAACCGTACATTGAAAGTAACCTCTAAGAAAGTAGGTACCGAATACGAAGTCACTATCAAGACAACCTCTGAGAAATTCCGTTCGAATTCCCTAGGAAAAGAGACCCCTACTCCTATTGCCGATTATATCGATGTTGGTGTCTTTGGCGAATCGGACAAAGAAGACGTATTGGGCAAACCGTTAGTGTATAAACGTTTAAAGATTACTAAAAAGGAGAACACCTTTGTCTTTAAGACCAAAGTTGAGCCATATAAAGCGGGCATTGACCCTTATAACTATTTAATTGATCGAATCCCTGATGATAACGTCAAGAAAGTAGAATAAAAATAAAACCCCCGATTGTAAGAGAACGATCGGGGGTTTTTATAGTAAGTTAAGGAAATTATTCCTTAACAATTTTCTTAGTTCGCTCCCCTTTTTCTGAAACTACCTTTAGGAAATAAACGCCATTCGCATAATTGGCCATGCTAATGGTTGCTTGTGGACTAGTTCCTCTTTGCGTTACTAAAACTCTTCCTTGTGCATCGCACAATTGAATGGTTTCAATTGTACTATTTGCATTTACCGAAATAAAATCTTTGGTAGGATTAGGATAACATTCAAAATCAAGCGGAATGAAAACGGGTACATTTAGAACCGTATTCTCGCCTTGCAAATACAAAGACACTGGAATATACCCTTGACCATCGGCAAAAACTGCATCGGGTACCGCTATAGTGAACACGTGCGAACCTGCTGCTAAGTTTCCAAGTGCCATTTGACGAATAGGAATTATAGCACCTGGACACCAATTGCTAAATGATTGCCATTGTGCGGCAGGTCTTGGTGAAGCTCCATAAATACCATTAGCTTGCGTGTTGTATACGCGATAAGGTTCACAAGTATTCTCTCCTGGCTTGTAGGTTAAAATTTGGACATCATCTAAAGTAATATAGTGCCATCTTCTATTGTATTCTTCCCCGCCAGCATTGGCTCCGTGGTTTGATGTAATTAGATAAAACTTGGCGTTGTTAATCTGAGAAGGGAGATCAAACGTAATCGTTCTTACGGTAGTTCCCACTGCATCAGAGGCGCCTTCTGCATAGTTATTTAAATCTTTCTTAAAATTTAGGGGCAAGATATAGGTATTATTGGGCACCGTCGCATCGGTATTGGTTACAAAATTTAAGGTACCAAAAAACACATCATTTCTTCCCGAACAACCCGCAATTTGCGTATTGGCAGCATAAGGAACACCAAATAATTCAAATTCAATCCAAAAATCATAGATTGAATTCAGGTAACTATCTTTCAATATCTTAGTTACATTATTCACTGTAAAAGAATAAGGCACAACATTTGGGGCCACATTCTTGTTCATAAAAGGCGTAATGAATCTGCCCAACTCGATACGTTGTGTAGTGGCCAAATCATAGCTAGTAGCACCTTTGGGCACCAAAGCCAAATTGATATTTCCAATTCGGTCATAATTGTCACAGGCTGCCGAAATAGAGATACTAAGATTTAATGTACTTCCAATTTGGGCTAATACTTCGGGAGTTATTTTTTTAGTAAATAAATCATTACGCAACCGCACTACATCTGGAGCAGTGGGTTCATTTACTAATCCGGCGTAACCATCATAAAATAAAACGCTATCGTAAATTGGAATGGTAGTCTGCCCTATTGCCGCATTGCATAGCGTGAAAAAAGATAAAATAAAAAAGTAAAAGTTTTTCATAGTGAATTAGTTAGTAGTTTGATTTGTAAAAATAGAAATTTAAAAACAATTCTAATCAATGTACTTTATTTTAACAAAAACACCTGACAAGTTTTGAAACTGGTCAGGTGTAAAATTATAAGCAAACGTTCTTATTACTTCTGTTTAAAAGCGTTTAAGCCTGGGAAGTAAGCGGTGGCGCCTAATTCTTCCTCGATACGCAATAACTGATTGTATTTTGCCATACGATCGGAGCGTGAAGCTGAACCTGTTTTGATTTGGCCACAGTTTAACGCCACGGCTAAATCCGCAATGGTATTATCTTCTGTTTCTCCCGATCGGTGTGACATTACAGAAGTATATCCTGCATTTTTAGCCATGTTTACCGCTGCAATTGTTTCGGTTAGGGTTCCGATTTGGTTTACTTTTACTAGAATGGAATTGGCTATGCCTTTTTCTATTCCAGTAGCTAAACGTTCTACATTCGTTACAAATAAATCATCCCCTACCAATTGTGTTTTATCTCCGATTAGTTCCGTTAAATATTTCCAACCTTCCCAATCGTCTTCGTACATTCCATCTTCGATGGAGATAATAGGATAATTAGCGGCTAACGAAGCTAAATATTCGGCTTGTTCTTTTGAAGTTCGTATTTTACCTGTAGCCCCTTCAAATTTTGTATAGTCGTATTTTCCGTCTACGAAAAACTCAGAAGCAGCACAGTCTAGCGCAATCATTACTTCGTCACCAAATTTATACCCAGCGTTTTCCACTGCTTTTTTGATGGTATCTAACGCATCTTCGGTTCCGCCCGCTAGGTTTGGTGCAAAACCACCCTCGTCTCCTACCGCAGTAGAAAGATTTCTATCGTGAAGTACTTTTTTAAGGTTGTGAAAAATCTCTGTACCCATTTGCATCGCATGTGTAAAAGACGTTGCTTTTACAGGCATAATCATGAATTCTTGAAAAGCAATTGGAGCATCAGAATGCGAACCACCGTTGATGATGTTCATCATAGGAACTGGAAGTGTATTCGCAGAAACACCCCCTACGTATCGGTATAGTGGCAATCCTAACTCGTTAGCTGCCGCTTTGGCGACTGCTAAAGAAACCCCTAAGATGGCATTAGCTCCGAGATTAGATTTATTTGGAGTGGCATCCAACTCAATCATTAATTGATCTATATGGTTTTGTTCAAATACAGAAACACCCATTAACTCTGGAGCGATAGTTTCATTTACATTTTTAACTGCTTTTAAAACACCTTTACCCATATAGGCTTTTCCACCATCACGTAGCTCTACAGCTTCATGTTCTCCAGTAGAAGCACCACTCGGAACGGCAGCACGGCCTAGAACGCCGTTTTCAGTAATTACATCGACTTCGATTGTTGGGTTTCCTCTAGAGTCAAGGATTTGTCTTGCATGAACTTTGATAATTATACTCATATTATGATATTTAGCTTTTTTATATTAAGTTTTAGAACTATTACAAATATATTTCATCTTTTTTTATCAATATGATAATCCAGTCGAATGTTATTAACGCAAACGATTTAGTGTCCGAGAATTTTTAGACCGCCTGTACTTTTTTGGATTTCTCTATGTTTTCAACGAACTTATCAAACAAATATTCGGAGTCATGCGGACCCGGACTTGCCTCGGGATGGTATTGCACGGAGAAGCAAGATTTCGATTTCATTTGCATTCCTGCGACCGTATTATCATTAATATGGTAATGAGTAATTTCTAAGTCGGGATGTTTTTCCAGCTCTTCTCTGTTGACTGCAAAACCGTGGTTCTGTGAAGTAATTTCTCCTTTTCCCGTCAAAATGTTCATCACAGGATGATTTATTCCTCTGTGTCCATTAAACATCTTATAAGTGGATACGCCATTCGCCAATCCAATTATTTGATGACCCAGACATATTCCGAATACCGGAAGATCAGAAGCAATCATTTGTTTTGCGACCGCTTGCACTGCTGTAAGGGGCTCTGGATCCCCAGGACCATTGGAAAGAAAGTAGCCGTCTGGATTGAAAGCGTTCAATTGGTCAAAAGGTGTATTGTATGGAAATACTTTTATGTAGCAATCACGCTTTGCTAAATTTCTGAGGATATTTCTTTTGATTCCTAAATCTAGTGCTGCAATCTTGTAGGATGCATTTTCACTTCCAAAAAAATACGGTTCAGTCGCCGAAACTCTGGATGCCAGTTCGAGTCCCTTCATCTCGGGCACACTAGCTAATTGCAACTTCAATTCCTCAAGAGCAGTACCATCGGTACAAATTACTGCGTTTTGTGCGCCATTATCACGAATGTAACTTACTAATGCTCGTGTGTCTACATCTGAAATACAAATCAAGTTTTGTTTTTCAAAATAATCATATAAATTACTTTCTGAGTCGGGTCGCGAATGGTTAAAACTAAAGTTTTTGCACACCAGGCCTGCAATCATTATTTTCTCTGATTCAACTTCATTAGCATTTACTCCATAGTTTCCTATATGAGGATTTGTGGCTACCATAATTTGCCCGAAATAAGATGGGTCTGTAAAAATTTCTTGATAACCTGTCATACCGGTATTAAAACAAACTTCACCGAAAGTTTTACCGCTAATACCTATTGATTTTCCGTAGAAAATAGTGCCATCTGCAAGAAGTAAAATGGCTTGTGGACGTGTTGTGTATTTCATTTGTAGTTAGTTGTTGTATTGCAAAATTAAAATAATACTATTTAAAAACTATATTGACTTATTAATGTTTATAAACATTCTCCCAACGCATCCTTGAAATAGTGTTTATAACGAACTTTTTATAAGAAAAGGCAAAAAAAAAGGATAAACAAAACTGTTTATCCTTTGATATTTATGAGGTGGCATACATTTATGCTTCCTCTTCTTTAGATTCTTCATCAGCGGGAGCTTCAGGAGTTTCATCAGCTGGAGTCTCTTCAACCTCTGCAACCGGTGTCTCTTCAACCTCTGCAACTGGAGTGTCTTCAACTTCAGCTACTGGAGCTTCTTCCACTTCTAAAGTAGGAGTTTCCACAACTGGAGCCTCTTCTACTACAGGAGTTACTTCTTCCACTACAGGAGCTACTTCTTCCACTGGAGTTACTTCTTCCAATACAGGAGCTACTTCTTTAACTTCTTCTACTACTGGAGCGGGAGTTTTTTCAGTTGGAGTCGCCTTAGCTTTTGCACGACGTGTTCTTCCTTTTTTCTCTTCTTTTTTACCTCCGTTGTAAAGTTCGTTAAAATCAACTAACTCAATCATGGCCATATCAGCGTTATCACCAAGACGGTTACCCATTTTAATGATACGTGTATATCCACCAGGACGATCACCTACTTTTGCAGCAACTTCTCTGAACAACTCAGTTACTCCATATTTGTTGCGTAGGTATGCGAAAACAATACGTCTGTTGTGTGTAGTATCTTCTTTTGATTTTGTTACTAATGGCTCAACAAATTGCTTAAGCGCTTTAGCTTTAGCGACAGTAGTTATAATACGTTTGTGCTCAATTAATGAACAAGCCATATTAGCCAACATAGATTTTCTATGTCCGGTCTGTCTGCTTAAATGATTTACTTTTTTTCCGTGTCTCATTGCTATTGTAAATTTAAACCTTTCGGTTTAGATTATTCTTTATCTAATTTATATTTACTTAAATCCATTCCGAATGTTAAATTCTTATTGGCAACTAATTCATCTAACTCCGTTAGTGATTTTTTACCGAAGTTACGGAACTTCATTAGGTCATTTTTATTGAAAGATACAAGATCTCCAAGTGTATCAACTTCAGCAGCTTTTAAACAATTTAATGCTCTAACTGATAAATCCATATCAACAAGCTTAGTTTTAAGCAATTGTCTCATATGTAATGATTCTTCGTCATAAGACTCAGTTTGCGCAATTTCGTCTGCCTCTAATGTAATTCTCTCGTCCGAGAATAACATAAAGTGGTGAATTAAAACTTTTGCTGCTTCGGTAAGGGCATCTTTTGGATTGATTGAACCATCAGTTTTTATTTCAAAAACTAATTTTTCGTAATCTGTTTTTTGCTCCACACGGAAGTTTTCAATAGCATATTTCACATTTTTTACTGGCGTAAAAATAGAGTCGGTAAAAATAGTACCGATTGCTGCGTTTTGTTTTTTGTTCTCCTCTGCCGGAACATAACCACGACCTTTTTCGATAGTCAATTCCATATTAAGGTTAACTTTACTGTCAAGATTACAAAGAACTAACTCTGGATTCAATACTTGAAAACCTGAGATGAATTTTTGAAAGTCTCCTGCAGTGATTTGATCTTTTCCTGAGATTGAGATCGATACTGTTTCATTATCTACATCTTCTATTTGACGTTTGAAACGTACTTGTTTAAGATTTAAGATAATTTCAGTAACATCCTCGACAACTCCTGAAATAGTAGAAAACTCATGCTCTACCCCTTCGATACGAACCGAAGTAATGGCATAACCTTCTAACGCAGAAAGTAAAACTCTTCTAAGTGCATTACCAACAGTCAATCCGTAACCAGGTTCTAAAGGTCTAAACTCAAATTTACCTTCAAAATCGGTTGAATCGATCATGATAACTTTATCGGGCTTCTGAAAATTAAATATTGCCATAATTTAGACTAATGTCAATTATTATTTGTTGTACAACTCTACGATTAATTGTTCTTTAATGTTTTCTGGAATTTGCAGTCTTGCAGGCACAGAAACAAAAGTTCCTTCTTTAGTATCGTTGTTCCAAGTTATCCACTCATATACATGAGAAGAATTTGCTAATGAACGCTCGATAGCTTCTACAGACTTAGATTTTTCACGAACAGCAACTTTATCACCTGGTTTCAAGTGGTAAGAAGGAATATTAACCAATTCTCCATTCACAGTAATGTGACGGTGAGAAACGATTTGTCTTGCAGCTCTTCTGGAAGGTGCAATTCCCATTCTGTATACAACGTTATCTAATCTAGCTTCACATAATTGCAAAAGGATTTCCCCTGTTACACCTTTAGAAGCTGATGCTTTTTCGAAAAGGTTTCTGAATTGTTTTTCTAATATTCCATAAGAATATTTAGCTTTTTGCTTTTCCATCAATTGGACAGCGTATTCAGACTTTTTACCTCTTTTTTTTGCCATACCATGTTGGCCAGGAGGGTAATTTCTTTTTTCGAAGGATTTGTCTTCTCCGAAGATTGCTTCGCCAAATTTACGAGCAATTTTAGTTTGTGGACCAGTATATCTTGCCATTTTAAATTGTTTTAAGATAGAGATTATGAATTCAGGTCACATCCTCCGATAATCTGTTTACCTATCTTCTGTTATACTATAATTATACTCTACGTCTTTTAGGAGGACGACATCCATTATGCGGCATTGGAGTAACGTCAATGATTTCAGTAACTTCAATACCTGAATTGTGAATCGATCTGATTGCAGATTCTCTACCATTACCTGGTCCTTTCACATAAACTTTAACTTTTTTAAGTCCAGCTTCTAATGCTACTTTTCCACAATCTTCTGCTGCCATTTGAGCTGCATAGGGAGTATTTTTTTTAGAACCTCTAAATCCCATTTTACCAGCAGATGACCAAGAAATAACTTCACCCTTTTTATTTGTCAAAGAAATAATGATGTTGTTAAAAGTTGCATTAATATGCGCTTCGCCCGTTGATTCAACGATAACTTTACGTTTTTTTGTAGTCGCTTTAGCCATATTACTTATTATTTAGTTGCTTTTTTCTTGTTAGCAACAGTTTTTCTTTT
>Ga0114967_10004118_pt1 | contig 11779 bp, 10 predicted proteins | sample M_130628_MF_Meta_FD_92639 | JGI IMG/M metagenome (GOLD analysis project Ga0114967, IMG submission 92639) | Freshwater microbial communities from Lake Montjoie, Canada to study carbon cycling - M_130628_MF_MetaG | ecosystem: Environmental > Aquatic > Freshwater > Lake | place: Lake Montjoie... | reverse complement strand
CAGGAGCAGCAGGAGCAGCAGGAGCCGCAGGAGCAGCAGGAGCAGCAGGAGCAGCAGGAGCAGCAGGAGCAGCAGGAGCAGCAGGAGCAGCAGGAGCAGCAGGAGCAGCAGGAGCAGCAGGAGCAGCAGGAGCAGCAGGAGCTAACGTGTGTGTTCCTGCTCCTATAACTACTAGTGGTAGAAACTGTGGAATTTGTGCATACGATGGTCCTATCGAAAATTGGTTTAGACAAAAACTTTTACCATATTTAAACCAAGTTTTTAAATATATGATTATTGGCGAAATTCAATTAAAAATATTTTCCACAGTTCCCCGAGGTGGTATTACTTTAATTGGTGGTCAAAAAGAAGCAGGTTTAACTTTTTTTCAAAATATTATTAAAGAAACATGTGAAGAACTTTTTTACCATATTCCTCCTGCTGAACACAATATTAACCCAGCAAACGGAGAACCTATGCAATTAGTAGCAGGAGGTGGAATTGTAGATAATACACTTTATACACTAGGAAATGTAGGAATAGATAGAATATATTTTTATAAAATATCAAATGCTAAAGGGATTGCAATAATAAATAATGCTTTACTTCATTTAGACAAATCAGAAATTGTAAATCTTGGTTTTAGAAATCGTAATACTATCGCATCTCAACCTATTCAAACTTTATTAACTAATTTTGGTCTAGGTTAACTATTAAACCATTTATTTTATTATCAGAATAGCAATGCTAAATCTGAACCTTAATCTAATTAAAGGAATAATAAGCATAAAAATTATATGATAACAAATAAATATTTACATTTATCAGAAGAAATTTCTAAATATTTAGACCTGGCCCCCGATTGTTACATTTCAGAACTCAAAGATGCCATTGAAATAAAATCTCATAAGAATAAAATGAATGCTATTAATAAAGAAAACATTAACCCTAAGAAAACTGTAATTTATTTAGATACTAAAGGTAAAAAGTTATTTAATATTAAATCAAGTGTAGTTGACATAAATTGTCTAGTTGATTTAATAATATTTAATTTTGCTAATAAAGTACCAGATTGTGATTATTTTGAATATAATCAAGAACCAAAGTATGTGAAAAGCATAGAAAATTATAAGGTGAATTAGGGATATGTTGGATATTAAAGGGGTTATTAAGAAAGAGAGCACTAGTGTGGTGGATGTTGGATATTAAAGAAGGCATCACTAGTACAGTGCTTTTTTACTTTTGTTTATAGACTCAATTCGAAAAAATCTAAGATTTTTTCGAACGAGTCTGAAAAATTGCAAATAATATTAATAATCAAAACATTACTAATATTATATGAACATTAAACCTGTTTCAAATGAGAAAATCATAGAACTGGATGATAAGAAATACAACAGCGCTGGCGTATTAATCATTCATAGATTTTCTTCAAAAGATTGTGTAGTCCTTTTCAAATCATCAATGTATGTACCTTCTGGTGTTAACAAGGGTAAATACTATTGCGATATCCCTGGTGGTGGGATTGACCTATTAGATAATACCATAGAAGACGCTGCATCAAGAGAACTATTTGAAGAAAGTAAAAAACTTATCTCAATCAGTTCCAAAAATTTAAAATTAGCAAAAGATATTGATTCTTTTTTAGAATTGCCCGGAAGAAGATTATCTGGGAAAAGAAAAGCTGGATTATTTGCTTGTTTTGTTTGTAAGTTATCAAATGTTAGTTCTAAAATTTATAACAAAAATAGAGATATTCTTAAAAAAATTAAAATGGATCACGTTTTTTACGAAACTATTGAATTAGTTAGAATTCCTATTTTAAATATTAAAGAATATTTTAAAGATAAAAAAATATCAGACATTAAAAAGCAATGTGAAATTAAAGATGTTAATGATGAGATTCAATATATTACAGTTCAAGCTTCTAAATGTTTATTTTTAGCTAATGAAAAAAATATTTACGATGGTGTAATTAAATTTTCAGATAATAAAGAAATTCCTAATGATATAATTTATAATAATAGTAGAGGATTAACTATAAAATATCCCTAATCAAAATATGAATAGCCAGATACTTCTTTTAATTCCTCTTTATATTCTGGAATAGTAACAAAAGAATCTGTAAAACTTTTTATTTTATCAATAATAAAATCCCAATTATTATCACTTTCATTATCTAAAGTTAAAACTGGTGTTTTAGTAAAGTTTAACAACCAATCCTCGTGATATTGATGTAGCTTTTCCAAATATTCCAATTTAATAGAATCCTCCTCATTCCTACCTCTTTGTGCAATTCGTTCCAAGCATTTTTGAGGAGAACATCTAATGTAAAATATTCCATCTGGTTTTGGTTTAAATTTTTCTTCAAGGAAATCAAACCAATAATTATAACAGACAGTTTCCATTGAATTCATTTTTTTACTTTTAATACAAGATTTTCCAAAAACATATTTATCAGTCCATATCGACCTTTCGCTAAATCTAGTATTTTCTATTTGTGGTTTATCCAAAGACTCAATTCTTGTTTTAAAAACCATACTTTGAAACATATAAGCATTCCTTTCCATATCCGAATAAAAGTGATCTAATAAATTTTTATTATTTTCATCTTTAAGAGCTAACCACTTATCAACAGGTTCTTGAATAACTTCCACATTATCCAAACCTTTTAGCTTTTCTAAAAGAGTGCTTTTACCAGAACCAATATTTCCTTCTATAATAAACCATTTTTTTGACATTAAAGTATATAATTGTAAGTTTTTAAATAATATTAAATTCAATTATTTTTATTAAATTTCGCAATGTAAAAAATAGAAGATTTTTATACTTGCGAAATTTTTTTTATAAAAATTTCGCAATGTACATATCCCCGTGCTCCACACAATTACTTATACTATATCCAATCTTCTTAAGAAAATCAAATAATTCCTTTCTTATTTTACTTGCCTCTACCCCTTCATTCTCTTTCCAATCACCCCAAGCCTCAAATAAAATTGGTGGATAATTATTTTTGGTTAGTGTTTTTAATCCTCCTTCTAATACCTCCTTTTCATACCCTTCTACGTCCATTTTAATAAATCCAATATTTGTTAAATTGAATGAATCCAATGTTCTTACATTTACTTTAATTTTATTACGAATATCATCTTTATCGTTTAGTTTTTTTAATCCATTACCTCCACCATCATCAGAACGAATTACATAATCTAATACATCCATTCTGTTACCTAATGCATATCTATGAGGAGTAATCTTATCTTCTAATTCGTGCAATGCAATATTTGCTGCTAAATAACAAAATATTTTTGGATTACATTCAAATGCATAAGTATGTTGAGCTTTTTTCCCTATTATATAACTATATGTTCCAACATGAGCTCCAATATCAATAAAATTTTTATCTGGAGTTATATGATTTTTAAGGATATTATTAATCAAATTCTTTTCTGCAATACCTGATTCAAAAAACCATTTTGCTACACTAATTTCAGGGAAAAATAAATATTCTTCTTTTTTTGGAAGAGTAGAAAAATATGGTTCTTCTGTATTTGCAGAATTTTCTTTTAATAAATACATTATAATAATAGATTCAATTTTATCTTTACATAAAGTTTTTTATTCTATCTTTATTATTATGAATGAATTCAAAGAAGAAAGAGAGAAAATCATAAAAGAAATTGCAGACTATAATATGAAAATATTTGATTTGCAAAATAAATTATTAGAAATAGAACAAAATATTGTTGATATAGATCATAAAGAAATTATGAATACTTTAACTTTAAATGAACAACAATTAGAAGTTGTAAATGCTACTGAAAAATATATTGTAACTGTTGCAGCACCTGGTTCTGGTAAAACTCATACTTTAATTTCAATGTATATTAAAATGATAGTTGAAGATAAAGTTGATCCTGCAAGTGTTTTAATTATTACCTTTACTAAAAAAGCTGGTCAAGAAATGGCCGGTAGATTAGCATCCATTATTCCTACTAAATTACCTGCTTATGTTGGTTCTTTACACGGATTAGCGTATAGAATATTACAAGAATATAATAATATTAATTATACAATGTTAGATGAAAAAGAAACAAAAGACTTGTTAAAAGATTTATGTGATAAAAATGACGAATTTATTGAATTTAAATCAAAAATCAGTTTTATTATTGATAAATCAGCTAGCTCTTTTCCTTTTAACATTAAACCTATTTTAAAAGAATTAAAGCTAGAGGCTTTAGAAGATAAGATTAATTTATTATTAAGTATCTATAAGGAAAAGAAAAAGAATGAGAATCTTTTAGATTTTAATGATTTAATGATTATGCTTTGTGAATTCTTAGATAAGAAAGCATCTAATGAATACAAAAGCAAAATTAAATTTATCTTTTTTGATGAGTATCAAGATGTTAACCCCATTCAACACTATATTTTAAGTAAATTCAAAAAACATTCCAGAATTATGGTGGTGGGTGATGATGCTCAATCTATTTATGCTTTTAGAGGGAGTTCTGTTAAGTTTATTTTAAACTTTCCAGCTGAATTTAAACCAAATAAAATGTATTTACTGGAAAAGAATTATCGTTCAACTAAACAAATTGTTGATTTCTTTCAAGATATTATTAAAAAAAATACTAACCAATATGAAAAAAATGTGGAGTCGGTAAATCCTAATAATGGAGTAAAACCAACTATTTTAGGTTTTGAGGATTATAGAAAGAGAGACCAATGGGTAATTAATGATATAATGAAGAATAAGGAAGCTGATGTTCCTATTTCTAAAATGGTTATTTTAGCTAGAAAAAATGAATCATTGGATAGAATTGAATTGGAATTAGTTAAACAAGGAATTACAGTAATTAAACACACTGGATTATCTATTTTAGATAAATCACACGTGAAAGACTTTTTAGCTTTCTTAACGATTATTATAAATGATAAAAGTTCTATTCATTGGAAGCGTATTTTAGCATTGCAACTTGGAGTTAACACTGCTCACGAGATTATAGATAATAGTATCAACATTCGAGATTCAATCATAAAATTAAAAGATACTCAAGCTAGTTATTCTAATTATTTAAAAGAATTAGATTCTATAGTTACTACTGTTTCTAATAAAAATTTAAAAGATGTTGAAAAAGGTAGAAACATTTTATTATTTTTAGAAAAGATTTGGCAATCTAAAAATAAACATGATAGTCATTTTGATGAAAAGATTAAAGATATTACTCTTTTACTTAGTTATTTATCAAATAGCAACATTCAACAATTTATTACTGAATTATATCTAAATCAATCAATAGAAGTAAATCTTGATAATTCTATTTACTTAACTACCATTCACGGTTCTAAAGGCTTAGAATGGGATTATGTTTATATTATTGATGTTGATTCTGAAAACTTTCCGTCCATCAGACAAAATTATTATGTAAATGAAGGTGATGATTCAGAAGAGGAAAGAAGATTATTTTATGTGGCTTGTTCTCGTGCTAAACAAAATTTAATTATTACTTATAATTATTGTTTTAATCCAAGTAACTATATGAATATGTCACCATTAATTAGAGAAATTAATCCAGAATTGTATACTGCTATTAATATGAAATATGACCATTATCCAATGTGTGGATATATAGCTCAGGATGTAAGTAATTATTTGAAATATATTGGATATTCAAAAATATATCCATTTTTAAAAGAAATGGATATTAAGAAAGACGTATTACATAGTGCTTATGAAATACCAAGATATTTAGACAAGTTTAAATATTCAAAAGGTATTATCAATAGTTTTATCAATTTGTTAATTGCAAAGATGATTCAAATTAACTTTACTAAGAATATTAAAAAGTTTGATTTAAATATAGAAAGCTTACCTCAAAAAATTCGTCAAAATTATAAAGACGAATTAAATGATTGGAGAAATATATTAGAAGATTTGTTTCAAATAAGTACTTTGGATATTAAAGACGATGGAGATATATTTTCAGATTTAAAGAATTTGTTAATTAATCCTCAAATCTATGAACATTATGATAAAATTAGCAAGAGCTTAATTAATCATATAAAGTTATTGAAACCTAAAGAGATTTTTTCTCGTTACAATGTATCTCACGCTGATATTAAAGGAGAGATTGATTTATTAGTTGATGATACTATAATTGAATTTAGAATGAATCAAAATGAGATTGGTTCAACCTTTAATATTAGTCAAACGTTAATTTATGGTTATTTATTACATAAGAAAGCAAGAAAGATTAATAATATAATTTTATATAATCCATTATCGGGAGATATTGTTAAGATTAATACTAGTGAAGTAAAATTTAAGGATGTGGCTACTATGTATTATAGTCATTATAAAAAAAATTGAATGAAAATAATTTTGTTAAATTATTAATCAATTTAATGTCTACTGTTAAACTAAAAAACTATCTTCCATTACCATACGGTCCACCAATGATTGTGGCTATAAAGGCTAAATATACTCCCATTGTCAGGGAGGATCCATCATATAAAGAACAAAACTAATACAAATAAGCCTAGTGGCAAATCTTGTCCCGAATCTTATCAGGGATATTTCAAGGGCGGTAATAAGGGTCTTGAAAAGAAATCTAAAAAAAAGAAATAATTTTTTCAGATTAGGGAAATCTAAAAAGAAATAATTTTTTTTCAGATTAATTTTAATTTATTTATACTAAATCAGTTTTAATATTATCTATAATGCATTGTGGGATAGTTTTCACTAAAGGTAAAGCAGTTATTAATCCAACAATAGAAATTCCAAATACAACATTTCTTATTTCTTTAACTGAAGGGTCTGTTTGATCGTAAACAGAAAGACCATAACCAGATATAGCAATTAAAGTTAATATTACTATTTTTTGAAATAAAATTAAATAAGCAAATGAGTCTAATTTAACAAATTGAGAAACACTATACAAGCCAAAAATTAGTATATAAATAGCTCCTTGAGTATATAATACTATTTCTAAATTTTTAATATTTTGATTCTTTTTAGAAGTATTTTGAGAAGATCTAGCAGCAAAATAGAAACATACAATTGCTAACGATAAGGGAATAAGAAAGCCAAAAGTAACAGGAATTATATTTTCAGCTTCGTTAGTAGCGCCACCGAATAATGTATTCATATATATATATTTATATATTAATTTTTATATTTTTTAAAATTGAAATTTTTTTATTTTATATAATAATCTTATATAAAATGAGTAAAATTAAAAATAAAGGAACCGGGGCTGGCGGTGCAAATACAAATAAATCTGGAAAAGCTTTTGAAGAATCAACAAATATCAAAGGATTATTACTTGAAAATGGGTTTGTTTATAAAAAATTCGGTAAAACTAAAACTTCATATTTGTTAAATAAAGTAGAAGATGATTTAGAAATTATATATCTTTGTCAATGTGGATTTAAAAATTATATGTTAAAAGAATATAAATTTAAAATAGATGCATATCCAGATGAAGCTTTCTTAATATTAAAAAAAGGAAAACTTGTCAAAATCAAAATATTTGAAATGAAAAAACAAAATGGACCAGGTTCTGTTGATATGAAAGTTTTTAATGGTCCCTTTTGGATTTATTATTATAAAACAGTTTGTAAGGATATAGATATTGAATATGCTTTTTGCTTATCTGAATGGTTTAAGACTAATATAGAAAAAAATGATAGATTTAAGATTGGAGTTAATTTTCTTAAAGAAAATAATATTAATATTTATTTTGAATGTGACCAGAATGAAAGATATAAATGGGTAACTGATAATAAAGAACAAAATATTGATTCATTAACAGAAAGTATAAGTAAGAAATTAATTATTAAAGACTAAAAAAGTTGATTTATTTTAATATAAAACTTATTTATAAATATATATTAATAATGTCAGATATTTATCCGTTTATAAAATGGGTCGGAGGAAAAACTCAATTGATGGAACAAGTATTTAATGAATTTCCAAAAGAAATTTCAAATTATTATGAACCATTTATAGGAGGAGGTTCAGTGTTATTTAACTTATTAAATAAAATAGAGAAGAAAGAAATAAAAGTAGAAACAATAAATATAAGTGATATCAATAAAGATTTGATAGATTTATATTTAACAATTAAAAAAAAATATAAAAAATTAATAGAGAATCTAATAGAATTAAAAGAAAATTATTCTAGTGCTGAAATTGAAAAACCAACTGAAGAAAAAAGGAAAAAAATAGAAGTATTACCTACAATAAAAGATGCTATAAAGGCTGGTAAAGAACACGTATATTATTTTTACAGAAATAAATTTAATGAATTAAAAAAAGAAGATACAAAAAAAATAGCATTAAAATCTGCATTATTTATATTTTTAAATAAAACTTGTTTTCGTGGTGTTTATAGAGAAAATTCAGAAGGTATATTTAATGTGCCTTATGGAAATAATAAAAATGTATCTATGTTTGATGAAGATAATCTTAAAAAAATAAATGAATTATTGAAGAAATACGATGTTAATTTTCAAGTTATAAATTTTAATGAGCTTACAAAAGAAATTATTTATGATAAAAATACATTTGTATATTTAGACCCTCCTTATTATCCAGAGAAAGAAGATTCATTTACTAGTTATACTAGTAATGATTTCAGTAAAGAACAACACGAAAAATTAATTGATTTGTGTAAAATAATTGAATCTAAAAAATCAAAATTTTTATTATCTAATTCAAATACATCCTTTATTAAAGATAATTTAAAAAAGTTTAATTGTAAAGTAATAGATTGTAAAAGACAAATTAATAGTAAAAATCCTGGAGCAACTGCAAAAGAAGTTTTAATATATAATTAAAAAAAATTGAAATATAATATATTTACTTACAGTAAAAATATATTATGTCTTTCAGCTGTAATTTTACACAAATTTTTGATTTTGGTTATGGTTCAGCTGTATGCCAATATTTAAACGGCAAGGAGCTTGTAGTAATGTCTCAGGTTAATAAGGAATGTAAGGAAACTCTCTCAAAGTATATGGACTCAAGAAGGCCTACTTTTAGCTCTACATTTACATATATTTTTGACTTTGGTTATGGTTCAAATATATGTCAATATTTAAATGGTGAGGAATTGGCAACAATGTATAAAGTTAATAAGGAATGCTCAGAGACTGTTTCAAAGTATCTGGAAAAGAAAAAGATACATTTTAAAAGGTTTGATACTGGGCATTTTGAAATAAAAATTCTAAATACACCTAGGAGATTTTTATCTGAATATCCAGTTACTTCTTGTGGTTTTGATATAATCGAAAAGAGCCTAATCTTTCATTTTAAGAGAAGAATACCGGGTACAGACTATTATACCAGTACAGCATCCTATAGATGGCCTCGTCTTGACCCAGATAGTTTTTGGTATATCTGGATTAAATGCCAAAATCTTAACTTGAAGGGTTTGCGAAAGTATCAAGAAAAGCAACGACTTATTCAAGAAGAGGCTCGTAGGAAGGTAGCTCTGGAAGCACGAAGAACTGCTTTCATTGCTCACACTTTGAAGCTAAAGTCGTGGATAGGAAGACCAAAGTTTTAAATTTGTTTTAGTTGTATGTTTTGATAAAGTAATTTTTTTATTCATCTTCTGGAATATCTTCTTCTTCTGTTATTTCGTCGTAATACATTTGAACGACCTCTATCATTTTATCTGATTGATTAATAGACCAATATTTTATTGATTCTATTAAACTATCCATTTTGTCATCCCATTCCTTTTGTTTTTTTGATTGGATGGCTATACAACCGTTTGAACCAATTTTCCAACAGGATTTAACTTTTTCGTTATCTTTATTAATGAATCCATCCGGATTAAATCTAATAAAGATAATTGGTCGAAAATCTAAATCTAGAGAAATCTGCATTAATCTTTTGTTTTCACACGAACAATCATAGCTTTGGTGTTGGTTTTCGTCGACTTCAACGATTATTATCTGTTCACCTAGGTCTAGTAATAGGTCAGGTCTTCTTAAAGAACAACCGTCTTGAATTTTCTTGTCTGCTATCCAGGTAAAATTAGGAAAGGCTTTTATTATGGTGTCAGCTACGGTTTTTTCTTTGGTGCGATAGTTTTTGGAGATTTCAGCGTCGGGGTAGAGATGGACGTAGCAGAAGTGGCAGTATTTGTCAAATTTATAGTTTGCACGGGATTCACACCAGGAGGATTTACAAAGGGCTCCACCACCACATTTTTTACAGCGTTGTTTATATTTATCATGTATGCAGATTTGGTTGCCTTTGCAAGGTCTACATAAATATTTACTGATACCGTGAATGCAAATTCGGCTCCCGTGGCAGTCCTTGCAAATTACTTTTGCTTTTAAATGGATACATAGGCCATTTCCAATACAGAGTTTACAAGTCCTTTTATAATTTTTATGTTCACATATTGCAGAACCAGAACATTCTTTGCATATAGTTTTTTCTTTTTTATGAATACAAATACCATTTCCATCACAGTCTATGCAATTATATTTTAATTTTTTATGTTCACAAATTCCACTGCCTTCACATAAGGGACAAGTTTGTTTTCTTCTATTATGTTCACAAATATCAGTGCCTTTGCACTGAATACACCGATATTTATTTGTTTTATGAATACAAATTGCCGATCCCTCACATTGGATGCATCGACTTTTAAGTTTTTTGTGTTCACATATACCTTTTCCACCACAGTCACGACAACGGTCTTTTCTTTTTCCGTGTTCGCATATTGATGATGGTTTACATTCTCTACACTCTGATTTATGTTTATTATGTTCACATAATGAGGTTCCGCATTCCTTACAATTACTTTTATCTTTACCGTGTTCACATAATTGAGACCCTCCACAGATTTGACAGTATGCGATTCTTTTACCGTGTTCGCACTTTTTGTTGATTTTAACTTTGAGTTTTTTATCTGAAACTTCCATTGATTACTTATTTTATTTAAACATTGTAAATAAAATAATTTCAATTTTTTTTTTATTTTATATTTTTCAATTCATTTTTTTTAGCAACTAATGTTTTGTCTACTTCTTCAACTTTTAATACAATTGTAGTATACATATTTGAGAAGTAGTTAGGATTTAGAAATCCTGGTCTGTTCTTAAAAGTGTCGTTTAAACTAATCCCGTTGGAGTCATAAATTGTAAAAGTTATCTTGTCAAGTTTCCGAAGGTCCCTTGGGAGGAAGGCCTCATGGGGCTCACCTGAACAGTAGAGCCAATTTTTAGATTGTGTTGATGGAAACAGAACGCCAAACATCTTGTTCAAGCTACTGTCCGTAGCGGAAGATTTTACCGGGGTAAATGGGTCCATTTCAAGATAGAAAATTCTCTCATCAATCATATCTCTAGACCCATATCCGAATAGCTGCATAGTTATATCTCCTGATAAAGTAACAGGCTCATCTCCATACCCAGTACTAGTAATTATAGTACCACCTGATACATCCGTGTATTTACTTACTATTTGATATGAATTATTAGTACCGTCAGTAAATCTAATTATATTAGAAGCAAACATCGTTTGTAAAGCAGTTGAAGGTAATCCATCTATAGTTACTGTTTTTGGAGTAAGTGAAAAATTTCCAATATCAGTAGTAAAAATATTATTTGAGTAATAATTAGCCATAATCAAACTAGCTTCATTTGGTAAAATAATATTAGGTAAACCTTTAACAGTATAATCATCTAATGTTATTATATTATTACTACTAATATCTAAAATTGGATATACTATATTATTAATTGTAATATGATCAATCATTTTTAAATCTTT
>Ga0114967_10004116_pt1 | contig 11783 bp, 24 predicted proteins | sample M_130628_MF_Meta_FD_92639 | JGI IMG/M metagenome (GOLD analysis project Ga0114967, IMG submission 92639) | Freshwater microbial communities from Lake Montjoie, Canada to study carbon cycling - M_130628_MF_MetaG | ecosystem: Environmental > Aquatic > Freshwater > Lake | place: Lake Montjoie... | reverse complement strand
GTCTGCCCAGTAATAGAAATTTTGGAATACTTGGGTAAATTAAACGCAAGTTGCAAATTTTTCTGTAAAAGATTAAAAATTTTAGTATTCATATGATTTTTTGTAAGATGGACTAAATAATAGTCACATCATATTTATTCTTGGAGGATTGATGAAGAAACTTTTAACATTATTAGCATTTATACCATTAATTGCGTTTGCATGGCAGCCAACTAAACCAATTACAGTTATATTCCCAAACGGCCCGGGCGCAGGGAATGAGATATCATTTTTCTTTGCGGCAGATATAGTAAACAAAAACACGGGTGTGACTTTTGTAAGAGAACATCGTGCAGGGGCAGACGGTAACATAGCAATGAATCACTTCAATACTGTTCCTGCAGATGGCCATACTGTAGCAGTCCCGGCGTGTAATAGTCAATGGATTACTGCTGAAGTTTGGTATTCCCAAATGTTAAAATATAACATATATGACTTTGAACCAGTTGCAAACATAGCACGTAGTCCGTTAGCATTTTGGGCCAACCCTAAGAGTAAAGTCAATACACCTGAAGATTTAATTAGAGAGATACGTGAAAAGAAACGCCCACTCAACTTTGCTATTGGCGGAGGTGGACATAAATTAGCAGTTGAATATCTAACTACTAAATTAAATGTACAAGGTGGTGATAGAGTAGAGACAGTTATGTATAAAGGTCCTGCACAAGCCTTGTTAGATGTTATGGGAGGTCACGCTGAGTTTGCAGTTACTCCAGTTGGTGTTGGTCATCCTCACGTTAAAACGGGTAAATTAAAGCTTATCGGACTAGCAAGTGAAGTACCACTAAAAGGTCTAGAGTCTGCTCCTCTTATGAGCAAGTATGCACCTGGTCTTAATCTGTATGGTTGCTGGAACTTAGTGTTACCAAAAGGAACAAGCCCTGAAATACAGAAATGGTACCATGATAACTTTGTACCTGCAATTCGTAGCAAAGAAGCAAAAGAAAAATTTGATGAGAACTTAATGTTCATAACTACTAAAGAACATTCTCCAGAAGGTGTCCATGCTAGTATGGCACTGTTAAGTAGAGAATGGATTAATATCGCAAAGAAAATTAAACCCGAATGAAATATATATTTGTCGCAGGAGCTCCTGGCAGTAAGTGGAGTAGCGTAGTAAAGAACATTTACTACAGCCCAAGCATCGACCAAAGTGACTATAGTGATGATAGAACATATTACCATGATGCTAGTGGCAAGTTGGATTTGATGCACTTGGGTGCTTATTATGATCCTGGCATGGAGTTTGGTAAGTTGTTTCATAGACTATCTATGTATGACAAAGAAACATTAGAACGTGACTTTGATGAAGCATTTACTGGTGAAGGTGTTCGCATAATTAAGTCACATGTGTTTAGTAATCATATTGATTATATCAAAGAAACTTGGCCTGATTGTCCTATCATGTTAGTACATCGTCCAGATGATGCTTGTTTGGGATGGTGGGTTAAATGCGGTCACTTTGATATTACATACCCTGACTATAGTGAGTATTATCAGAACTTGAAAGTTATGGCTGACAAGATTAAAGAACAAAACAAAGGTATAATCAAAGCAACGTATAAGTATCCAAGCAGAGTCCCATTAACTAATCACATGCTCTGCAAGATGCTAAATATAGAACTGCCACCGAATGAGTATTATCAAGATTACGGGGCATCAGACGTAAGGGTAACAGTAATATGATAAGCAGTTGGGAACAAAGTAAAAAGAAAAGTAAGTATCATTTTGATAACTTTAAAAACGACACGCAAGTCGATAAAGTAATTAGACTTGGTAAAATCATTGCAGACTACAGTGAAGATGTTAAACATGCAGTAGCAACAGCTAAGCCTGCAACATGGCGTACCAGAGGTGCTGTAGCTAAGTCTAGACCCGAAGCAGAATTAGCAAGCGAAGATTATGATTTGGAACGTTTTGGTTATGGTAAAGACTATCAAATCACTCATTTGAATTGGGAGATAACTCCTAACTTGAAAAAGATTACTGAGTTGTTTGCATTGGCTGACTGTATGGAACGCATACACGTACAGATGCCCGGTGAAGTGTGGAACCTACATTTAGATAAATTAGAGAAGTGGGCACCCGAGGCGCCCTGGACAGTCATGCGTGTTCAAGTTGCATTGACTGACTGGGAGCCAGGTCACTTTTGGAGTTATGGTAACTACAATCATCAACAGTGGCATGCCGGAGATGTAACAACATTTGATTGGCAGAACTTACCGCATAGTACTGCCAATGCAGGACATAATCCTAGAGTTACATTTCAATTGACTGGTATTATCACAGAAAAAACAGATGATTTCTTAAATCGTTTAAAAAGATTTGGTGACCATCAGCTAACATTAAAAGATAATAGTTGGTTCTAAATCATTTACAACCAATTATCATAAATCGTTTGTATCCATCTTTCTGAAATTGAATATGCTTCTCACCAGAGTATATTAATTTTGTAAAGTTAAATTTATTAATTAGTTCGTCCAGATTTTCTGTGGTTTGTTTTATATACCAGGGGAAGTCTGGATCTGTCATGTTAGTAGTTTGAATACATACTAAACTATTATCAGGAACTGTATCATACCATTTGTTATTGTCCATTTGGTCTATACTACAGTTTATAAAAATACTATTATCACACTTACTGAAATCATAATCATTCACATCCTGCAAGTGATTATGAACATTTGGTTTCTCATATTGCCACATATCACATACACGATTGGCTGTAGTAATTGCTTCTGGATTTATATCATATCCATGTACAGCATTATAAAATTCAGGCTTACGTGTAAGTAACATAAATGCCATTAAATTATCCCAACACCCTAATACATGTAATGTAGGATCTTTAATAAATTCGCTATACATTATGATTTCTAATTCTTCACATAACCATAATTTACTTTTTATTAAACCGTGATAAAAAGATTCATGCGGGTCAAACTTACTCATATTAAAATTGGTCGCTATAATCTATAGATGTTTGCAACATATCTTTAATCATTGTGTTCCATTTAATAGCACTATATGCAGAATGTAAAGATTTGATTAAATCTCTTTTGTATTGTGACATATAAAAACCAGATGTTTTATGATGTTCCCATCCATAACTTCTTAATCTAGGTTCAATAGATGGTTCCATTTTTTGATACATCATACCTTTAATAATATCAACTGGTGTCCCATCAATATGATTTTCTATATGTAATTGTATTAGTTTGAGTGTTGAATCCAAACTAAATCCTATCATATTACCTATACCAGTAATACCTTTATCGGTCATAAAACGGTCATAGTTAGAGAATTCTAATCTAGTAGGAGATAATATTTTATTTGTTTTCATGTGTACCCAAGGCCAATCACCACCAATTATTGGGAAAGAATGACACTGTTCTATTAACCAAAAATGTGTAGCTACATGGGGTTCTGTGATATAATAAGGCTTAAGATATTTGAAATGTTCACCATTTTCAAAAAATTTATCAGCATTTAAATCAATTATTTTACGAGTTATATTATGAGTCCTACAGAATTTTTCAGAATAGTATAAATCATGTGTATTAATTGGTAACCCATTTATTCTAATTACCATTGTAATTGCTATGACCGGTATATTCCTTTTTAAACAATGTAATAGTGTTAATTCACTATCTAACCCACCACTGTATAAAACCTCAACTACCTGGTTTTGTCGTATGGATAAATGGTCATCAAATATATCTGACATACTACGATTACAATCAGATGGAACATCTAATAATTCAGTGGTAAACTTATGATTATCTGTACCTAATTCTAATGTACATTTTCTAAATCCCCCCAAACCATCATTCCATTCAATAATATTTTCCATGTCAATATTTAGCGTAAATAATAGCATATTAATAAATTTGTGCTAAATACGAATAACACTACTCCAAGGATTAAAATGCTCCACTTCATCACAGACCTAACACACAAACTATTAACCTTCATTAAAGACGACCCAGTTAGACCAGAAATACCTACTGATTTTAGAGTAAGTAATGGTAGAATGGTTGCGGCATTATCCGATAATGACGATGATCCAGAAGCAATGGTATGTGTTAGTTTCCATGATTTTGTCCCAGCCGGTGTAGATGATTTATCTAATGTATCTGAGGTTCCAACTACCGCAGTATTTTATACTATTTGGAGTTATAAAGCCGGTAAAGGCCGTGATTTATTAATACAAGCGGTAAAAGGTATTCAGGAGCAATATCCTAGTGTAAATAGATTTGTAACATTAAGTCCTAAAACAGAAATGGCTAGAAGGTTTCATTTAAAAAATGGTGCTATTATATTCCGTGAGAATATAGAAACCATTAACTATGAATATACTAAAACAGGTGAATAATATGTCAAAAGAAGTTAAAATGGTTAATACTGCTGAAGAAGTAGAACAAATAGAAAAAAGCGCATTAATAGCGTGTGATTTTATATATGATAATTTATTACCATTATTAGAAGAATTTGAAAATGATAATGACGATCCAGATTATATTCCTGGTATTGCCACTCATGGATTATTTGTAGCATTAATACAAGAATTAGCCGATTTAGGATATACTCAAAAAGACTTAAATAAAGAAATCAAAACTTATATGAATACCTCTCTAGGTGAAGTAGTACACTAATACTTAAGTACTACATTTTTTACAAACAAAAGTACTCATTTAGCCCCCTCAGGGGCTTCAAAATCGCTAGAATATTCAGGAACTCATAACTGATACACTTCTAGCGATTTTTGCCAATATTTGACAATAAATGGGTTTTAGCGTATAATTCATCTATGAACTCAAAAATCGTCCGCAAACGTAGAACTGATAGAAATCAAGTGATTTACTTTATCCAAGATACAGTAACACTTGAGTACTATATCGGTTTGACAGCACTTTCATACAAAGGTAATGTGTTTTTAACACTACGCCGTCGTATGCAAAAACACATGCAACGTGCCATGACAGAAAACAAAAATTGGGGTTTGAGTCGTGCCTTGCGTGAGCGAGGTGCTGAACGTTTTGTATTTGGCAAGTTGGAAGTGATTCGTGGTAAGCGTCCTGCTCATGCACATGAGACAGAATTGATTAACACATTAAAACCAGCATTAAACACATTTGGAGTAAAGTAATGAACGAAAGAATTAAAGAACTTATTGAGCAGGCCGAGGATTATGCGGCAGAGCAACATGATTTTCATACGCATTTTGAACGCACCTTGCGTTATGAAGCCTTCAAGGAGAAGTTTGCTGAATTGATTGTGAAGGAATGCGTAACAATTATGACTGATGCCAGTGATTCCAAATTACGTCTTAGTGATGCTATTTGGAATACAAAGATACATTTTGGAGTAGAATGAAAGTAAACGATATATTACAATGGACTGGTGCACTCTTTGTAATTGTTGGACACGTTTTTAACTCAATAGGTCCTAGTGTTTATCCCTACAATATTGTAGCATTTACATTAGGTACTATTGCGTTTTTGTCTTGGGCTAGTCGTGTAAAAAATAGTCCACAAATAGTTGTTAATGTAGTTTCAATGGTTACTTGTTTAATAGGATTAGTTAATGCTTGGAGATAAAATGAACAAATTAATTAAAAATGGAAAAGTGGCTGTATTGTACAGTCCAGGATTTGGTGCAGGATGGTTCACTTGGAACCCTACTATGCCTGAACTTATTTTCGAACCTGCCATAGCACAATTTGTAGTGGAAGAAAAGTTTGATGAACTACAAACTTATATAGAATTGAAGTACCCTGAAATTTATAAAGGTGGTTTGATGGACTTAGAAGTTGCTTGGATACCCGAAGGCACTGAGTTTAAAATCAATGAGTATGACGGAGCCGAATCTGTTGAAACAAAAGATGAAATAGGTTGGTTAGTAGCGTGAGGTATATTACTAATAAGTATAAGTCAGTCATTCTTCCATACGAGGAAGGTATGTTAGAATGGCTACACGAAACCTATCCACATAGTCTTTATTATATTGTAGAGGTGTAAATGCTATAAATATCAATATGGACTTTTGGGAAAACATAGCCTTGCATAAACAAAAAATATTTGTTATACTAGCAATAGTAGTTGGATTGTATTGGTTGAGTATTCCCGAAGATGAACCCGCTCAACCAATCATTACACTTAAGTATAGGTGTGAATTAATTGTAAAAAATTCACATGAGTTTCCAAAAAATGTTATTGAAAATTGTAAAAAACTTTTGAAAGAAGAAAATGAAATTGAGTGAAGTAAACGAAGCGTTGGATCATAAAATTACCAGTGGTAGTGAGTATCAATGGAATTGTTATCCTGATGGTAGATACTTAGATTACGAAAGTGATTTTGCACACGTATCAGTAATTTATAGCACCGATGACCAAACAGTTTATCAAGCTGAAATTTCTGTTAAGCGTGAAGCCTGGGATGAAGATAAAAAACCATATCGTTGGTTGAATCCTGACTATAAAGATGCTTTATATAAAGAATCAGAAAAACGCAAAACGCATCTTGACATAGCTTGGGATGATGTTAAGTGGGTTGATTTAGAAATGGAAGAAGATTTCCTAGAGAAGGCTACTGCTATTTTTAATGGAAAAGAATTTGATGCCCGTGTTAAAGTTGAATTTGACCTAGATGATCGCAGTATTCTACAGTTGGCTACAGAAGCACATAAACGTGATATAACACTAAATAAGATGATAGAGATTATCTTACAAGAGGTAATCGACCGTCACCGTGTCAACGGAACATTAGCCTGACACGTTATATAAGTGTAACAGGAGATCGTTATGAAAAAAATTCTATTAGCATTGTCATTATTGGCAGTAACCAGCACTGCAATGGCTCAACATTATCATGGAAATGGCTTTCGTCATCCAGGATACTATCGTGGACCGGGTATTGGTTGGTGGGTTGCACCAGTCGTAACAGGTGTGATTGGTTATGAGATTGCAAAACAGCAACAGGTTATTGTACAACAACCAGTCGTAGTACAAAATCCTCAACCTGTATCTGGTCAAGTTTGTACACCTTGGACAGAGACACAAAATTCAGATGGTACAATCACTCGCACACGAACCTGTAATCAGTGACCAAACTAGTTGTAATATTATCGTTCATAGTGTATAATATATTATGAACGATATTTTTTATGGTATTTTTTCGTGGATAAAAGATGACTTTAAGTCTAACAGAATTCGCTTTATTATTGAGTTGCTTGCTTGGGCTATTAGTATTGGTTGCAGTATTACTATGGCACTCACAGTCCCCACTCCACCGCTTCTTACTCTTTATCCCATTTGGATCCTTGGCTGTGCTTTGTATGCTTGGGCTAGTTGGACTAGGAAATCTTTTGGCATGTTGGCTAACTATCTATTGTTAGTGACAATTGATAGTATTGGATTATTAAGGATGGTTATATGACACAAACACAATGGGTACTGGTTGAAACAGTAAGCACATTCCGTGAACGATACATGATTGAAGTGCCTATAGGTATTGATAATTACGGTAAAGACAAGATTGACTGGGCCTTAGATACAGTTACTATGCAAGAGGCAAAAGAATTTAGCCAAGAACATATCGGTGAACTAATTGTTAGCCATCGTGTTGTTACTAAAGACGAAGCCTTGGCTTTGTGCGATAAAGATAATGACTATACCAAGTCTTGGAACGAAGAACAAAAAATAAATACTTTTTTTACAAATTGGGAAGAAAAAGATGCTGTCTAAAATAGAAAAATATAAAAAATACTTTACCTTTGAGGGTAAAGCCTCACGCAGTGAATACTGGGGTGTATACTTGATTGGGGTATTACTTATTATGTCAGTCGGACTAATCGGGACACTGGTCGCATTAATCAGTACACCTTTCACGTTAGTATTAATCGGTTTTATAGGATGGATATCTGCATTAGCAATAATTTGTGCCGGTAGTGTATTAGCATTTTGGATGTGGATCGCCACCGCTGTTAGACGTTGTAATGATGCCGGAATTAATTCATGGTTTGCACTAACAATACTATTACCTACTCCCTTAAATCTTATACCATTCATTGTGTTTGGTTGTTTACCCTCTGAGGAAATTAAATGAATATAGAAAATACATGGACAGACGAAGACTGGAATAAGTTTTCCTCATGGATTGACAATGTTTTAAAAACCACACCTAAAGTTAATATCACTTTTAATAAAAAAGATGGCACTAAACGTGTAATGAAATGTACATTACTGCCTGAACTATTGCCAGTAGTTGAACTTAAAGAAGGTGCAAAGCCTCGTAAAGAAAGCACAACTTCCATTCGTGTATATGATTTAGAAAAGAAAGAATGGAGAAGCTTTACTACTAAATCAGTAACCAACGTGTCATTTAACCTATGAGTGATTTTGAACAAGGTAACATTCACTACATGGCTAAAGAGTATTTTGAAGCCAGTGAATGTTATAAAAGATTTTTACAAAAAGAGCCAAACAACTATATAGTGTGGCACAATCTTGGCATCACTCTTTGTCAATTGGGTCAAAATGAAGAAGCATTACAATGTTTTGAAATACCCTGCCAACACAACTATGTAGAAAGTTGGTTAAGTCGAGGCACTGCATTACGTAGTTTAGGTAGATACAAAGAAGCATTGATTACGTTTGCACATACGTTTGCATTAGATCCTAAACATTCTACAGCCTATAGTAATTATGGTAACACCTTACGTGAGTTTAGTTTACCTGAAATTGCTATTCCATTTTTGAAAATAGCACAAGAACTAACACCCGGCAACGTTAACTATGAGTTGAACGAATCAGTATGTCATTTGATGAAAGGTGATTTAGTTGAAGGATGGAAAAAGTATAATGCTAGATGGTATTATCAAAGTGATGTAAGTTTCAAACCCCAATTACAAGGACCTGAATACGATGGCTCGCAGGATATTGTAAACAAAATTGTACTTGTATATTATGAACAAGGCTTTGGAGATAGTGTACAATTTGTTCGCTTTGCAAAAGTGTTAAAAGAGAAGGGCGCAACTGTTATTTTAGTAACAAAGCCTCAACTATATGATTTATATAGATTTAATTTTTCGGATTTAACAATTTTAAATTCGGACGTACAGTTACCTCCCTATCACTATCACGTAGCATTAATGGATTTACCAAAATGCTTTGGCACAACAATTGATACTATCCCTTATCCTACACCGTACTTAGATGTAGATGAAGGAATGAAACAACATTGGAAAACAAAGCTAGGACCTAAGACAAAGAAACGTATTGGCATATTATGGAGTCCAAATAAGATTGCATTCATATCACGCTTCCGTAGAATTGAATTGGAACACCTACTAGCTATTACAAGTGATGAATATGAATTTGTAAGTTTATCATATGAAGTAGATGAAACTGTATTGGAATTGTTATCAAAGTATAATGTTAAAACGTTCCATGAAGACTTGTCCGGATTCTATAACACAGCAGGATTGATTAGTCAACTTGACCTTGTTATTAGTATTGATACAGTTATACCGCACTTGAGTGGTGCAATGGGGATACCCACATGGGTAATGTTAACTGACTATGGTTGTGACTGGAGATGGTTTATGAACCGTAACGACAGCCCATTCTATAACTGTATGAGACTGTTCCGTCAAACAAATGGATCATGGGACAATGTGCTTGAAACTATCTTTCAGGAACTAAAGCTTCTGGGTTGACAATAAATAGATTTTCTGCTATAATACTTGTATTATGAAAAAAGAACTACTATCATTCACTGTTAAAGAGCCTAAACACAGGGCTCACCGTGTTCTTTTCTGTGAGAACACTCCCTTCAAACCCAAAGTTGTTAAGCCTAAAACAGGCTATCAACGCAAATCCAAGCATCCAAAATTTGACAATAATTCCTGTTTCTGATACAATACTGTATTGAAACTAAAGGAGTTATATGGCCAAAGAATTTAACAAAGACCTTCTTTGTAAGGATTGTAAGAATGTTGAGGCTAGCTTTATGGCTAGGCTGACTAAGTTTGGGTACGGCTTTAAGTGTACTCTTCCCGAGAGTTGGAACGAACCCGAGTTCGATCCGGTAGTAGGAGAAACTAAAGAAGGTTACTTTCACACGGCCGGATTAATGCGTGGCACTTATGAGGCCTGCGGCCCAGATGCTAAAAAATGGGTACCCTCAAGCACAAAAAAGGTCTTTTTGTACTTGAAAAAAGGTTGACAATAAATGGTTTTGGGTCTATAATAGAGTCTTAATCAGTCAAAAGGAGTTCAAATGAACATCAAGCAAATTAATACTGCTATCATGCAGGGTGACTTCACTAATGAAGAATTAAATAGTATCAGTGACGCAATGCGTTTTGCCCGTGCCCAACTAGTGGTACGAAACAAATCAGCATTGACAATCGGTTCCAATGTTAAATTTACCAGTTCAACCCGTGGTACAATCGCCGGCGTTGTAAAGAAAATCAATCGTAAATTTATTATCGTGGATCAACCAGGACAGTTCCGTAGTTGGAAAGTGCCCGCTAACATGTTGGAGGTTTTGTAATGAGTAAGATGGCCGACTTATATATGGAGATTGAGGAAATGCTTGAGAAAGGCACACATCCTGCAACAATCTCCGCGGTACTTGATGTGCCGGTGATTTTTATCTATGATGTAGTGGAATCTATTGAAGGCCAGACTGAGGAATTTAGTCCTTTTAGGACAATAAATTCTTAAAAAGGTTGACAATAAATCGGTTTGGGTATATAATAGAGTCTTATTCAGTTAATTAAAGGATTTCAAAATGGACTACGAATTAGATTTTGACTTTTTGTTCAATGTTTATACTGTCACTATCAACGGTGACGTAGTATTGACCGGTACAGATGACTATGAGGAAGCACAGGAATACGCAGAACAATTGGCTGAAGAATTGTGCCAAGGTTGACAATAAATCGGTTTGGGTATATAATAGAATCTTAGACAGTAAAGAAAAGGAAACAAAATGGCTTACATGAATCAGGAACGCAAAGCAAAGATTACTAAAATGCTTAAGCCCATCTTGGCTAAGTACAAAGTTAAAGGCTCGTTAAGCGTCCGCAATCATAGTACTATTGTATTAACGCTCAAATCCGGTGCTATTGACTTTATTGGCAATAGCAATCGGGTTTGCGGTAATGACTTCTATCAGGTACAACGTGGCTTCAAACCTACTACAAATGGTTACGATCAAGTGAACCCTTACTGGTTTCAGGATCACTATGATGGTGATGCTAAGGCTTTCTTAACCGAAGCATTCAAGGCATTGAAGTCGGCCGACTGGTATGACGAATCTAATGCAATGATTGACTATTTCAACACTGCCTACTATGTCGATGTTAACATTGGCAAATGGGACAAGCCCTATAGTTTGGAAAAATAAATGTTAGAAAAAATCTTTACATTTATTGGTACTCACGCCGAATCAATCGGATGGGCACTACTAGTCTTAATTGGTCTTTCACTATTGTGGAAGAACAACTAATAATGGGTAACACAATGGTTGACAACAATGTCCGTTTGTGTTATCATTATAACAGTGCTGAGTAATATCAGTACATTTTTTAAACTTAGCTTTTTTAAAGGAAATATATGGCTAATTCTAATCAAACTTTCAAAGTCGCTGGTATTACTATTCACAATGGTAACGCTAAAGTTCGTTTCACAGATGACATGGTCCGTCGTATCAAGCAGTTCACTAAAGGTGGTGCT
>Ga0114967_10004115_pt1 | contig 11783 bp, 15 predicted proteins | sample M_130628_MF_Meta_FD_92639 | JGI IMG/M metagenome (GOLD analysis project Ga0114967, IMG submission 92639) | Freshwater microbial communities from Lake Montjoie, Canada to study carbon cycling - M_130628_MF_MetaG | ecosystem: Environmental > Aquatic > Freshwater > Lake | place: Lake Montjoie... | reverse complement strand
GTCTTCGGCAAGCAGCAGCAGCACTTGAACAACCAGAACAGCTGATGTTGATTAACGATTGGTGGTTTAGAGCCCCAATCGTTAATCATTCAATACTGTGGCAGAATGCAAGAAGCTGGCCCACACCCTGGCACCTATTAAACAACAATGGCTATTGTGAACTTGCAAGAGCCCTGGGTATAGTGTATACTATAATGCTAGTGGAAAATTACACAGATTTAAAAATCATACAGACAACACAAGACAATTTAGTCCAGGTCGATCATGGGAAATATATATTGAATTGGGCACCGGGCGAGATGTTAAATACCCACTCAACACCAATCCCCACTGTTAAGAACATGATCGACAGTTCTGAATTAGAAAGTTTTTTACAATAAGCGACACATGACAATTCAAGTACAAAAAAGAAGCGGTAATCGTGAGCCTCTGAATATCGACAAATGGCAAGCACAAATTACCAAGGTCTGCAGTGGCACAGCAGATGTAAGTCAAAGCATGATAGAAATCAAAAGCCAACCACATTTTTATGATGGTATTACCACCAAAGAAATTGATGAAATTACTCTACGTGCCATAGTCGACCTAATTGACGTAGAATCAAATCCTGATATTGGCAATGTCAATTATCAATACGTGGCAGGCAAGCAACGTTTATCAATGCTACGCAAAGATGTATATGGGTCCTATGAACCTCCTCGCCTGTACGAAATCGTATGCAAAAATGTAGCAGCAGGTGTATATACTAGCGAACTATTGACTTGGTATACCGAAGATGACTGGAATCGCATGGATGACATCTTGGATCATGCCAAAGATGAACAGTATGGATATGCTGCAATTGAACAGCTGATCGAAAAGTATCTGGTACGCAATCGTACTACAAAAGAAACTTACGAAACTCCACAAGTTCGTTACATGGTAGCTGCGGCAACAGTCTTTCACAGTGAAGAGCCTGGCTCGGCTCGTATGAAATACATCAAGGAATATTATAATGCGGCGTCTGACGGTCTTTTTACTCTTGCCACTCCTGTTCTGGCCGGGTTGGGAACTCCAACTAAACAGTTCAGTAGTTGTGTTCTTATTCGTAGTGATGACAATCTTGATAGCATCTTTGCTTCAGGAGAAATGATGGCCAAGTATGCCGCTAAAAGAGCCGGCATTGGTCTTGAGATTGGACGCCTACGTCCACTCGGCGCACCCATTCGCGGCGGCGAGATTCAGCACACAGGCATGATTCCATTCTTGAAGAAATGGTTTGGTGACCTACGTAGTTGCAGTCAAGGAGGTATTCGTAATGCAAGTGCTACAGTTTTTTATCCTATTTGGCATTACCAGTTTGATGATCTTATTGTCCTTAAGAACAACCAAGGAACAGAAGAAACCCGAGTCCGTCATATGGATTATGGGGTTGTGCTTAGTGCTTTCTTCTGGAAACGATTTAAAAACAAAGAAAACATAACTTTCTTTGACCCCAACGAAGTGCCTGACTTACATCAAGCGTTCTACAGCAACACAGCTCGGTTTGAAGAGCTGTATGTTAAGTACGAAAAGCGTAAAGATCTACGCAAGAAAACAATATCAGCTGAAGAAGTATTCAAGTCAGGCCTGCTTAAAGAGCGTACAGACACAGGACGTATCTATCTTGTGTTTATTGACAATGTAATGAATCAAGGTCCATTTGATCCTGAGTATCATACAATCTTCCAAAGCAACTTGTGCTGTGAAATTTTATTGCCTACTGTGCCATTCCAAAGACTTGACGACGATAAAGGTCGCATTGCTCTGTGTACATTGGGTTCTATCAACTGGGGTGCATTCCGTAATCCGGAAGATATGCGTCGTGCTTGTCGCATCTTGCATCGCAGCCTAAACAACATCTTAGACTATCAAGACTTCTTGTCAATCCAAAGTAAACTAAGCAATGATGAAATTCGTCCGCTGGGTATTGGTATTACCAACTTGGCTTACTGGCATGCTAAACGTAGCCTCCAGTACGGCGATGCAGATGCATTAGCTGAAGTTAAATCTTGGATGGAGCATCAAGCTTTCTATCTGACAGAAGCCAGTGTAGAGCTGGCAGAAGAACGCGGCAAGTGCTTGGGTTCAGACCAAACACGCTACGGACAAGGCAAGTTTCCTTGGGAATTACGTGCTGCTGGTGTCAACGAGCTGACAGACTTCGCCGCAGAACTTCCTTGGGAACCCCTGCGTGAACGCATGATCACATCTGGAGTACGTAATGCTACGCAAATGGCAATTGCACCTGTTGAATCCAGCTCAGTTGTTATCAACAGTACCAACGGTATTGAATTTCCCATGAGCTTGATTACTGTTAAAGAATCAAAAGCTGGATCCTTGGTACAGGTTGTTCCGGAATACCAAAAGCTAAAGAATCGGTATCAGCTGATGTGGGAACAGAAGGACTGTGACGGCTACTTAAAGACTGCGGCTGTACTTGCAGCTTACGTTGATCAAAGTATCAGTACTAACACATTCTATAATCCTGCACACTTTCCTGGACGCAAAGTCCCAACAACTTTAATTGCCAAGAATTTGATGCAAGCACACCAATGGGGCATTAAAACTTTCTACTACAGCCTGATCAACAAACAAGGTAGTAAGGCCGCGCCAGAAGCCCCAGATACGCCACTTGAACAGATTGATTTTGATGATGAAGAATCATGTGAGTCGTGTAAACTCTAGTATGAATAGTATACCTGCATACGTTTATTATATCAAGCATCTTCCTACAGGAAAGTTTTATTACGGATCTAGATATAAGCATATCGATAAGGGTATACTTCCGGAGCAAGACTTATGGAATAATTATTTTACATCTTCGAACGAAATTAAGAAATTAATCGAAGATACTAGCACTAGTTCGTTTGAATATAAAATAATCTATACTGATCCTGATTCGGATAAATGCTTTATCTACGAACAAACTCTTATTAAAGACAACATTGGTGATCCTTTGTGCATAAACAAACGATACTTTGATTCATCGAAAGGAGTAACAGTATTTTGCACATACGGTAAAACATTATCGAGTAAAGGCAAGTCTAAGAAAGAATCCACAAAAGAAAAGATGCGTAAGCCAAAAAGTCTGTTACATAGAGACAATATTAGCAAGGCACAACTAGCCAATGGCGGTAACGGACCGGCTAACCATACAGAAGAATCAAAAAGTAAAACTAGAGAAACAATGAAATTAAAGCCACCAAGGCCTACTAAAACTTGTCCGCATTGCGGTAAAGAGGGCGGGGCAATAACAATGCCGCGTTGGCATTTTGACAACTGTAAGGAAAAACAATGAGTAATGCACAATACGATTTATCTAAAAAGACAAATTATCTTCAACGAAAAATGTTTTTAGATCCCGAAGGCCCAGTAACGGTACAAAGGTTCGAAGAAACCAAATATAATAAGATTGCCGATTTTGAAAAAACACAAAGAGGTTTTTTCTGGGTTCCTGAAGAAATCAGTCTAACTAAAGATGCAGCCGATTTTAAGGATGCTAGCGATGCCGTAAAGCATATTTTCACTAGTAACTTATTGAGACAAACAGCCTTAGATAGTATACAAGGAAGAGGTCCAGTACAAATCTTTTCTCCGGTAGTTAGTCTACCCGAACTTGAAGCGTTAGTATTAATATGGTCGATGTTTGAAACAAATATTCATAGTCGCAGCTACAGTCACATCATCCGCAACATCTACAATGTGCCCAAAGATGTGTTTAACACAATTCACGACACAGAAGAAATTGTTGGTATGGCAAGCAGCGTGGGCAAGTACTACGACTATTTGCATAGATTAAACTGTCGCAAAGAACTCAACCCTGATAATGTCTACCAAGATGAACACATCAAAGCAATTTGGTTAGCACTACATGCCAGCTATGCACTGGAAGCATTTCGCTTTATGGTCAGCTTTGCTACAAGTTTGGCCATGGTAGAGAATCGTATCTTCATTGGCAATGGCAATATCATCAGCTTGATTCTACAGGACGAATTGCTACACAAGGGCTGGACAGCTTTCTTGATCAATCAGGTTGTCAAAGAAGATTCGCGCTTTGCACAAATCAAAACCGAATGCGAAGCAGAAGTGTATGAGATCTACAAAGATGTTATCCGCGAAGAAAAAGAATGGGCCACTTACCTGTTTAAAATGGGTCCAGTGATTGGGCTTAACGCCAACATTCTAAAAGACTTTGTAGACTACACAGCAGTAGATGCACTGAAACAAATTGGTATCAAGTATCAAGGCACAGCACCGCGTACTACTCCAATCCCGTGGTTCAACAAGCATACAGATATCAGCAAGAAGCAATCAGCATTACAAGAAACAGAATCAACGAATTATGTAATTGGGGTGATGGATTCAATTATCAACTACGATGAACTTCCAAATATTTAACAAGGAGAAAAATATGAAACTAACAATCTATACACGAGATAATTGTCCTTACTGCGATCAAGCCAAAACGCTATTAGAAATTCGCGGAATAGTGTATAATACAATTAACTTAGAACAGCAACCAGAAGCCCGTGAATTTTTAGTAGATCAAGGCCTGCGTAGTGTACCACAGGTCTTCAATGGCACAACACTTATTCCGGGCGGCTATCAGGGTCTAGCTACTCAAACAGAAGAATTTTGGACCCAACTTAAAGGATAACAATGAACGAAGGCGAAATCAACACAATCAAACTTGCATCTGGTGAAGAAGTTGTGGCAAAAATTATAAAAATTGCAGACGGTATGTTGATTGTCAAACATCCAGTCAGTATCGGGCCTGGCCCCAACGGCGGTGCTCCAATGCTAATGCCCAGCATGTTTACTGCTGTAATGGACCAGGATGTGATCCTGTATGCATCAGCAATTTCGATGATTGCCCCCACTAGAGAAGATGTCAAAGTCTCTTACATTAAAGCAACTACCGGCATCGATGTGCCGGCTAAGAAATCAATTATTACAGGTTAAGGTTTACTGAATAAAAAGAACAGTCTATCTTGATCTTGTTTTACAGTTTCAAGTGTTAGATCGAACTTCTTAGCAAACTCATAAGCAATTTCAAAGGACCATGGAAATATTTCAACCCATGGTCCATTTTTATGAACATGCCCAGGGTTAACACGCATCCATAGCTTTCCACCTGGTGCCAGCAAATTAACTGTAGCACCAAATCTCAGTTCAATATCCTCTCGGCTGTTAAAGTTAATTGATCCCAGTGCAATAATATGATCGTATGATTCAGGCTCTACTCGATAATCCAAAATATCAACCTGAAAGTCGGCACAGTTATTATAAGGATCAATGCCTACCAAATTAGGAATACGTCCCTTAAAAGGATTGTATCCACAGCCTACATCCAATACCTTCTTTGGATCGGCACGGCAAATTTCTTCTGCAATACGATAGCCTGTCCATTGATACTGTTCTGTACGTGGCTTCCATACTTCCCCGAAGAACCACGTTAAGTAGCGTACATCAGTGCGTTCTACCAGATCACCAATGGTGCCTTCCAGTTCAACAGGCACCCCAAATACGGACTCTAATTTTTGTATCAGCTTCTTCTTACGTGCAGGCGTCCATGGCAAGTCATCCAATTTGCAATCATGTTTGATGGTATGCCTAACATACTCATACTTGTCAATATTGAAGGCTTCTTGCAAATTTTCTTCAATACACTTTAAAATTTTACTATTCATTAGTTTTTTCTCTAAAAAGGTAAATAAAATTACAAAGATGCAAAAAATTTTGTCGTCTTTGTTTTATTCAACTATATATCATTATATTTTCACGAGGAACAAAAATGAAACGTATTATCTCTGTGCTATTGCTAACTATAGCAATGGCACCAGCCTTTGCCTGGGAACCTACCAAGCCCATCACTGTTGTAATCGGCAACCCACCTGGATCCGGTAACGAAATAGCATTTAGAAAGTTGGCCAGTATTGTTGAAAAACAAAACCCAAAAATTAATTTTATCATTCAAAATCAACCTGGCGCAGACAGTGTGATTGCAATGAACAGTTTTGCTAAAGCAGCACCGGACGGATATACAGCTGCACTTCCTAGCCATATGAGTACATTTGTCACCAACGATATCTGGCAGAAGTCTGTTAAGAAATTCAATTATGACGAGTTTACTCCTGTAATGACAATTGGTAAGAGTCCGTTGGTTTTAGTAGCCCATGTCAAAAGCTCTGTAAATACACCCGAAGACTTTGTCAAGCGTATACAAGCAACAAAAGAACCTGTCAATGTGGCAATTGGTGGTGGCGCACATCGTACAGCATTTGAATATCTCATGTTTAAAAACAACGGAAATGCTGACATGGTCAAAACCATCAACTTCAACGGTCCGCTACAAGCAGTCACTAGCGTGGCCAAAGATGCAGGTGGTACTGAGTTTGGTATTATGCCAATTGCTGTAGCTAAACCCCTGGTCGAAGCCGGTAAGGTAAAGGCCATTGGATTCACTGGTACCCGCACAATGCCACAGTTTCCTGCTGTGCCCTTGCTGCAGACAGTGGCGCCAGGCATCGAAGTGTATGCTGCATGGGCACTTGTATTACCGTCCAATACTGCTCGGGAAATTGTTGATTGGTATTTGACACAGTTTGTACCGGCTGCACAAAGTAAAGAGTACCAAGAATGGATACATCAGCAGGTTGTATTTGTAGAAAACAAAGAATTAACACCTGCAGGACTTCGTAGACAAATGGAAACATTACGCAAGACTTTTATGCCGGTGTTGGAAACTGTTAAATTGGATTGATATGAAATATATTTTTATGGCTGGAGCACCCGGTAGCAAGTGGTCCAGCGTGGCCAAGAATATCTACTTTAGTGCCGACATTGATCGTTCTGATGCCAGCTCACAACGCGAGTACTGGCACGATGCATCTGGTGTTAATCAACTGATGCACATGGGTGCATACTTTGACCCAGGCATGGAAATGGATCTGAGTCAGCAAATGAACTTGGAATCCAAACAACATCTAGAAGAATTCTTTGATAGTGCATTTGATCCAGAGGGAACTGGTATTCGTATCATTAAAAGTCATATCTTCGCACATCATATCAACTTTATTAAAGAAACCTGGCCGGATTGTCCTATTGTTCTTGTACACAGACCCAACGATGCTTGCCTGGGTTGGTGGGTCAAGTGCGGGCATTTTGACATCACATACCCCAAGTACGACAAGTATTATGTAAATTTAAGAAATATGGCCGGTATTATTGCACGACAAAATGCCGATATACTAACAGCTTGGTACGATAATAATTGCTTTTTTATAGGCGACAATGTTACCTTGGCTGATACTCTGGGTATTGCTAGACCGCCTGAGGAGTATTATCAATCATACACCGCTGCAGACATTGAGGTAACAGTAATATGACGAGTGCATGGGATACAACTAAAAAACGCAGTAAATATCACTTTGATCATACAAAGTTTGATCCAACCCAAGATCGTGTAATCGCATTAGGGTTTATCGAACCTTGCTGGAACACGGAGTTAGCAGATATTGTAGAAAATTCTAAGGCAGCAACTTGGCGTACCAGAGGTGCAGTTGGTAAGTCACGTCCGGAGGCGGAATTGGCTGCAGAAGATTATGACTTAGAACGTGAAGGCTACGGTGCGGACTATGTTATCACCAATTTGAATTGGAACATTCCTCCGGTGCTGCAAGACATTGCAGATCAATTTGCCTTAGATGATGCAATGGTGCGTATACATGTTCAACAGCCAGGACAAGTGTGGAACTACCATTTAGACAAGCTGGAAAAATGGAATCCAGAAAACCCTGACTCAGTATTGCGTGTTCAAATACAGCTGACCGATTGGATGCCAGGACAGTTTTGGAACTATGGTAACTATCAACACAGTATGTGGCGTGCCGGCGATGTCACTACATTTGATTGGCAAAACATTCCACACGCCACAGCCAATGCCAGCCACGGACCCAGAGTTACTCTACAAGTAACTGGTATACGAACTCCGATAACTGATACTTACTTGCAAATGATTAAATAGGGTTAAATTCTCCAATAAATAATACACAGGAGATTATTATGCCAGCAGTAGCAAGACAAGGTGATGCCGGAGCTGTACATTGCAGTGGATATACAATTGCCACAGGATCTCCTGACGTTTTTATTGATGGCAAACCGGTGGCCAGAGACGGCGATTCTAGTACAGTGCATCAAAAGCCTTCTGGTAAAAAATGTGTTCCGCATGTGAGTAAAATTATTGCCACTGGTAGCAGTGTGTTTATAAATGGCAGACCTGTTGCAGTGATTGGTGATCGCCTGAGTGAATGCACACAAATAATACAAGGCAGCCAAAGTGTCTTTATTGGATAACAAATGAGCAACGGTCAATACAGTTCAGTAATGTTGATAGCCACAGATGGCCTGTTACAAAATCAAGGTCTATCTGTCAGCAGTAATTTAATCACAGCTATCACTGCTTATAATAGTACCACCGCTGTGAGCAAATATCTAGGCGTATTAGGCACAGCAGTTGGCAATGTAGGTGTGGCCAATAATCAAATTACTAGTGCAACCTTTAGTTCCTTACAAACCCTGGGTGCCAGCAATTTTCCTGCTATCACAGATGCGGTTCCTAGTAATTATGCAGCTAATTTAGCAATTGGCAACAGTGCCACTGGATTCAGCGGCCTGGTGACTACTCAAGCCTCACAGATATTGGGATCAGGAGATATTAGCATATTTGCTCAAGTCTATAATATATGCCAAGGTTACATATCGCAAAACAATCCCATCATTAACACAGTCAAGAACTCTTCAACATTGGCACCGACCTTTACCAGTATGAATAGTTTGAGCACAGGAGGAATCAGCGACATTAATCGCACACTCCCGGCCTTCGGCGAAGACCTGCTGAAACTGGGTCAGGCCTGGGATCTAACCAATTTGATCTACTATGGATTTCCATCTGCATTGTTGTTTCAAATGGCCAAGGCCGGAGGATTGTTGCCAGAATTCACTGCCAAATTAGATGCTGCTGGCCTGTCCACAGAAGAGTTGAATACCATACTGACAGACACCAGTGCCACAACTCAAGCAGAAGGCATCATTTATCAAGCAATGTTGGACACCACTGGCAGCACATTGGATCAGGTCAAGACCATTCTGGATGTGACCACACTCAACTTGACCACCATGGCTGATCTTCTGAATCCGGTCAAGACCTTGCCCAACAGCTACCAGCAACTGACCATACAGGCACCCACAGGTGGCGGACCAATTCCGGTGACCATATCTCTAACCAACATCTACGGTGCGGCCGCCACAGTAAACGCAGTGATATTGCCCATGTTCATCAACGACGAAGCCTACAATGAACTGGCCAAGATTATTCCATCAGATCAGGCCTTGGCCAACAGAGCTATTGGCAACAGTCTAGGTCAGGTCAAAAACATATCACAACTGACGCTTCCAGCCTTTACTACAGCTGTTCGTGCCATAGAAATCAACACAGGGCTAGGCGATATAAATGCATTGACTCAACCTGTGCCCACCAGTGTCAGCAGCAACTTAAATACCTTGCTGGCCACAGGAACAGGTCCAAACGGCACATTAACCCTGTTTGACTTTATGGGTACCATAACCGGCATACCTTACACAGAAGAATTTACGGCTGCAGCCAACACTATCAACAACATGCAGGCTGCTAACACATTGTACTACCTGTCTGATTCTACCGATGGGGTGTTTACTGTTATGCAAAACACACTTGACGGTGATTACGGAAACGTAATAGATCCAGGACCGCCGGTTATAATAGATATTGTTATTCCAGGCGGCCTGCCTGGAGCTGGTACATACGCCAATTTAAATGCTGCATTCAGTACCGGATTAATTCCGGCTGCGGCCAACTTGATAGCCAACGTGGTCACTGCCAATCCGGGAAATGTCACCAGTTTGAACAGCAATTTCTCAAACATGGCAGCACAGTTGTCAGCAGAAACAACCAATTTGGCATTGGCACAAGTAAATTTTGCTGACATTACCGGCAACAGTCGCAGCAGTGTCATGAGTCTGGCCAGCAATCTACAACAAATTGGCAAGGATGTTGCACCACAAGGGCAAGCTGAATTCTTTACTGCCATTGCCAACACACAAAACATCTACGGTCAGGCCATAGAAAGCAGTTTCAGAGAAGGACGCAACATTGCTGCTCTAAATGATGCGGGTATCGGAATGGATTCTCAAATATCAGGCAGCAGTGCATAGGTTGACCAATAACACAATCACAAGTACAATCTGTGTATGGTTATCAAATAGGAAATTTTCATGGATCTTAAACGATATAGAGTGCGCATTGAAGTAGGTGAATACTATGGCGGCGGCACAAATGGTGCGTGGACTTCCAGCAGTGACAAGGTGTTCTACACCGAAGTACAGGCACGTTGGCCACAGGATGCTGTAAACATGTGCGAAGCACAGTATGGTGGGCAAGAACGTTGTCGTGTCACCTACTTGGGTGAAGCTTGATTTGTTGCAAAAAAACAACACAAATTTGCCCCAGTTTTGGGGCTTTTTTGTGGTTTTTTGGGTGATTTTGGTAGACCAGAAACTGCCCAAATGCTATACTAGTTTTATAGTAGCAAAACGGAGCAACAAATGAAAGTTAAAGTCACCCCAGTCAAGCGTACTGCAATGCAGTACGTCCTGCCCCAAACAGCAGAAGCCTGTGCGGTCCGTGCAGAACTTCGTGTTAAACTAACACAAGCTCTGGAAAAGGGGCGTGACGTGTTTAGTCCCTACAACACCAGCAACAGCTAGGTTGACCAGAAATCCCAAATCGGCTATAATGTTTATATACTAGCAAAACGGAGAAGTAAATGGATGCTTATTGGTTTTATGATAATGACACAGACGAATATGTGCGTGTGCCCGCAGCTGACGAATTGGCCTAAAAGGAAAACAAATGACCACAGCAACTTACCAAGCCCTAACCGAGCAAGAAAAGCGTGAAGTGCGTATGTTTGGCGTGACCGAAGCCGGCATGCGTGAAGCAGTAGAGTCCAGCTCTACTTTTAAGTTTTCCGGACCTGCCATGGTGGCGGCCGGCATGTTATCGGATGCACAAGAGATGGTTTCTTATGGCCCGTATGACGGCGACACTCTGGCCAACCTGTTGGAAGACCAGCGTCAGCTGTTGAACCGTGCCAAGTTCGTCCTGTTTGAATACTTTCCAGATCGGAGATAACATGATTGAATTTACCTTAGAGCAAGTCCGTGCTATCCACCTAGAAGCTACCATGTCTGCAAAAGCAGCTGAACAGAGGTTTCGTGAACAACATGGCGAGCCTGGCTATTGTGGTTTTGCCTGGGTCAATGTTCCGGTCAAGGCCAGTACTAAATTAGGCCGTGCTCTTAAAGAAGTAGGTTTCCGTAAGAGCTATCACGGTGGCTTGGACTTGTGGAACCCAGGCGGTAGTTTTACGCAAAGCATGGATATCAAAGAACACGGTGCTGTGGCTTATGCTCGTACCCTGGTGCAGTATGGTATTGATGCACATATGTCAAGTCGTGCAGACTAACAAGGAATTACTATGAAACCGGTATGCCCACATTGCAAGACCCAACTAAAACCTTTCCGTTTTGAAGGCTACTACGATTCGTTCTCAGGCTGGTTTTGCAAGTGCAAGCAGATACCAAGTCAGTCAAAATGTCCGGCAGCTATTCTGGTTCGCTAGATCCGCACTACGAAGAAGTCATGGAGATAAAATGATTATTAC
>Ga0114967_10004114_pt1 | contig 11783 bp, 7 predicted proteins | sample M_130628_MF_Meta_FD_92639 | JGI IMG/M metagenome (GOLD analysis project Ga0114967, IMG submission 92639) | Freshwater microbial communities from Lake Montjoie, Canada to study carbon cycling - M_130628_MF_MetaG | ecosystem: Environmental > Aquatic > Freshwater > Lake | place: Lake Montjoie... | reverse complement strand
GGGTTAATATCCAAGGCAGCGATAGCAAATAAGAAATTCTTAAAAATATTATAGATTATGTCAGTCAAAACACTAACATTTTTTTTCGCTAAATAGTAAATAATCTATAATATCATTGAATCTATAGCTTACCTAATTCAAATAGACTGCCATCTAATAATCTTAAATCTATTAATCTTCAATCTAATAGTCTAAAATCTACTATTCTACTTCTTTTTATAAAACTTCTTTTTACCACTGGCAACAGCAGCTGTACCAGCAGGTTTTTTGCTAGGTACATATATACCAGGACCTTCACCTAAATGATCTGGTAATGGTAGTTTTGGCACTTCTTTGCCAAGTAATTCTTCTATTTGTTTAAAGCCTTTTTGTTCTTTTTCTGCAATAAATGTATATGCTGTTCCGCTACCATTTGTGCCTCTTGCAGTTCTGCCAATGCGGTGAATATAATCTTCTCCATCATGCGGAATATCGTAATTAATAACAAGGTCTATATCTTCTACATCTATACCACGGCTAAGTATATCAGTGGCTACTAATATGTTTAATCTTTTAGCTTTAAACTTACCCATTACATCTTCGCGCTCTGCTTGGTCAAGGTCGCTATGTATTTCAGCTACATTTAGTTTGGCTCGTTTTAGCTGGTGCGCAAGTGCTTTTACATGTAGTTTTTTACTGCAAAAAATTATCACACTATTAAATTCTTTTTGTGCTAATACATACTTTACCAATTCTATTTTTTGTGCGTCATATACCAAAAATGCACCTTGCACAATATTTTCGTTTGGCTTGCTAATAGCTACATTTACTTCTATAGGATTGTGTAATATTTTTTGAGAAAGCTGCTTGATTTTTGCAGGCATGGTGGCACTAAATAATAGTGTTTGTCTTTGCTTTGGTAGATGCCCAATTATTTTCATAATATCATCATGAAAACCCATATCCATCATTCTATCTGCTTCGTCTAGCACCAGACATTGGAGTTTACTAAGCTTTACATAACCCATATTGATATGACTAATCATTTTGCCAGGCGTACATATTACTACATCTGCGCCTCTACTTAATGCATTTTTTTCTTCTACAAATGCTTTGCCATCTCCACCACCAAATATGGCAATGCTACTCACTTCTGTAAAGTAGCTAAGGCCTTCCATGTGCTGGCTAATTTGCACAGCAAGCTCTCGAGTAGGTACAATTATTAATGCGCTAATGTCGTGTTCATGTTTATTATCTATCAAATTATCTATTAGTGGCAATAGAAATGCAGCTGTTTTTCCAGTGCCTGTTTGTGCACAAGCTATCACATCGCGTTTTTCCAATACATAGGGAATTACTTCTGCTTGTATTGGAGTAGGATTGATGTAGCCGCTAGCATCTAAGCCGTCTAGCAATTTATGATGAAAATAAAAATCGTCGAATGTCAAAGTGTAATTTGTTTTTGTATAGATGTGCAAAGGTAGTGCAATTATTTTTAGCAGTGGATGGGGCGGTTTTTGTTATAAATATTTGCCTATTAATCTTTGTATAAAGGTTAATAGGCAAATATTACCACCATTTGTGCTTTATAATCTGTCCTCTATCTAATAATCAATGACATTCGTCAAAATGAAGTAAAAAACTTTTATTATCCAAAAAGTTTCCGCAGTTTTGCATTGTGAATCCTACACAACAGCAAATATTACAAATAGCTCATGATTTGTTCATGCGTTTTGGCTTTAAGGCTGTAACCGTAGATGATATTGCAAAGCAAGCCGGCATTAGCAAAAAAACTTTATACGAAAACTATACAGATAAAGACAATATTGTATATGCAGTGCTGAACTTTATAGACAACTGTATGAATGAGGAGCAGTGCGGCATATCTAAAAATAGCGAAAACGCCATTGAAGAAGCTATAGAACACATGGTAATGCTAGAAACAATTTTAAATAGCATGAATGCCAATTGCCTTCCAGATTTGCAAAAGTATTACCCAAAAGCATTTTTAGAATTTAAAAAAAATAAAGATGCCCAAATGAAATCTGTAGAGCAAAATATAAAGCGTGGTATGAAGGAAGGTTATTACCGTAAAAATTTAAATGTAGCGTTTTGCGCTTGGTATCGTATAGATAATATTATGTATATGTTGCAAAATGGAGAATTGGCAAAAAAGTTTGACCCGATAGCTAGCCAAATAGAATTGATGCAACACTTTTTATATGGCATTAGTACTCTAAAGGGACACGAATTAATAGAACAGTATATTACAAAATTTAAAAAGAAAAAATAATTAATTAATTATTACAATGAAAAAAAACATCTTATTACTCACCATTACAATCCTGATTTCTGTAATTGGTTTTGCACAACAAAATATGAGTTTGCAAGAATGCATCAACTATGCTATTGTAAATAAAGCAAGCCTTAAAAGTAGCAGCTTAGATGAACAAATTCAGGTAGCCAAAAATGCACAAATTGGAAGTGCAGTATACCCACAAGTAAGCCTTAGTGGTGGATTGCAAGGTTTTCCTATAGTTCCAAAAAGTAGAAGCCGCGCAGATATTTTTAGCTTTGGTAATATATATGCACCTATAGATAGTAGTGTGGTAAACTACGCAGCTATAGCAGCAGCTGCTGCTAATGCTAAAGAGTATAATGCTTTACAATTTGCATTGCCATACTCCGGATCTTGTACTTTAACCGTTTCGCAAATATTATTTAATAGCGAAATATTCGTGGCATTGCAAGCTCGCAAAACAATTGAAAATTTAACACACCTTAATACAAAGCGAACTGAAGAGCAATTAAAAGTAGATGTTACTAAAGCATATTACAATTGCTTGATAGCGCAAGAAAGAGTGAAACTACTGGATGATAATATTAGTTTGCTACAAAAATTAGAAACTACAATGAGCGCTATGTTTAAAGAAGGTTTTGTAGAAAAAATAGATGTAGATAAGCTAACTGTGTCGCGAAATAATTTGACCGTAGAAAAAGAAAAAATTGACAACTTAGTGCAGCTGGGTAGAAACTTATTAAAGTTTCAGATGGGCATGGATTTAACAGAACAAATTGTGCTGACAGAAAAGTTAGAAGCAGATGGTTTATCTGCAAACCTAATAGACCAAGAAGCAGACTATAATAATAGAATAGAAATTCAATTGATGCAAACTGCAAAAAAATTAAATGAATATAATTTAACTAGAACCCAAAAAAGCAATTTGCCTACAGTAGTTGCAATTGGTACATTAGGTGCAAGTACTGGTGGAAAAAGATTGTATGAATTTGTAACATTGCCATGGTACCCAAGCAGTATGATAGGTGTGCAAGCAAGTATGGGTTTGTTTGATGGTGGCAGAAGAAAAAATACCTTGAAAGAAATAGAATTGACATTGCAAAAAAATGATTTGGACATGGATATGTTTAAAGATGTAGTTGATTTGGAGAGCAATGCAGCTCGCACCAATCTGAAAAATAATTTAAAAAGCCTAAACAATCAACAAACAAATATTGCATTGGCACAAAAAGTATTTGATGTAGCACAAAAGAAAAACAAAGAAGGACTTGGTAGCACATTGGAAATTTTACAAGCACAAACAGCTTTAAAAGAAGCGCAAACCAATTATTTAAGTGCTTTGTATGATGCTACTATTAGCAAAATAGATTTACAAAAAGCATTAGGATTATTTAATAAAGAATAGGGAGATATTAGATATAAGCATCAAGATATAAGTATCAAGTAGTAAGAATTTAAAATAAGGTAATCCCTTGGCTAACTACACACAATTAAAAAAACAATATAACAATACAAACATAAATAACAATTCAACGATACAACAATGAAACAAATAGCAATCATCACACTTTTAGCAGCAATAACATTGGCATCTTGTGGCGGAAAAAAAACAAAAGATAAAAATGCACAATTAGCAACGCTGAAAAAAGAATTACAAAGTAAAAAAGACCAAATAGCTATTCTAGAAAAAGAGCTTGGCAAAAACGATACAATTGTGCCAGTGTCTGTAGCAATTAATAGCATGACTCCAACTACTTTTATTAACTATATAGATGTACAAGGAAAAGTAGATGCAGATAATAACCAAGTAGCTAGTCCAGAAATGCCAGGTGTAATACAAAGTATATTTGTACACAATGGTCAATATGTAAATAAGGGCCAAGTGGTAGCTACGCTTAAAGCAAATGTGCTTAATGACGGTATGGCAGAATTGGATCAACAAATTTCTTTTGCAAAAACAATATACGACAAGCAAAAGCGTTTGTGGGATCAAGAGATTGGTACGGAAGTACAATTGCTATCTGCAAAAAATAATTTTGAAGCACTAATCCGTAAAAGAACAACTTTAACTACACAAAAAACAATGTATAATATCGTTGCTCCTATCAGTGGTGTGGTAGATGCTGTAGATATAAAACAAGGCAGTGCGGTTAGTCCAGGAATGCCAATTGGTATTAGAATTGTAAGCAATAGTGCATTAAAAGTAAAAGCAGAAATTGCAGAAAATTATGGTGCAAGAGTACAAGGTGGCGACCAAGTAATGCTGATTTTCCCAGATTTGAATGATACAATGATTGCAAAAGTTGGCTACGTAACTAAAGTAATTAATCCGATCAGCAGAACATTTACCGCAGAAATTCCTGTTGCGCAAAATGGAAAATTAAGACCAAATATGATTGTAAAAGCGCGCATTGTTGGTTACAGAAACGATAGAGCATTTGTATTGCCTGCAGGTATCATACAAAAAATAGGTGCAGAAGATTATGTGTATGTAATGGAAGAAGATGGCACTGCTAAATTAAAACTAGTTACACTTGGCGAAAGCTATTTAGGGAAAGTAGAAATTTTAAGTGGCTTAACGCTTGGCGAAAAAGTAATTACAAATGGCTATGCCGATTTGAATGAAGGTGATCATGTGCAAGTGGCTAATTAATTTGCTAATTAAAGATTTTAAACCAAATAATAAAAAACCAATAAGCAAATCCGTTAATTTATGAATTAGCCAATTAGCTAATTATCAAATTAAAAATTTACAAATCATCAAATTAAAATATGAGTTTCAATCCAAGTATATGGCCCATCAATAATCGCCGCGCAGCATATGTGATAACGGTGTTGGTGTGTGCTTTTGGCTATATCATGTATAATAGCCTAGCTAAAGAGCAGTTTCCAGAAATAAAATTACCACAGATTTATGTGCAAACTATCAACCCTGGTACCAGCCCAGAGAACATGGAAAATTTAGTAACTAAACCTTTAGAAAAACAATTAAAAAATCTTTCAGGTATTAAAAAAGTTACAAGTAATTCTTTTCAAGATTTTAGCGTAATTATTGCAGAATTTAATACCGACGTAAAAATACCAAAAGCGAAGCAAGATGTGCAAGATGCTGTAGATAAGGCGAAAGCAGATCCAAATGGCTTGCCAAAAAATTTACCACAAGAACCCGCAGTAAAAGATATTGATGTAAGTGAATTGCCAATAATGTATGTAAATATTAGTGGTAATTTTGATTTAGCTCGTTTAGAAAAATATGCCGATAAATTGAAAGACAAAATTGAAGGCATGAAGGAAATTAAGCGTGTAGATAAAGTTGGGGGGCTAGAAAGAGAAATTCAAATTAATGTAGATCTAAATAAAATGCAAGCTGCACAATTATCTTTCAGAGATATACAAGGAGCGGTAGCATACGAAAATATTGAAGCTACTCCAGGGCAAATAAAAATAGATGGCGAGCAACGAATTGTAAGTATCAAGCAAACATTTAAATCTGCAGAAGACATTGCAAATGTGGTAGTAAAAAATCCATTTGGTGCAGTTATATACCTAAAAGATATTGCCGAAGTTAAAGATACTTACAAAGACCAAGAAAGCTTTGCACGCTTGAATGGTAAAAACGTAATTACATTAAATATTGTAAAAGCAAGTGGGCAAAATCTAATAGAAGCGACAGATAAAATTCATGAAATAATTAAAGAAATGCAAGGGAAAGATTTTCCTAAAACATTAAGTGTAGTTACTACAGGAGAACAAGCAGATAAAACAGAAACTACACTACACGATTTAATAAATACAATTATCATTGGCTTTATTTTAGTGGTTGTTATCTTACTATTTTTCATGGGTACAACCAATGCCATTTTTGTTGGTTTAAGTGTGCCATTGAGTTGTGCTATTGCATTTATGGTATTGGGTGGTATTGGCTTTACACTAAATATGATTGTATTATTTGCATTTTTATTAGCCTTAGGTATTGTAGTGGATGATGCCATTGTGGTAATAGAAAATACACATCGTATTTTGCATGATGAAAACCTAAGTGTATTAGAAGCCACCAAAAAAGCAACAGGCGAAGTTTTCTTACCTGTACTTACAGGTACTATTACTACCTTAATGCCATTTATTCCTTTAGCATTTTGGAAAGGAACCATTGGTGAGTTTATGTTCTTTCTACCAGTTACATTAATCATTATTTTATTGGCATCTTTAGTAGTTGCATATTTCTTTAATCCTGTATTCGCAGTAAGTTTTATGAAGCAACACGATTATGAAAAAGGGGATAAAATTATTTGGGACAAATCGGATAGTATTACAGTTGGTGTATTAGGATTAATGGGAATTTTAGGTCATGCAAGCGGCTCACATGCATTTGCAAATTTCTCGTTGTTTGTATTGCTAATGTATATAGTAAATAAGTATGTTTTAGTAAAACTAATTCACTCTTTTCAAACCAAAGTATGGCCTTCTTTCCAAAATGCATATTTACGATTTTTAAATTGGTGCTTAGGTCATAAAAAAACGGTTTGGGGTTCTACCATAGTAATGTTTGTTTTGATATTTGGATTATTTATGGCTCGCACTCCTAAGGTTGTTTTCTTTCCGCAAAGTGAACCAAACTTTACGTATGTATATTTAAGTTTGCCAGAAGGGACAGACGAAGAAAAAACCAACGAAGTACTAAAGCAATTAGAAGGTAAAGTGTATCAAGCATTAGATATGGATCCTACCTCTAATAAATTTAATCCAATGGTTACAAGTGTGATTAGTAATGTAAAAGTTGGAGCTACAGATCAGCAAAGTGGCGAGGTAGGAGAGTTTCCAAATCGTGGTAAAATTACAGTAGCCTATGTGAAATTTTCTGACAGAAAAGGAAAAAGTACACAGGCGCTTTTAGATAAAATTAGAGCGAATGTAAAAAATATTCCTGGTGCTAAAATTACGGTAGATAAAGAAAGTGGCGGTCCTCCAACGCCAAAGCCAATTTTATTAGAAATTACCGGCGAAAAATTAGAGGATATAATTACTACATCTAAAAAGCTAAAAAAATATTTAGATGATAAGAGTATAGGCGGTATAGAAGAATTGAAAAGCGATTTTCAGGCAAACAAACCAGAGATGCAGTTTCATGTTGATAGATCTAGAATTAATACAGAAGGTATTAGCACTGGGCAAATTACGCAAGACTTGCGCACTGCAATGTTTGGTATGGAAGTAAGTAGATTTAAAGATGCAAATGACGATTACCCAATTACACTTCGTGTGCAAAGAGACCAACGCAATAATATAGATATTATTAGAAATTTGAACATTACTTATCGCGATATGGGAATGGGAGGTGCAGTACGCCAAGTGCCGTTAAGTAGCTTTGGAACCATCGACTACGATAATACATTTGGCGGTATTAAGCGCAAAGACGAAAAAAGAATTATAACATTAAGTAGTAATGTTTTAAATGGTTATAATGCCAACGAGGTAGTAGCAGAAATTGGTAGAGCAATAGATGAATTTAAACCAATGGATGGAATTAGCATCAAGCAAGGTGGCGAAAAAGAAGAGCAAGCAGAAACTGGTAAATTTTTAGGAGGTGCAATGGGTACATCTATGTTATTAATCTTTTTATTATTAATGATTCAGTTTAATAGTTTGAAGCGGTCTGTCATTATTTTCAGTGAAATATTTTTAAGTATTTTTGGTGTATTGCTAGGCTTTGCAATTACCAAAATGGATATGAGTATCATTATGACTGGAATTGGTATAGTGGCCTTAGCCGGTATTGTAGTGCGTAATGGTATATTACTGGTAGAATTTTTTGATGTAAAATTAGAGCATGGCTTGTCAGTTCGCGAAGCTGTGTTAGAGGCAGGTCGCACTCGTATGACACCAGTATTACTAACTGCAACAGCTACAATGCTTGGATTAATTCCATTGGCTGTTGGCTTGAATATAGATTTTGCTACATTATTAGCTTCTGGCAATCCACATTTATTCTTTGGAGGTGATAGTGTTGCTTTCTGGGGCCCATTATCTTGGACTATGATATTTGGACTAAGCTTTGCAACTTTCCTGACATTGATTTTGGTGCCAATAATGTTGGATACATTTATTAGTGGTAATGATAAAAAGTTAAATGCTGCAGCAGCTAATACTGAAAAAACGCATTAATAAATTGAATTAAAAAAATAATCAAAATACAGCTAAGTATAAATACTTGGCTGTATTTACTTTTATTACAATTTTTGGAATAATTATCAGCTCCTCAAACTTGTTCATCCATTCTTTTTTTACCTAAAAAACCATTACCTTTGCGCCTCCTAAAAACACAAAAAAGCAATAACAATAATGGCAACAGTTACCCAAAGCAATATTGGTCCACTACACGAAAAAATTAGTGTTACCATTGCTACTACAGATTATTTACCTGGCTTTCAAAAAGCATTAAAAAACTATTCTAAAAATGCAAATCTTCCTGGTTTTCGTAAAGGAATGGTGCCAGCAGGTTTGGTTAAGAAAATGTATGGCGAAAATATATTTAGTGATGAAATTTTACGCACCGCAGGTACAGAAGTAGAGAAATACTTAAGCGAAGCAAAATTAAAATTTTTTGGTAGACCATTGCCTATAGATAATGGCACTAGTTATCGTTTTGATATGAATGCACCACAAGATTATACATTTGATTTTGAAATAGGTTTGCAACCAGAATTTTCTATTCCTGTAATAGAAGGTGGTGCTGCAATAGATGCTTGGAAAGTTATCGTAACATCAGAAATGATTGACGAAGAAGTAGAAAAGGTACGTTATCGTGCTGGTAAAATGAGTGATATAGATACAATTGCACATCAAGATGATGTAATTAACGTAACATTTTTACCAAATGGTGCAGCAGCAGATGCAGAAGGCAAAAAAACAAATTCGTTATTGGTAAAATATTTCAGTCCAGATGCGCAAGCTAAATTAATGGGTCGTGCGGTAAATGATACTATCGAAATAGTTTTGGGTAGTGCATTTGACGAAAAATTATTACCAGCAATATTAAAGGATTTAGGGTTAGAACCTACAGACGAAAGCGCAAAAGAATTGTATTACAACATGACTATTGATAAAATTGGACATGTAGAAAAAGCAATTTTAGATGCAGGATTATTTGATGACATATACAAAGGTGCAGGTATTACTAGCGAGGAAGATTTTAGAGAAAGATTGAAAACAGAAATTCAAACCTATTGGGATCAGCAAGGCCGCAATAAATTGCACAACGATATGTTTGAAATTTTAGTACACGAAACACCTATCGAAATTCCAACAGCATTTATGAAACGTTGGTTGGCTGAAGGTGGCGAAACACCAAAATCTGCAGAGCAGGTAGAAAAAGAATGGAGTGGTTTTGACCATAGCATGCGTTGGGAAATTATTTGCAGTAAAATAGCAAATGAAAATGGAATTTCTGTATCTCGCGAAGAAATAGAACAAGGCATTCGTATGAGTGTTAAACAATATTTTGCGCAAATGGGCATGATGGCAGATATAGATACTGAAGCTGAGTGGATGCAAGGCATTGTAGATAAGCAATTGAAAGATAGAAAAGCTACAGAAGAAATTTACAATCAAGTAATGACAGAAAAATTATTTGGTTTCTTAGAATCTAAGTTTGCAGTAAATATGCATGAAGTACCATTAGATCAATTTTTAAAGGCACCAAGCAAGCATCATCATCATCATTAATCAAAAATTCAATGAACACATAATAAAAAGCCCATTACAACTTGTAATGGGCTTTTTATTATGTGTTGCTTTGCTATTCAATTTCTAAATCATATCTATCTAATAAGCCACTAAGGCTTTCTTTAGCAAACTTCGTTTTTTTTAATTTATTTAATTCTGGATGTATGCTGAAATGATATGCAGTGCTAAAATCTGTATTTTCTAAATTGGTATGTTCAAAAACTGCTCCAGATAAATCGCAATTGTCAAATAATACAGCACTTAAATCAGCCTCTGTAAAATCTACTTCAGTTAGTTGGCAATTGGTGAATCTTGTTTTATTTAAGGCTCTTTTATAAAACGAAGAATAGTTAAGTACGCAATCTGCAAAACTAACAGCAAATAAAAATTCGTTGCATTCGTCAAACTGTAAGCCAAGCATTTTACAGTTTGTAAAGGTAGCATCTCTGAATGCTGTTTGTGTAATAATTGCATTACTTAGATTGCAAGTTATCCACTGACAGCTGGTAAATTTAATTGCTGCCATTGAAATAGTATTGAAATTACAATTGGTAAATATGCAATCATCATATTCTGTTTCGTATAAAGGATGGATAGAGAAATCTATACAATCAAGTTGCTTGTTGTCTTTCATTAATTTTTAACTGTTCAAAAGTAAATGAATTTTTATCTAGAAAATTAATTAGCTAATATATTTTCCTATCAAAGGCAAACTTGCAAATTCAGTTTTATCAATCTTTATAGCTACAAATAAAAATACAATGGTAGCAATAATAAAACATGCAATACCATATAAAATACCACCAATTTGCATTGCATTAGATAGGTAAGTGCTCAAAAAATACATGCCAACTACTAATCCAAAATAGATAAAAATGTTTTTTACATCATATGGTATTGGATAATATTTTTGCCCCCATATGTAAGAAATAACTAGCATAGTAAAGTAGCAAAAGAATGTTGCCCATGCTGCGCCTGTATAGTGAAAAATTGGCACAAATATTATATTTAATGCAATTGTAATTATCACACCTATTAATGTAATCAACGCACCTTTCATCGTATTGTTAGTTACTTTATACCATACACTAAGGTTGTAATACATCCCCAAGAAAATATTTGCAAGTGTGAGTATTGGTACGATATGTATACCTTCTGCGTATTCTACATTTTTTCTGGCTATTAATAGTTTGAATATATCTAAATTCATGGCAATAAATAAAAACAATACACAACAAATAATAGAAAATATTTTGGTAACTCTGGCATAAGTAGCTGGTGCATCTTTGCTTCCACTTTGTTTAAAAAAGAAAGGCTCTGCACCCATTTTAAATACCTGAATAAATAAGGTAGCAAGCACTGCCAATTTATAATTGGCAATAAAAATTCCAAACTCTCTATCTAATTCTGGTAATGGATTATGCAATACTTTATAATAGGTAATTCTACTTAAAAAATCATTAATCATTCCACCAAAACCTACTATAATTATAGGGTAAGAGTATAACATAATTTGCTTTAATAATCCTTTATCTATTTGCATTACATAGCCTTTCCATTGTGGTAATAGCAAAAAGAAGGTAACAATAGATGCAGCTAAATTTGCAAGAATAAAATAGCCAATGCCAATAGCAGGATGATACAACCATGTTGGTATTGTAGTTCCTGATGCTATTATTTTAGGGCATAATACAAGAAAAAATAATACTAGCACTACATTGATTACGATATTTAATAATTTTATAGCAGCAAAGCGCTGAGGCCTATTTTCGTGCCTTAATTT
>Ga0114967_10004113_pt1 | contig 11785 bp, 7 predicted proteins | sample M_130628_MF_Meta_FD_92639 | JGI IMG/M metagenome (GOLD analysis project Ga0114967, IMG submission 92639) | Freshwater microbial communities from Lake Montjoie, Canada to study carbon cycling - M_130628_MF_MetaG | ecosystem: Environmental > Aquatic > Freshwater > Lake | place: Lake Montjoie... | reverse complement strand
TTACGGAATCACGGCGGCAGCGATTGCCCAACGATTGGTTGGCGAATAACCTCCGCAAACAGATTGAAAACCCCCTTTTTTAAAGGGTTTTCACTAGCTTTCTGGTTGGCTACAACAATTCAAGCCGTTGCTTCTGGGGGAATTGACCCGACAAGCTTCTCCATTCCACCGGGGAGCGTTCCCTCCACGCCCTGAATTGTTGGCTTCGCCTTTGTGCGGTCTAGTTGTCGCACAAAGAATATGCAAACTACGACGCTTACTAAACCGACCGAAAAACCGACAATAAAACTTCCCGAACCCCAGGTCACCGCGCTGATAAAGTTGCTCGGAGACGAAGATCCGATGGTCTATCAGGCCGTAAAACAAAAGCTCATTTCCCTCGGCAGCGACACCCAAATCTGGCTCAAACCTTGCCAACTCAGCGGAGACGCCACACTCCGAAAACACGCCAAAGACATCGTCCAACATTTCGACCGCGAAACGGCTGACTCACGCTTCATGGCTTACTGCCTTCAGGACGAATCCCAACTTGATCTCGAAAAAGGAGCACTACTTTTCGCCCAGACCCAGCATCCCGAGATCAACCCAACCGCTTACAGCGCGTTGCTCGATGACATGGCTGGCCAACTCCGCGAATGGCTGGCCACAAGTGACCCAAAAGAACGCCTGCTCGTCCGCGTAAATGAATTCATCTTCAACAAACTCGGCTTCACCGGGAACATGGAAAATTATTACGACCCGGACAACAGCTTTATCAACACCGCGCTGAATCGCCGTACCGGCAATCCCGTCAGCCTATGCCTCGTGTATGTCCTGCTCATGCGCCGCCTCGGCTTCCCCGTTTCCGGCGTAGGTTTGCCCGGCCACTCCGTCTGCCGATTCATGTCTGCTACGGAGGAAGTCTATATCGATTGCTTCAACCTCGGAAAACTCCTCACCCGAAACGATTGCATCGAACACCTCACCCGCTGCAAACACGACATACGCGATGAATATCTCCAACCTATGACCACCCGCCGGATGTTGGCGCGCATGTGCGGCAATCTAGAACAGATCTATCTCGAACTGAATCAGACCGAAGACGCTACCCGCGTGCAGCGCTATCTATTCGCTCTCACGCGGTAATCCGGCAAATAATTTTAAACCAAACTCCGAAGTAGCGCAGGCTGCTTCGGGGTTTGTGTTTATTAGCAACAAGGTGTCACCCTCGCTGTTTCTTGATCGCGAAAAACTTCACGGCCGCAGCGTGTGCCATCACGACGCCAGGCTCGCGTTGCAATGCGTCAAAGTAATGTTTAGGAAAGCCTTCGCCCTCCTCCGAAGCGACAAGCAACGCGCGCGTTTGCTTAACCAGCGCTTCGGCATCAGCATCCGTCAACGGCGCGCGCTTCGAGTCCAGTGCCTGATCCATCTTCACGACGAGTTCCGAGATCGGGTGCATCCACGCAAACCATGGATCGTTGATAAGCAGTTGCAGAAAATGATTCGGCGACGGGATCGTGCCGATGGTCTGCTCGTAACTAATACGCTCAGAATCCACGAGCGTCTTGTGCAACTCCAGAAGCGCCGCGCGAAGTTCGGGAAGTTGATGACTCATTTCTTCGGCGCAACATACAGCCCCCTACCGTTGATTCCGTTAAGAATCATGTCGAGGGTGCGATCAATCGCCCCAAGGTTCTCCTGCACCACGTCGTGCGCGTTGCGACCGAGCTGTTGTCGCCGCTCGGGATTGGACAACAAGTCATCCACAGCAATCTCAAGCGCTGCGGCATCCGCCGCCTGCACCGCGCCATCACGTTCCAGAAATGCGCGCGTGACATCCGCGAAGTTCTGCATATTCGGCCCGAAGATCATCGGCTTGCCGAGCGCGCCTGGCTCGATAGGATTTTGACCACCCTGCGCCGTGAGGCTTTTGCCGACGAACACAAGAGTGGCGTGTTCATAAAAGGATTTGAGTTCGCCTGTCGTGTTGACCAACAAGCAATGCGCGTCGGCTGGCGTGGATTTATCGCTCAACTTTCCCGTGAGTTCCGAGCGCAACACATGTTTCACGCCACACTTCGCGAGATCGCGGGTCACATCCTTTGTCCGTTCAGCATGACGCGGCACTAATACAAGAAATAGATCGGGAAATTTCTGGCGCAAGCGGAGGAACATTTCACAGATTAACGATTCTTCGCCATCGTGCGTGCTGCCGCAAACCAACACTGGAGAACAAACCTTCGCGCCCGCCTGCAACAGCAATGTAGGAACATTGATCGTCCGTTTGTCGGAAGCAAGCGCAGCGTCGAACTTCATGCTGCCGGTCACGCGGATGGCTTCGGGACGGAAACCCAGCTCACGCAGACGCGCAGCGTCTGATTCATTCTGCGCCCCCACACCGGCGAAGGCAGCGAACAGCGGACGGAAGATGAATCCGAATCGTTTGTAGCCACGATATGAACGTTCCGAGAGCCGAGCATTGACGAGGAACAGCGGAATGCGTTGCTGTTGCGCACGCCAAATAAAGTTCGGCCAGATTTCCGCCTCCACCAAAACGATTGCTTCCGGTTTGATGAGGGCTTGAGCACGCGCCACATAACTCCGCCGATCCACCGGGTAATAAATCTTGCTGACGTTCGTCGGCAATTTCTTCCGCAACTCGCCCATGCCCGTAGTTGTAGTGGTGGAAACAACGAGCTTTATGTTGGGCAATCGCGGTTCAAGCGCGCGGATCAACTGGGAACAAATGCCGACCTCTCCCACGCTCACTGCATGAATCCATATCGAATTGCGATTGGTAAGTGCCTGCTTGAGTTTGGTGTCATATTGGGCGAACCGTTCGCCGAAGCCACTGGTCCAATTCCCGCGCCGCCACATCCGCCAAAAATAGTATGGCGACGATAGCACGAAAAAAATCAGGAACAGTATGTTATAAATCAGTCGCACGATTTCGGCAAAATTGAGCCAATACTGTTCGGAAAACGGATTGCGGGGTAAAGAAAATGTTTTACGAATTGGACTCTCACGTAATTGCTGCCGCCTTGCGTCCCGTCATCAGAAAATCTAAATAGCCTATGAGTCGTTGCTTCATCTCTTTGCGTGGCACAATGGAATCAATGAGTCCGTGATCGAGAAGAAATTCCGCAGTCTGAAATCCGGGAGGCAATTCCGCTTGCGTAGTGTCTTTGATAACGCGGGGACCGGCAAAGCCGATGAGCGCCTTCGGCTCTGCAAGAATCAAATCTCCCACGCTTGCATAGCTCGCCATCACGCCTGCGTAATCGGGATTCGTGAGAATGCTTATGTAAGGCAACTTCGCTTTGGCGTGATAACCGAGCGCAGCGCAGGTCTTGGCCATCTGCATCAGGCTGAACATCCCCTCATACATACGGGCGCCACCGCTTGTGGAAATGATGATAACGGGCAAATCTTTTTCAGTTCCCGCTTCGATGAGGCGAGTGAGTTTTTCACCGACGACAGAACCCATCGAACCGCCGAGAAAGCTAAAATCCATGACCCCAAGGGCGACGCGGTGTAGTCCAATCATTCCGACACCGGTAACGACGGCGTCCTTGAGATTTGTCTTCTTCCAATTGGAAGCGAGCTTATCTTTGTAGGAAGACGCGCCGGTAAATCCCAGCACATCCACGCTGATCATTTCCGCATCCATCTCCTCGAACGTGCAAGTCTCCACCATAGAATGGATGCGTTCGCGAGCGCCGATGACAAAATGGTGATCGCACTTGATACAAACCTTGAGATTTTCGTCCAGCTCTTTGTCGAACACCAACGTCTCGCACGCAGGACATTTGGTCCACAATCCTGGGGGGATTTCGCGCTTGCGAGATTTGCCAGAAGCGAGCTTGAGTTTCTTTTTGACGAACGAATTGGTGGTGACGGACGTCGGCGGCGTCAATGCGGGCTCGATAGAATCAACGCCTAGAGGCTGCCTAGTGAATGTAGTCGTGGACATGGCTGGAATATAAACCGGGTTGGCAGTTTTTGTATGCGGCAAAAGATTCATCGTCATTGTCTCGCATTAGCATCTTTTGATTCCAACATTTTACTCCTACCAACAGCTATGATTATTCAAAGTCCGCGCGCGACTGTCCAGACACAAACTTCCCCGGCACCTAGTTCTTGCAAGACCCGCGCACACGCGCTCGCAGTGGCACCCGTCGTCAGCACGTCATCCACCAAAACCACGCGTTCGCCAGACAACGTCGCTCCGGGTACAGCCGCGAAGGCGCGCCGCACATTTTCCGCGCGCTGTTTCTTAGTCAGCAAAGTCTGCGTGCGACTGGTCGCCACGCGGCGCACGAGCTTTTCGCATAGCGGCAACTCCAAGTTTCGCGCCAAGTGTGAAGCAATGCGCGCTGCTTGATTGAAACCCCGCTCGCGTTCCTTTGTAGGATGCAAAGGCACAGGAGCGATAAGGTCCCACCGTTCTGCTCGCAACACGGGCACGGCCTCGCGCAACAATAAATCTGCAAGGAATGACTCGAACCAAAGTGCGTTATTGTATTTGAAACGATGAATCACCTCCAATGTCACACCCTTGGCCGCTACCGCCGAACGTGCCGAAGTAAAATGAAGTTCCGTGTCGCAACAGTTGGAGCATTTGAACAGGGTGGTAATGTCTCCCTCATAAGGCAACCCGCATCGCTCACAGAACGGCGCTCGAATAAATCGGACACCTTCCCAACATTTCGCGCAAACCAAGCCCTGCTTGGGCGTTGCGCCAGCATCCCCGCAAATCTGACAAACGTTCGGATAAAACAACGCCAAGAACCCCTCAAAAAATTCGGTAGCGGGGTTAGATTTACGCACAGATTATAATAGGAGTAAGCAAAAAGCCAAGCCAAGTAGAAAGCTGATCATTGCTGTGCGCTCCATTTACTGAAACTGCGGATGCATCCGCAGTTTTTCCCATGACTCCGGGGATAGAGGCGCGATTCGGTAAACTTCTTCAACAATAGGCTCTGCACTATGCGAACGGCGGGCGCGATGTAGCCAACGCATGTCGAGCGGTTCTTTCAATAACTCAAGTGTGTTCGCCGCGATAGTCGTTTCCTCCTTCTTGCCGGTCGCGTGGCCGACGCCTACAAAAAACCCCGCCAGCAACAACGTGACGCGCATGATTGTACTACGCGAATAAGTAGGCAAGGCGCACGGACGCTGCGGGTCGAGCTTTTGAAACAACTTGGCAAAGAGCGGCAGAGTCCACATAGCAGGGTTCTTCGAGGGCGAATACGCGTCGAACAAGATGGCGTGAGGGGAAACTCCAAATTCTGATGTGCCAGAGAGCAACGTCGGAAAATCCCCCAAACGCAATCGCCAATCTACTTCACGCGCGCCATCGGTGAAACGGATTGCATGCTGGTTGAGGATTGCTTCTATCTGCCCCTCGTAATCACCAAAGTAACCAAGTGCTGCTGCGTTTTCAAAAGCAAACGCCAGCGGCTCGATCGTATTATCAAAACTAACGAGCCGAATCGGACACGTAAACTCCCGCGTAGTGCGCAACACAGTAAGCGAGTTAGCCGCGGCACCCAAACCCACATCCCAGACCACAAACTCGCCGACGTGACTCTTGAGTCGCTCGCGCAGCCTTAGTTGATTGACGTAAAGCGCCTCAGCCTCTGCGACAGGGCCAATGACAGGATGAAACGTCTCGCCATGTGCCAGCGAGTGAATACTGTGATCGCCACTCGCTAGTCGGACTAGTTTAAAGTTGGGCGCTGTAGTGATCAATGGCATGTCACGAGAATGAATCTCAACGTTTATGTGTTTCGAGTTTTCGAGGCTAGCCGACTGGGGAACTCATTCAGTTGTTTTCATCCTCGCCAAATTGTCAGCAGCTCGGATGAAAAGCAATGTCACAGGCAAATTGCAAGGTGGGAATTGTTGAACGTCTGGGTCACATCTTCCTTCATCCTTCCTAGAGGCTGCGCACTCCGGCGCATTTCTCCGTTTAGATCGCAACCTATTACGGTAAGGCAACCGCGCGGTAAAAGCGTGCTTCGACGGCCGACATCGTGACGCCTAGAACCTGGTTCGGACCGCAGACCGAATCGCCGGAACCCGTCGTGAGATGTCGTGCCGCTTTGTCTGTGAACCAAGCCTGGCCTGCGAAGTCAGCGACGGTGGTCGTCAGAGGAATCCATGTCACCAGATCACACGAACGTTCGATGCTGTATCGTTTCTGTGGCTGGCCGGTGATGCCGAGTTGAAACATTCCCTCAGGCAACAGATTATAACTCAACACCGCACCACCTGCTCCGTAGTTTGGGCCGGTGGCGAGGGAGACCATCCGCGAGGACAGGCCGGCGGCGGTAAGACTCCAGTTCAACATCGCGTTGCCAGAGTCGCCGTTGAACCCGTCAACCGCGATGTGATACATAGTCAGACCGACTGCATTGAAGGTCACGCGGCTTTGCAGATTTGCGCCTGCGTCAATGTCGTCATTACTGGCGACCAGTGTGGCCGAGTTCACGGAGCTGCCGGTATAGACGGCGAGCAGCGTGTTGAATGGGCTTCCGATCGTGTCGAACGTCACGGAGCCGTCCAGCGGCGCCGTCCAACAATACCATGTGGAATGTCCGCCGGTGTTACCGGCATGATCTGGTTCGTTGGATTCCTTTGTCGCACCGACACTGCTGCCTGAGATCGAGCCGATGACGCCGCCGGTGAAGATGCATGCAGCGTAGCTATCGTTTGCGACAGTCTGGTTCGCCGTGACGATGATGTTTCCGTTCGCGCCGTTAAATCCATCCACAGCGATGCGATAAACGGTGCCGGCAATGGCGTTGAAAGTGACGCGGCTTTGCAGGTTAGCGCTATGAATGATGTCGTTGTTATTTGTCACAAGCGTCAAGTTGTTCAATGCATTTCCGGTGTAGATCGCGAGCAGCGTGTCGAAATTACTTCCCACGGTATCAATCGTCACAGTTTTCGTCGCGCTGGCAGTCCATTGGTACCAGACTGACTTTCCGCCGGTATTTCCTGAATGATTCGGTTCGATATTTTCCTTAGTGGCATTCACGTTCGCGCCAGCCACGCTGGGAGAAGTGCCCAGCAACGTCTGAGCGTTCGCGAAATTGTCATTGAGTGGTGGACTGCTGCTGTTGCCGATGGCGATCGGGATGGTGGTGATGTTGTTGCTGTAATCGGATTCTTGAAGGATTCCCACGGGGTTGACCTCAAGTTCGATGATGTAGTTGCCGTCCGGCAAACCTGTAATGTCAATCCACTGTCCGTCGAGGGTAGAACTGTAAAGATCACCCCAACCGCGTTGGATGCCTTGATTAGCGCAATTGTACAAAGGAGTTCCTGGCGCACTGGTATCAAAGCGGAACGTGTCGAGGATGCAGAAGCCGACCTTCAAACCGATGGCCGCAAGCTGGCCGTCCTGTCTGCGGAGGCGGTACGCCATGTAGTTTTGAAAGTGATAATGCGCGTGGCAATTGGCGAAGACGAAGTGCGGGTTCGTCGTGGGGTTGCCGAGAACGAGAGCTGTGCTTCCCTGATTCGCGGTCTGCGTGTCGAAGCGAATAAGCCTGCGAGCTCCGGGTGCAATCAATCCCTCCATCGCTGCGCAGCTAGAAGTGGAAAATGTTTCGGTGACTATCTGTGGGTTGATGGCTGAACTGAAGATCACGAGGTCAGGCAATGCCACGTTTGCTTGAACCCATCGCAGGGTCAGATTTCCATTCGCCCCGTTCGCCCCGTCCACTGCGATGCGATAGACCGTTCCCTGAACGGGAATGAATGTGACACGGCTGCGCGAATTGTTCGTGCTGACATTGTCGTTGGTGGCGATGGTGGTAAGCGAATTGAGGTTGTTACCGGCATAGACCCCTAGCAGTGTGTCAAACGCGCTCTGTGCAGTATCGAACGTGACTTGATTTGTGGATGGCGCAGTCCAGTCATACCAGACAGAAAGACCGCCGATGTTGGCTGCGTGATCAGGCTCGTCAGGCTCTTTCGTGGCAAGCACAGTGTTGCCGTTCACGAAACCGGAACTGCCGCCTAATGAAACACTGGAAGCGAACGCGTTATTGCTCGGAGCCAGACCTGTGTTCAACGATGCGATAGCGCTCGTCACCGCCCCAAGGATATTGCTCACAATGACTTGATAATTTCCGATGTCACCGGGTTCAAGCGCGGTAATGGTCAGTGCAGCGTTCGTGGCGCCGCTGATGCGCCCGCCGTTGACGAGCGTGAATCCATCCCTCTGCCATCGGTAAATCAACGGCGACGCGCCCAAGGCAACCACATTGAATGTCGCGATGCCGTTCGACACAAAAAGCTGGTTTGCCGGCTGCGCGACAATCACCGGAGCAGATGGCGAACCGCATTTTCCAGCCGCTCCGGAAGCGTAGATGGTGGCGATCTCATTCGATGACAACGCGCGATTGTAGAACGACACTTCATCCAGGACACCTTTGAATTTACGGTCGAAAGTTGGTTGACCCGTCGTGCCGAAATACATCGGGAGCGTGCCGTAGTCCTGGGGGAACGGGACTGCTGCTTCTGATTGCATCTGACCATTCACAAAAATCCGAATGCTGTTGGGCGCGCGCACCCCGGCGACGTGATACCACACCCCGGTTTGAACGAGCGTCGTCGAGCGGATGTCTATCTGAACACCACCGGCAGAAGTGACGCCAAAGGAAAATTCGTCTCCAGTGACTTCGCGGGCTTTGCCGAGGAAAAATCCTTCAAACCCGGAATTGCGAGAGTTCTGTTTAAAAACGATCCACTGGTATCCCGCTGGGACCGGATCAGCACCAGCCGAGTCCAGTGAGTTGAATTTTACCCATGCTTCAACCGTGAGATTGGTCGGTTTCAACGCTGCGGAGTCCGGGATAGAAACAAAATTATTTGTGCCATCGAAAGTGAATCCCAGGCCCGCGAAGGCAGGACCAGAAGCCGTGGCGCCACCTTGAAGAGCCCCGCTGTGGCCGCCGATGATGTCCGAGGCGCTTCCCTCGCCCGGCCACCAACTGACCAAGCCTGGAGGCATGAAGCAATTGGTGGGAGATGTCACTGTGAGCGTGGCCACGGCACTTGTGATGGCTCCGGCTATGTTGGTGATTACGGCCTGGTAATTTCCCACGTCGCTCGCGTGCACGCTCACGAGCGTGAGCAACGGATTGGTTGCGCCGGAGATGTTCGTCCCGTTTATCCTCCATTGAAAACTCAACGGCCCAGAGCCTGATACCCCCACGAAGAAACTTGCGTTCGAGCTGACCATAACAGATTGGCTGAGCGGCTGGCCCGTGATGATCGGTCGCGCGGTAACTGCGATCGTCGCGGTGGCTGGCGTGGAATTGCTCAGACCGTCGTCTGCTCGATAGGTGAACGCATCAATGCCGCCAAACGCGAAGTTGGGCGTGTATGAGAATCCGCCGTTACTGCTCAACGTGAGCGAACCGTTTGTCGGGCCGCTGACAAGCGCCGCAGTCAACGTATTGGCGGGAATATCTGTATCCGTATCATTGGACAAAACACCCGGAGCGACGACCACGAGCGTGCCGTTGCTGGTCGCATAGTTGTCGTTGACCGCCACGGGCGGGATGTTCACCTCAGTCACGATCACGGTGAAGATGTTCGTCACGCTGAGTCCGCTATTGTCCGTCACTTTTGTCACGAAAACATTCGTTCCCGGCCCCTGCGCTTCGGTCGGAATCCACGTGATGATGCCGTTGGTTGAGATCACCGAATTTGTCGGCGCAACGAGCAGAGAGTAAGTCAAGAGATCATCAGGAAAATCACCATCGCTTGCTGTATTTGTCACGGATAAACCCTGGAGCTCTGGGGTGGTTTGCTGCGATTGAGGAGGCAGTTCCGGTGCTGAGTTCATGAGCAGTTGGACGCGATAAAACCGCCGCGCCGCAAGCCCCACAAAATCCACCTTATTCGTCGCAGAAGTCACCGCAGCAACATCGCCGGGCAACTTCGTCCAATTTGAATCGGTAAGGTTGTCTTTGTAAAGCAGCTGGTAAGTCCTGCCTGTTTTAGAATTCCACGTCACCGTGGCCAGACCGCTGGTGACAGACACATCCGTGATGCGGAAGGCCGGCATCAGAACCGTGAGCGTCACCGTGGTTGGCGCAGAATCGCTTTTGCCATCGTTGACCCTATAGGTAAACCTATCTGTCCCTGTGAAGCCGATGTTCGGCGTGTAGGTAAATCCATCATTGCTGCTCAGGCTGAGCATTCCGTTCGTCGGACCGCTCACCAGCAGCGTAGTCAGTGTGTTTGCGGGCAGGTCCGCATCCACGTCGTTCACCAAGAGTCCGGGGCTAGTAATCGTCAGTGACGCATTGCTCACGATAAATGCATCGTTTGATGAAACGGGCGGCAGATTCACCTCGGTCACCTGCACCACAAAGCGGTTCGTCACGCTGGTGATCCCGTCGGTCACTGTGGCCACGAACAAATTCGTGGTCGGCCCCTGGGCTTCAGTCGGCGTCCAAGTGATCACGCCATTGGTATCAATCGTCACACCCCTTGGCGCATCCGACAAACTGTGGGTCAAAATGTTTGTGGAGGATTCAAAACCCGTCGTCGCGTTGGTTGCCGTTAGCAAAGTAAGTTCAGCGATAATGTTCGTGGAGTCGGCAGCAACAACGTGGCTCACTGACATCAAATCAGCGAATAGCGCAAGGGCCGCAATACTCGATCGCATGGCACGAAAAACTCCGGTAACCTGATGGCTCATCCTACACCATAAATGTCTTTTTGCGTCCATTTTTTATATGTCTGTGCTAGCATTTGTCTCAAAACAAGGATTTGGGAAACATACTGCGCTTACTTCATACACGTGTTCGCAATTCGGCCCGTGACCCTAAACTGTTGCTTTTAAAACCGTCAAGAACTCACATTTGCCCTTATCGGATCACATCGACCAAAAGGCGATAGCGTTTCGAAAGCAGTTATCGCAGCCTTGACCTAGCAATTACTGCGCCTAGATGAAGTCATTTTTTACATTTTCCTTCGACGTTCGCGCCTCCGGCAATTAACTTCCCCGCCGCATGTCTGCCGAAGCGCAACTTACTCCCATGATGGCCCAGTATCGACGCATCAAAAGCGAACTGCCCAAGGACGCGCTCTTGCTATTTCGCCTCGGCGATTTCTACGAGATGTTCTTTGAGGACGCGCAAGCTGGCGCACAGCTGATCAATCTCGCGCTCACTTCACGTAATGGCGTTCCGATGTGCGGCCTACCTTATCACGCGGCAAATTCCTATATAGGTCGGCTGATCAAAGCGGGACGCAAGGTCGCCATCTGCGAGCAAACCGAGGAAGCCAAGCCAGGCAAGCTCGTGAACCGCGAGGTTACCCAAATCCTTTCCCCAGGCACGCACTTCGACGAACGGATACTGGTCGCCGAGCGGAACAACTTCCTCGCCGCCGTCTGCACCGCCGGAAAAACCTTCGGCCTCGCGCTCGTGGATTTGACCACTGGCGATTTCCTCACCACGGAAGTCGAAACCGAGGCCGCCTTGCTCACCGAACTCGAACGCCTCCGCCCTGCCGAGATCGTGCATCCGATGGAAGCCAACGCGCTGCGCGATTTGCTTCGCAATTCTGGGTGGACTGTGAGCGCCTACGATGATTGGACTTTCGCCCCGCAAACCTCCGTCTTCACCGTGCGTGAGCATTTCAAGGTAGCGTCGCTCGACGGCTTCGGACTGAAAGATCGCACCGCCGCCATCGGCGCAGCGGGTGGCTCGTTGCACTACCTCGTGCAAAATCTCCGGCGCGACGTCAAACACCTCACGCGGCTGTCGTT
>Ga0114967_10004112_pt1 | contig 11792 bp, 12 predicted proteins | sample M_130628_MF_Meta_FD_92639 | JGI IMG/M metagenome (GOLD analysis project Ga0114967, IMG submission 92639) | Freshwater microbial communities from Lake Montjoie, Canada to study carbon cycling - M_130628_MF_MetaG | ecosystem: Environmental > Aquatic > Freshwater > Lake | place: Lake Montjoie... | reverse complement strand
TTTTAATATCTATGCTCGACAAACTGACACAATAGGAACAGCCATCACTTGTACAGCTACCACAGCAGGTACCAATGTGATAACTTGTACAAGCCCCACACAACTGGGTCCGGGCACAGCCATTGTATTTTCAGGTACAGTATTTGGTGGCGTGAGTTCTTCTTCAACCACAATGTATTTTGTAAACACAGTGGTCAGTGTTAATGAATTTGTGACTGAATTCACAGTGACCGCAAACATGACGCTCAATCCCAACTATCCGGGAGAGCTGCCAGTTTACATACCCGATGGCAACCCTGTGATTTTGACCACAGCATCAGGCTCAATGACTGCAAGCCCTGTAGTACCCAGTGATCCGTATCCGTTTACCATCACAGTGGTAGGTGAAGTTGATACTGAAGTCACTTGGAATACACCTGCTGATCTGGGCACAATTGAAAATGGATCTACCAGTATACTCAAAATTGAAGCGGTCAATCGCGGTGGTAGAGAATTATCTTACAGGTTGAAAAGTGGAGCCTATAACCTGTTACCGCAAGGACTTGAACTACTTCCCTCTGGCGACATAGTAGGCAGAACAACTTTTAATACATTTGCTATAGATTTAGGAAATACTACATTTGATAAAAATCAAGCAAGTCTACTAAACACCTCCGTTGGCGAAACTGTGTTTGATACCAAATTTACCTTTACTGTCAATGCCTATGCTGTGGACACAGGTCAACCCACCTATGACGTGGTAGGGGTCACAGTGACCAACGGCGGATCAGGATACAGCAATGTAAACCCGCCTGTGTTGCAATTCAACTCACCAATTGGTGCCACAGCACAACCGGCAGTGGCCGGTGTGGTGACACTGGATTCGGGTGTGATTACCGCGGTAGCAATAGATGATTTTGGGGCCGGATACACCCAACCAGCTACATTGACAATAACAGCCGGTTACGGTGGATCAGGTGCTGTGTTAACTCCGGTCATGCGACTGACCGGAGCAGTGGATGTGGTCAGTGTGTTCAAAACATTCACAGTCACAGTAAATAGAGTATACAACAAACCTTATCAAAATCTCAGTGTACAGGCCATGCCACCATTGAATGATCGAATATTGATAGATAGTTTACTAAGCAACAACAATATTTTTGTTCCTGATTACATTTACAGGCCTGATGATCCGAATTTTGGCAAAAGCCATCGCGTGATTTATCAACATGCATTTGGTCTAGCCCCGGACTCTTTGGATACCTATGTAAGCAGTTTGTACGAAAATCACTATTGGAAAAATTTAGTACTAGGGGAAATTGCAACTGCACAAGCAACTGATGCGCTGGGCAATGTGATATACGAAGTGGTTTATTCGCGCATAATTGATGATCTTACCAATGCAGCCGGACAAAGTGTAAGCAAGATTGTGGCGTTGCCTTATGCAATCACAGATCCTGCAGATGGCAGTAGTCAAATCAACGTGGTCTACCCTAACAGTTTGCAAAACATGCGAGATCAAGTGATTGATGTGGTAGGGCAAATTTCCAATAAATTGCCATTATGGATGACCAGCAAACAAGCCAATGGTCGAGTGCTAGGATTTACACCAGCCTGGGTAATATGCTACACACAACCCAATCGTTCAAGACAAATTGCCTACTACATACAAACACAATTTGGAGTGCAACTGAATCAAGTAGATTTCAAAGTAGATCGATACGTACTTGATTCTACCCTGAGTAAAAACTGGGACACTGCCACACAAGATTGGACGCCAAAACCCAGCTTGACCACATTTGATCGTTATGCCAGCTTAGATCTTCAAGCGTTGGGCCTGGTCACTTACGCCACCCGCCTGGCATTTACTGATGTCAATGCTAGATCAATTGATTATATTAATAATTTGGGTGGCATCGACGGGCCAATTAACGCTGCACTTATTGATGGTGCCACATTGATTTTTGCCAAACAAGAAGCATTTGATGATTATGCCACCACCGATGATGCTTGGCAATATTATACTGCCACCTACAGCAGCGGACCGTATGCTCCTGAAACTTCGGGCACAGGGTACGATGCCTCAACCACAGTGGCCGGTGGCAGCACAGTATCATGCACAACCACTGTGGCAGCAACTGATCGTGTGACTTGTGTCAGCACAGTTGGCATGACTGCCGGAGATGCAATATGGTTCACTGGCGACGATCTGTCAGGCCTGGTGTCGGGCACTACCGATGCTGCAACTGGAATAATCACAGCATTCAATATTTTGACCGTAGACGATGCTACACATTTTACGTTAGAAGATCCAGCCAATCCGGGATCAGCGTATGCACTGTCAAATGCCAGTGGATCAATGACTGCTGGGTTCAATAATCAACGCATGGGAATTTGGCTGGTATCTGTGAGTTCAGACGGTATTGTGACGCTTACTCTAAGCCAACAAACTGGGCTGAATCAATATGTGACTGTTGACCAAGGAGTTCAATATAATGGCACTCAATTGTACTTTGCCGGTAGTCCTCCGCCGGGACTGACTCGTGTGACCTGGACCACAGTGACAGAAAGTTCCAGTACACAAACTATATTTGACCAAGGCAGCGTGGCCTGGATTGAACCCGTGGATATGTATGATCCAACAGATACCTATGATAAATATCTGGTATTTCCCAAGGCCAATATCTTGGTTTAACCTGCAAACAATATGACAAGTAGCATCAACCCAAACCTCATCAATGGATCGTATCCGGTGGCTGGACAAGACAACAGCACCAAAGGCATGCGCGATAATTTTACCAATATCAAAACTAATTTTGAGTATGCTGCGTCTGAAATCACTGCATTGCAATCCAACACAGTGACCACTGGTGCCGGAGTTACCAACAACTTTGCCGGAGCATTGTTGATAGATGGTCAGCTACGAGATTTCTCTGCCACACGCAATGCTATTGGTACCACAAGTGGCACAGTCACAATTGATTATGCCAACGGGCATTATCAGACATTGACCACATCGGGGTCAGTCACTTTGGCATTCAACAACTTTCCGGCAGCAGCACAGCAAGGTTGGCTCATAGTGCGTGTGACTGTGGCCAGCACTGCACACACTTTGACCCTGCCAAGTGCCGTGGGCACCGGCGCCAGCGCCGCATCTGTGCTGGGCATACAAGGTATTGTTAGCAATGTGATCACATTTACAGAAACCGGCACATATGAATTTCAATTCCACACAGATGATGGTGGCACAACCATTTATCTCAGCGAGCTCACTAGGCCGCGCAACAGATTTATCAGTCCTTTGTTCTTGACCGGCAGCGAAGATTTGGCGCCCAGTGCTGCTGCAAGTCTGTTGTTGACAACCAGTTATTTTACCACTGCTGCTGCCGAAACAGCCACCCTGGCAGCAGGTACAACAGGACAGATCAAAGTATTCAGCGCAGTGGCCATAGCATCGGGTAACATGGTCATCACAGTGACCAATGCTGGCTGGAAAGCCAGTGGCACAGGAACCATCACATTTGCCACACTTGGTTGTGGCTGCACATTGCAATATACCAATTCCAAATGGTTTTGCATTGGTAACAATGGCTGCACGTTTGCGTAATTGCACAAGGATCTAGAATGTCAAGCAACATCAACCCAAATATCATCGACGGAGCATACCCAGTGGCCGGACAGGACAACAACAGTCAAGGCTTTCGTGATAATTTTACCAACACCAAAACCAATTTCCAATATGCGGAAAATGAGATCAATGACCTCCAATCCAAAGTTGTGCTCAAAGCTGCGTTGACTGGCACTACCTTGGACAACAACATGAATGATGCACTGTTGGTGGGCGCTCAATTGCAAGATATCAGCGAAGTAAAAACAGCACTCACCACCACCAGCGGAACAGTCACTGTGAATTACACTACTGCGCCTTATCAAACTGTCAGTACCACAGGCAGCATCACGTTGGCATTTAGCAATTTTCCGCCCACCGGACAATATGGCTATGTGAAAGTACAAATAAACATAACTGATCCAACGCACACAGTGACATTGCCGGCTGCTGTCACACTGGGCACCGGTGGCATTCAAGGATATACTGCAGGGGTGATTACTTTCAGCAGTACTGGCTATTATGAGTTTGCTTTTGGTACCTATGACGCAGGTACCACTGTTACTATATTTGATTTGAATCGTGCATTGACCAATTTCACATCATTCTCTGTGGCTTCTTTTACTGCAACAGGTAACATTGCTGGCGGGAATGTCTCCACTGCAGGACAGGTCAGCGCCACAGGCAATGTCACTGGTGGTAATGTATTAACTGGCGGAATTGTCAGCGCCACAGGCAATGTCACTGGTGGCAATATAACAGGACTGATTCGCCCGGCTGCTGGAACAGTGACCAATGCTCCTATTGTGTACACATCGGGTGTCAATCTCACTTCGGCCATTGCAGGTGCTCAAGAATATGATGGCCAAGTGTTCTACGGAACTGGACAGTCAAGCCAACGCGGTGTGATGGCCACGCAACATTTTATTGCATTAACCACCAATTACACTGGCAGTGATGTCAGCACAGCCCAGCAGGTGTTTAATTCCCCTGCTGGCGGTGTTATTACATTACCGGCCGGCACTACTTACTTCTTAGAAGGAATATATTACATTACCAGGGCTGCTGGTACCACCAGTCATACATTGAGCACACTGTTTGCATTGGGCGGCACATTGACCAGCATTGCATACACTGCTGACACCACATCAACCACCGGCAATGCATTAGGTACGGTGAGCAGAATATATGCCACCGCAGCCACAGCCACTGCGGTCACAGCAGCGTCAACCACGGCCACTGAGAATATCACTGTGGTCATCAAAGGCATCGTGCGTACCGACACAGCCGGCTCATTCACACCACAGATACAATATAGTGCAGCACCGGGTGGTGCTCCTACCATATTGGCCAACAGTTATTTGCGATTGCTTCCAATTGGAAACAACACAGTGGCGTCTGTGGGCAATTGGAGTTAACCTTAACAGTTGACTTTGAGTGCATTTTGTAGTACAATTGCAAAATGGAACATCCTTTAATTGGCAATCTAGATTCTTTAACTGTCGAGGATCTAAGCAAAAAGATCACTGATCTCAATAACAAATTGAGCATTGCCGCGCGAACTGGTAATGGACATCTGTGTAATCAGATCAGGATGGCAGTTGAAAGTTACCAAAACAAATATCAAGACAAAGTTCAAGAAACTTATCGCAAGCAGATTGAAGACAGCAATTTTAACAGCAAGATTGATATCAAATGAACGTACGACTCTACTACGAAACTGCCTTTTTAGCAGGTGTGTATTTTGACGATCGATTGCAGATGAATTCCTACAATGTGGGCATGAATCTGATCACACGCACTTTGGATTCTGCCAACAGCAACATAGCCCTGGAACGAGTCAAGACTTTTGTAGACGGACTCAACAGCACAGTTTTTATAAATTCTTGCTGGCCCGATCATGAAGAAATAATGAGCCAAATGGGCATTGATGTTACCACATTGCCAGAAGAACCAGTTGATCAAATTGTTGGCATGATGTTATACTACAAACTCAATGCTGTGATGGAAGGGCGTATGGAAATAACACAATTGGAACTGAGTTCCAGCCTTGGCGATGGTGTGTGTTATTTGCACGACGAAGAAGATCCGGTCGGACCATTTCACCAGCCAGGCTGGTGGTACGATCCCACAGCCATACGAACAAAAAATACACCAACAGATACAAACATCAACATAGTCAAACTCAAACATAAAAATTGGAGAGAGTTTGGTCTTGACTGGCCAGATACAGAATCCAAAGATGTCGCTAACACTGTGGTGTACGCCAACTTTACCAAAAATGAAAATTAATTGTCATGGACAAATGATTTTTGATCAAGCTGATCTTGTGAATCAGCTGATGCAGGGCAATCAACAGTTTGCTGGATACACAGTTGACGGTTCAGTGAATTTGTCAGCAGTCACAGACATATTACAAAATATCCCAGCTTTTGAAATCTATAACAAAGATGTAGAATCTATATCCACAGAACAATTTGATCAACAGTGTCAGCAAAATTGGCACATGCCGGCAGAATACAAAACTTTGGACATTGCAGAGTTGGTGTTGAGCTGCTGCAACAACGACAGTGAATTGCAACGATGTGGCCAAGAATTGTTGTTGTATCAAGAACGCAACTTGTTTGATCTATTGCGGTACTTGAATTACCTAGTGGACACAATGACTCAGAATCAAGTGATCTGGGGTGTGGGTCGAGGCAGCAGTGTGGCCAGTTATGTGTTGTACAAATTGGGAGTGCATCGCATTGACAGTTTGTACTATAATTTAGACATCGCTGAATTTTTACGTTAAATATTGTTTTAGGAGGTACACAATGTCAAAAGATATATACAAAAGCGCCAATGGAAAAGCCGTGGATATGGGTGCGTTACGTCAGCGAAATGAAACAATTCGTGCTGTGGGCAATATGAAAGTGAATGCTCGCGGAGATTTGGTCAATGATGATAATGAAATAATCCAAGCACGAAATCAACAAATCAACAGTCAATACAACAAGCAAGTTCAAAACCCCAGAGGACATCAATGATCAAAGCAGCATACGCACCACATGAAATAAAACGCAATCAACTTCGTCCCTTAGGAGAATCTGTGATTGTGAGCGAAATGGTATTTGATGTGCGTCTCAGTACTGGTGGTATTATTATTCCCAGCGACAATGGCAAAAGCACCGGAATTCGTCCGCGGTGGGGTCGAGTATATGCTGTGGGCCCCGAACAAAAAGATGTTGTTGAAGGTCAATGGGTGTGCGTGGAGCACGGGCGCTGGACCCGAGGCATTGACATAGAAGATGAATCGGGCAAGGTCACTTTGCGAAGAGTGGATCCCAAAGACATCATGATGGTGTCTGACGAACCGCCAGCCGACGACACATTCTCCACTGCTATACATGTAGAGGCCAAACCCACACACATGCAACACAACTGATGATAAAGAATTGGAATGCTGGTGAGATCATCGGCAAACTACAAAGAATTTATTTTGCCACTTCGGATCCTAACATGGACGGTTTTACCACTTGGGGTTGCAAACAAGACTTATATCGTGTACAATTTGCACTAGAAGACATGTTGAAGCGGTGTCCAACTTATGCTCCCGAGCAAGAATGGTTGGAACAGCAACAGTTGGAGCGCGACCAAACGCAAATGTGGTCCATTTTAAATTCAAAAAATCTAGGTAACAATCAATGAAACAGTTATGGGTAGAACAGTATCGTCCCGACACCATGGACGGCTATGTGTTTGTGGATGAACAGCAACGCAATCAAGTGAACCAATGGATACAGGATGGCAGCATTCCGCATCTCATGCTGAGTGGATCTGCAGGTACAGGCAAGACCACCTTGGCCAAGCTGCTGATCAACGAACTCGACGTTGATCAATACGACGTGATGTACGCCAATGGATCCAAAGAAGCCAGAAAAGTTGAATGGGTGGATCGACTGATCAGCTTTTGTCAGACCATGCCATTTGGCCGATTCAAAGTGGTGTTGATTGACGAAGCCGACTACATGAATCCCAATAGTGTACAGCCAGCACTGCGTAATCTCATGGAAGATTACAGTCAGACCGTGCGGTTCATATTGACTTGCAATTTCCCACACAAGATCATTGCTCCGCTGCACAGTCGATGCCAAGGATTCCACATTGTCAAAACAGACCATGTGGAATTCACTGCCAGGGTTGCCACTGTGTTGGTCACAGAAAATGTGGAATTTGATATTGATACCTTGGACAGTTATGTCAAAGCCACTTACCCAGACATGCGTAAATGTCTGAATCTGTTGCAGATGAATTCACAGTCGGGTACGTTAGCAGCACCTGGTGCAGGCGATCGCAGTGCAAGAGATTGGAAACTGGACTGTGTACACATGTTCAAGCAAGGGCAAATACGCGAAGCAAGGTCGTTGTTGTGCCAAAGTTCCAGCCCAGAAGATGCTGAAGAAATATTCCGGTGGATGTACGACAATCTTGAATTATGGGGCGATACTGCAGAAAAGCAAGATCAAGCCATAGTGATCATCCGTGACGGCCTGGTCAAACACAATGCTGTGGCAGATGCTGAAATCAATTTATCGGCCACTTTGATTGAATTAAGTAACATCGCATGAGATATCTGATATTCACCTACTATGCCAAAGCTGATGGCAAAATGGACGAGAGCATGGCTGTGTCCAGCAGTCTCAAAGCCCGGGATATTCAAACAGCCAGTGTGATATTGGATTTCAAAAAGCTCGATGTGATAAAGGCACATCTAAATGGAACAACTGTGCCAAAGGATTTCCACAAGATAGTGGAATACTACATGCAACATTATGAAAACATAATTAAAAGATTATTTGCTGAAAATGGATACCAAATTGAATTCAAAACTGAACAAACACAACTTGATCCTGGTTGACGCCGACGGCGTGCTGTTGGACTGGGCTGCAAGATTTGACGAATGGATGATTGTCAACGGTCATCGATTATTAAATATTGACGCATATCTAATAGACGAACGTTTTGATGTGAGTTTCAATCACGGCCGTGCTTGTATCAAGCAATTCAATGAATCCGCAGCCATTGGCTACCTGGATCCGTTGCGTGATGCTCAACAATATGTACAGCAATTGCATGAACAACATGGATATACATTTCACTTGATCACCAGTTTGAGCCGAGATGTTTATGCCGGCCGTGCTAGAGAATACAACATGCAAAACTTGTTTGGCCACACAGCATTCAGTCGTTTTGTGTTCTTGGGCACAGGTGCAGACAAACACGAAGCTCTAGTAGAATATCAAAACTCAGGCTGTTGGTGGTTTGAGGACAAGGCAGAAAATGCCGAAGTTGGATTGACTTTTGGATTGAATTCAGTATTGATGCACCACGGATACAACAAGAATTATCACAATCCCCGCATACCCGTGGTACAAAACTGGCAAGAATTTTACCAGTTAGTCATCACCCGTAAAGAGACAGCACTGACTTTATGATCTTGTGACGTTGAACGTCACGAGCTTCTAGGGCACACACTGCTATTCCCTCCACTGGTCGCTTTTGCAATCGTTCACACAGGTCCAACAGCCCGTTGTCTCCGGTTGCGCGATCAGCTTGTTCTACATCGCCGGTTATCACAATTTTGGAATTTTGTCCAATGCGGGTCATCAACATTTTCACCTGGGCAGGAGTTGCATTTTGCATTTCGTCTGCTATTATCCACGAGTTTTTAAAGGTGCGGCCGCGCATGAATGCCAGAGGCGCAATCTCCACTACCTGATCTTCTATCATGGCTACGATGTCCTGGGCGCGATAATATTCACGCATGACGTCTAACAAAGGACGGGTCCAAGGTTCCATTTTGGCCACTAGGTTGCCGGGGAGGAAACCATGTTGTTCCCCTTCTACTCCCACTGCTGGGCGAGTCATTACCAATCGATCACATGCTCCTTCTCTAAGTGCTTTTACTGCTGCCTGCATGGCCAAGTATGTTTTACCTGTGCCTGCAGGGCCTGCAGTGACTACAATATGTTGATCATCGTCTTGTAGTGCCAACACCAGGCGTTCTTGATTTCGTGTGCGAGGGATCAAGTCTATGCGACGTGGTGTCGCCTTGGATACTGGACTGAAACTGATGGTGTTTTCTACAGATTGATTCATACGTTTGTTTTGTGCTTTGACGGCGCGATTTCTACTCAAATCAAATTCTCCTGGTAAATGTCCTCTCGGACCAACCTATTTACGGCAGTAGATTCTGACTAATGTGCTGAGTGATATTGAAAATGCAGGTACTAAATACAAACCAGGCTAGTGTTTTATCACAGGCGATCAGTATTTGTTTAGCATGCTAATAAATACAACAACAGGAACACGAACATCATGGCCACTACCACACCAACACCAGTCAACACAGGAACTACCACAACTGTTACCAGTGGTCCTCCAACCAGGACCCCAAGTACAATACCACCTGGACCGGGCAGCACAGGCACGGTGTACACAGCTCCGGTGCCAGTGGGTCCTCCAGAAACTGCACCGCCTGCAGTTGCTCCTGGTGCTGGTACAGGGCAGATCACCCAGGCTGCTGCCACAGTCACCCCGCCGGTGGTAGAACTGCCAGTTGATACTGCGGGAGCAGGCGGTGTTGCCAATACTGTGGTGGTTGGCGGTGCTGTGCCCAACTACATCGAAGTGCTGGCAGATGGCACCATCGTGATACAAAATGCCACAGCACTGAATTTCACTGGTACTGGGGTGAGTATAACTGCAAATGGTGCAGTGGCCACCTTGAACATCAGCAGCGGCGGCACACTAAGCAAAATTGAGAATGGCACCAGCTATGCCAATATTGCCACAGCCAATGGCAATGTGACTATTGGTGCCGGTGGGAATATCTGGACCTTTGTCACAAATGGCACATTGTCGGCAGCAGGTAACATCACTACCACAGCCAATATTTCGGGCAGTTATATCCTGGGCAATGGCTCACAACTGACTGGACTTGCAACTTATGGCAATGCCAATGTTGTTGCTAATTTGGCTGCATTGGGCAGCAACCCAGTCAGCACCACAGGTAATATAACTGCTGGGTATATTCTGGGCAATGGTTCGCAACTGACTGGGATCACATCAAGTTATGGCAATGCCAATGTGGCAGCCAATTTAGCTGCATTTGGCTCAAACCCCGTATCAACCTCGGGCAACATCGCTGGTGGCAACTTGACTACCGCAGGAACCGCCAATGTTGCTACACTGGCTGTAACTGGTAGTGTCACAGTTGCAGGTAGTATTGGAGTTTCGAGTTTCCTTTCGGCCACCGGAAACATCACCGGTGGTAATATACTAGGCGGAGCCAACGTAAATGCAACCACACACACAGGTACCACGGTATCGGTTAGTGCCAACGTGACTGGTGGAAATGTATTGACAGGTGGATTGATTAGTGCAACCGGCAACATTTTCGCTGGTAACATCATAGTTGTTGGAGGTTTTTATGACACTGGAGACCACCTTGTGACCAGCACAGCCGCCAACGCAAACATTGTGTTGACCCCAACTGGTACCGGCATTACTCAAAACAACGGTGCATTCAGCGCAAGCGGCAATGTGACCGGTGCCAATATTAGCACTGCTGGAGTAGTCTCGGCCACCGGCAATATTACAGGTGGTAATGTGCTGGGTGGTGCCAATGTGAATGCTACCACACACACAGGTACCACAGTTAGTGTAAGTGCCAACATCACAGGTGGTAACGTATTGACAGGCGGATTGATCTCAGCCACCAGCAACATTACAGGTGGCAACATACTCACAGGTGGATTGATCAGTGCAACCGGCAATATTACAGGTGGCAATGTGCTGGGTGGCGCCAATGTGAATGCTACCACACACACAGGTACAACGGTTTCAGTAAGTGCCAACATCACAGGTGGTAATATCTTAACTGGTGGATTGATCTCAGCCACCAGCAACATTACAGGTGGCAATGTGTTGTTTGGAGCAGGTATCGTGAGTGGTACCGGTAACATCACTGGCGGCAATGTAACCACAGGTGGATTGATCACAGCTACAGGTAACATAACCGGCGGCAATGTAACCACAGGTGGATTGACCAGCACAGCAAGTTTGAGTGTGACTGGCAACACAGCCACAATCACCACTGCCAATATCTCAATTGGTTACTTAAATACTCCACAGATCAGCTTCTCTGCCAATGCCACAGCGG
>Ga0114967_10004109_pt1 | contig 11800 bp, 7 predicted proteins | sample M_130628_MF_Meta_FD_92639 | JGI IMG/M metagenome (GOLD analysis project Ga0114967, IMG submission 92639) | Freshwater microbial communities from Lake Montjoie, Canada to study carbon cycling - M_130628_MF_MetaG | ecosystem: Environmental > Aquatic > Freshwater > Lake | place: Lake Montjoie... | reverse complement strand
TGCGCCGCCTGCAGTTGTGCCGCCGGCAGTTGTGCCGCCGGCAGAAGCGCCGCCTGCAGTTGCGCCGCCTGCAGTTGTGCCGCCGGCAGTTGTGCCGCCGGCAGAAGCGCCGCCTGCAGTTGCGCCGCCTGCAGTTGTGCCGCCGGCAGTTGCGCCGCCAACCATTGTCCAGAGAGACTGCAGCCCATGCTCTTTTGAACTGGCCGCGGGGGGGTCGCTCGGCGTTAGCAGTTCACGCCATTTAGCACCATAGTACGCCGCTAGAATCTTGCCATCGGCCGCACTCCATACGGGAGTGCGGGGGTTCGCGCGAGTTGCGGCACGCGACCCGCGGCGCGCCGCATCGAGGACCGTACGAGGGACCCCGCCCAGAAACACAAATGCACGTACATGCGCGCCTGTAGCTGGATCTACCTGCGCAACCCACAGGGGGTTGCGCGCATATGGGTTGGTATGCATACCTATTCTATGCGGTGGCTTCTCTGTAGTTGCAAATCTCATGTCATAGTTGCTTTTTGCTCAGAGTTGTTTTTTGGCGAATTATACAGACAACTTTTAGCGCGCAGCCGCAAAATTTGGAATGGACGTGCCTGCAATTAAGAGAATTCCGAAGATGCGCACCGCACCTTCAATGAAAGACATGGCCTGCGACCTATTGTCAAATGCCTATGTGCTTATCCTGTTTATTCTGGTTATCTTGATTGCGATCATCTGCTGTCTCGGCGGATCTAGTGGAATGCGCTCCGTATTTGGCGGCGACGCATTCGGCGACGACGCATTTGGCGGCCTCGACGTGCTTGGCGAAGAAGCAGATATAACTGGAGGCGGATTCGGCCACGCCCGTCTGGGCATTCGCGAACCCTGGTTCTCAGATATGCTCGCCGGAAAGAAGAGGGTGGAGGGGCGGTTGAAGCGCGGCGCCGCCGCCTCACTGAAGGCGGGCGACACGATCACGATCGCCCGCAGCCGGCCCGCCGGCGACACGACCGAGCACCCCGGCGCCCGCCGGTACGACACCAAGGTAGTTCGGGTCACCCCCTACCGCTCGTTCGCCGAACTCGTCAAGAAAGAGGGCGCATCCACGCTCTTCCCCGGGAAGAAGGAGGAGAAGGAGGCGCTGGAGATCTACCGCCAGCACAGCACAGAGGCCGATGAGGCCGAAATTGTTAAGAGCGGCGCCGATGGCCACGCAGTGGTTGCAATCGAAGTGGCCCCGCTCTCTGCCGAAGAGCAGAAAGCACTGAAGGCCTTTAAGCCTGCGCATAAGACCCACGCGCACGCAAAATCCTCAACCGACCATTATGCCTGGTGATAATGCCATTGATGGTCTATGCCAATTTTTATGCCCCATCAGCATAGAGATGTGTCGGCTGTGCGACCTGCTGCCAGATATGCCAGCGGCGGCCCGCTGCATCTGCATGGCGGCAATTATCGTAGTGTTGATCGTACTGATTGTCCAGATTGCGCAGATCGCGCACATGGCAGTGCGCGACCACTTTACTATAGACCAGACAACCCCGGTAACGTCAACGGTTGACGGAATGAAGTACCGGGTGCATGGCGGCCACAACAATCCAGAAGAGGCCGCAAACCGGCTCGCGCAGCTCAACCGGCGGACTACCGACCTGTTGCGCTGGCTGCGGCGCCGCTATATCGGGTCCCCGGGTGTGCCGCCCGCCGCCGCGCCCAGCGAATTGACGGCCGCGCGCGTCGCGGCCGTCAGCAACCTGCTCGCGCGCTATAACCCCGACAACCTCGCCGAAAACTCCCCGCTCGACGTCACGGGCGACAGCAGCTACTGCCTCGACAAGGGGGCGGTGATCGCGCTCTGCCTGCGCACGCGGGCGATGCCGGCAACCCGGGGGCGGCCCGCTGTCGCCGCGGGCCAGCTGCACGACCTGGACACGCTGATATTCGTCACACTGCATGAGATTGCTCACGCCGCAATCGAAGATATCGACCACCCCCCGCAGTTCTGGTCGACCTTTAAGTTTCTGCTGGAGGAGGCCGAGGCCGGCGGCATCTACTACAGCCCGGATTTCGAGCGGTTTCCCGTCGACTACTGCGGGGTCCACGTGGACTATAATCCCCGATTTGATACAGCCCTGCGGTTAATCTAGTCAGCGGCCTTGCAATTAAAGCCTTTTTCAGCATAATTGAACTGGTTATGCCTATTCGTATACGGAATGGATCCCGCGGATGATATTGTCAGTGACGCCGGCAGTGATGCCGGAAGCGACGCGGGCAGCGTGGCTGGCCACGATAGCGACCTCGATGATGAATTTCTGGCACCGGCAAACGCGCAGACGGTCCTGCAGTACTCGGGCGCCGAGTGGCTGGACGGTATTCCGACGCGCGCCGACCTCATCGCGGCCAGCGCCGACGCGTCGGCTGCGGTCGCCCCGCTCGAGCGGGGCGACCCCGTGCGCTTCATGCCATGCGACGTTGAGGACATCAACGAGTTCGAACGCAGTGGTCCTGTTTACGCGCTGCGGATCTACGGCGCGATGCCCGACGGCTCCAAGGCCGAAGTCACGGTAGTGGGTATTCGCCCCTTCTTTGACGTCCAGGTGCCCGACGGCGTGGCGCCAGCGACGACCGAGGGGCTCCTGCGCGCGCTCTTCAGCATCGGCGGCGACTCAAAGAACAGCTTCGAGCGCGTCCGCGCCTTCCCCGACCGCGGCTACCGCGACCAGGCGGCCTGCTTTGTGCGAGTCTACTCGGACAACCTGCAGGTCCGGCGCCAGGCACTCGAGGCCGTGATCGCCGCCGCCACCGACCCCGGGAGTGCGCTATTCGGGGTCGCGACCAAGTCCGACGACCGCTCGGCCTACTACCGCAAGGCGGCCCGCGAGCTCGGCCTCCCGCTGAGCGACTGGGCCGAGCTCTCCAACTACGAGTGGGTCGAGGGGCCGACCCAGAACTCGCCGCTCTGCGCGCACGTGTTTCGGGTGGCGGCGGCCGGCTACCGGCCGCTCGTCGACCAGTTCGCGCCGGCGGCCGAACGCGCGAAGGCGGCGGCTGCGCGCGCGGCCGACCCGCTGCTGGTGCGCGACCGCACACTGGTGCTCGCCTGGGATATCGAGACCCACAGCGGGCGCGGCAACGGCGATGTGCCCGCCCCCGAGCATGCTATGGACCAGGCCTTCATGATCTGCCTGACCGCCCACTGGAAAGATGACGCGGTCCCGCTGCGCCGCATCTGTATCGTCGATGTCGCAGTGGCGCCGGACGTCCGCTGGCTCACGGTCGTGTGCGGCACGCCGCTGAACGTGCTGCGCGCGTTTGCCCTCTGCTTCCGGGCGCTCGCCCCCGACATCATTGTCGGCTTCAACGACTCCGGCTACGACTGGCCCTTCATCGTAGGAAAGGCGACGCAGGCTGGCCTCCTTGGCTGGCTCGTGCACACGATGACGGCGTCGCCCCGGCGCACAGCGCCCGACGACGACGCGGCGCGCCGCTGGAGCTACCGGGAGGCGCAGAAGATAAAGATCAGCGCTGAAGAGACCTTCCTGAGCAGCTTTCTGCGTGTGCCCGGTTGCGTGCCGATCGACGTGCGCGTCTGCTTCAAGAAACTCTTCCCCAAGAGCGAAACGCCCGCGGCCGGCTCGCTCAAGTTCTACCTAAAGGTGAGCGGTCTCGAAGGGAAGACCGACATGCCGATCAGCCGCATGTGGCAGATCTACGAGGCCGCGCGCGCCGCGAAGGGCGCCGCGGTTGCGCAGACTGCTGCAGACATGCGCGCAGTCGCGCACTACTGTATCGTCGACGCAGAGCGCTGCCAGGCGCTGTTGGTGCGCCGCGCCGTCATCAGCGACTACCGCGAGGTGAGCACGCTCGCCTACGTTGCGCTCGCCGACTCGCACTACTTCGCTGGCGGAATGAAGGTGTGCAACCTGCTGGGCGCCTACGCCTGGCGCCGCAACGTACTTATGACAATGCGGCCCGGCGAGCGGACGACTGAGGGAAAGTACCCGGGCGCCTACGTGTTCCCGCCGGACAAGGGGGTCGTGCCGGACCCGAACCGCGTCGCCGCGTTCGAGTTCGCGCATGGCGGACCGGCCGACGCGCTCGCGGCGGCCGCTGCGGCCCTCGCGCCGGACCGGCCGGTCACCGGCCTCGACTTCTCGTCGCTATACCCGAGTCTGATCATGGCCTACAACCTGTCGCCGGATCGCTACCTCGCGACGGCGGCCGAGGCCGACGCGTGGCGCGCGCGCGGGGCCTCGATCCACGCGGTCGAGTTCCCGTACGGTGGCTCGACCGTGCGTGGCTGGTTCGTGCGCCACAACAACGACCAGCGCGAGCTGGGCCTCTACCCGAGCGTGCTGATTGACCTGTTTGCCAAGCGCGCTGAGGTCAAAACAGTGCTCGGTGTGTTTAGCGCCACCCGCGAACAGATCGGCGTCGTTTATGCGCGGGCGGCCGCCGACAAAATTAGCGCGGCCGCGGCGCTCGATTGCACCATCAATGATGCGGTGCAAGAGCACCGAGAGGCCGCCGACCGCATTACAGCGCTCGATGCGGGGGCGCCCCCCGCGTTCGGTGCGACCGCCGACGAGGACCGGGCGGACGCGGCCCGCCGCCGAAAGCAGGCCGCGGCGGCGATCGCCGAACTGCGGCGGGTCGCCGCCGCGGCGGCGACGCCCGATGGCGCGCCGCCCACGCCCGCGGCGATCGCGGCCGCGATCGCCGCGGAGAAGGCGCGCGCCGACTTCGACTACGTCTGCGCGAACGCAAAACAGGGGGCGCTCAAGGTCTACATGAACACCTTCTACGGCGAGGCGGGTAATGCCCTCTCGCCCCTCTTCCTGCTGCCGCTCGCCGGCGGGGTCACCAGCGCCGGCAAGGACAATATCCAGTCGGTCGCCGAGTTCGTCCGCGCGCGCGGCTTCGGCCTCAAGTACGGCGACTCAGTCTCGGCGGACACGCCCGTGATTGTCCAGATTGCCGGCACCCTCGATATCATAGTTGTCCGCATCGACGAGCTGGCCGAGCTCGCGAGCGCACCCTATGATGCCTACGGCGATAAAGAGGCGGCCGACATGGGCGCGGCGCGCCTCGTGCTAAACGTCTGGCGCGACGGCGGGTTTACACCGATCCGCCGCGTGATCCGCCACGCGCACGAGCGGCCGCTCGTGCGCGTGGTCACCGGCGGCGGCCTCGTCGACTGCACGATGGACCACAGCCTGCTGCGGCCCGACGCCACCCGGGTCACACCGGGCGAGCTGGCAATTGGCGAGCCGCTACTACACGCCGATGATGCTGCGCTCATAGCACAGCTGTGCGAAGGGGGCGCCGGCGCAGCGCCAGCGAGCACCTCCGATGGAGAGCGCGCGCGCTTCAATGGCAGCCACTATGCCAACCACCAAGGAGACCACATTGAATGTATCCCCGCGCCGACTCTGCTGATTGCGGCCCCGTCGCTGGTCTACGAGTTCCTTCGCGGCTATATCGGCAAGGCTCTCTGCCGCAGCCACCGGCTGTTGGACCCATTCCCGCCACCGGGCATTGCACCGGCCCGACTGCGCACGATCGCCGACAGCAAATCTTTGGCGACTATCATCTGCCTGCTGGGCCGGCGACTCGGCTGGGGGGCGACTGTCGCCCCCTGCGCCTGCGGTGGGTTCTCAATCACATTCGGCGCACCTGCGGCTTTAGAGACCCGCATCGTGAGCATCCAAGAGCTCGCGTCGCCCGGCGCGGCTACGGCGCGCCCCTTCGTGTACGATCTCGAGACAGAGAGCGGACACTTCCACGTAGGGCCGGGCGACCTCGTCGTGCATAATACGGACAGTCTCTATCTCACGTGTCCGGGCGAGCACTTTACCGAGTGCGACGCAGAGTTTGCAGCGGGCCGCGCGACCCGCGAGGAGTGGATGACAGCGCAGGTGCGCGTGACGATGCGCGTAATGAACCTCACGCGCGACCTCGTTAACGGGTTCCTGCGCGAGCGCAGCGGCGGGAGCTACCTGAAGATGGCTTATGAAGAGGTGCTCTTCCCTGTCGTCTTCACAGGGAAGAAGAAGTACTTCGGAATCCCCCACGTGAGCGAGGTGAACTTCCGGCCGCGCGAGCTCTTCGTGCGCGGGATCGACGTCGTGAAGCAGGGCCAGCCCGGCCTCGCCCGCGAGATCGGCTACCGCATTATGTGGGCCTGCGTGGCGCTCGACAACAAGCGCGTGCTCCTGCAGATCGTGACGGACACGCTGCGCGACGCTGTCGTCAACGGCGCGCAGTGGAACTTCGAGCACTTCGTCAAGACCGACGCGTACAAGCCGCTCAAGAACAACATCCCCGTGCAGAAGTTCGTCGCACGCATGCGCGCGACGCACAGCGCGCTCCAGGCGGCGGGCGACAGCCGGGCAGTGTTGTACGCACCCCCGGAGGCGGGCGAGCGCTTCAGCTACGTGATCGCTCAGGTTGGCCAGTCGTTCGACCTGCATGGGCGCAAGGCCGCGCTTAGCAAGGGCGAGCGAATGGCCTACGCGAGAGTCGCGCGCGCGCCCGGCAGCGGCGTCGAAGTGGATGTCGCCTACTACATGATGCAGTACGTGGCGGGCCTCTGCGCCCGCTTCGTCAACAGCGAGCCCGAGTTCGCGGTCGCGGGGGCCGAAGCGCTGGCGCGCGGCGAAGAGACCCGCGCCGATGAGCTCTCGCAGAAGGCAGCAAAGAAGGCGCTCGAAGATTTCATCAGGGGCCTTGGCGGCCTCGACCCGGTGACGATGCGGAAACGGGGCGTCGCCTACCGGCGGGCCTATACCGCCGCGACCGCGGCCGCGCGGATCGAGCTCGAGGAGCGGCTCGGCCCTGCGGCCGCCGCGACCCTCCAGGGCGACTGGATCAGTTACGAGATGCTACGACCGGACCCGTCGGCCAGCGCGATAGACGCGCTGTGGTCGGCCGCGGGCGCACTCGCAACCACGATTGCGTCCGATCCCATGTACGCATTAACGCTCGCCCGGCGGCATGGCATTGCCGCCGATGGCACCGACATAGCGCCGCAGGGCGCCACCGGCAGTGCGCCGCAGGGCGCCACCGGCAGTGCGAACCTCTATCGCATCGGCACTGCGCCAGGTCCGCGGACGCCCGCCTCGCGGACTGTGCGATCGGCAGCGTCTGCCCTCGACCGCCTCGAGGCGGGCGTCCGGGAGTCGCTGGCCGCGCTCGCCCCGGCCGCCGCAAATATCGCGACCAGGTATGAGATGGACCTTGAAAAACTGGTGAAGTTGCAGCGGCGCCAAGAGCACTCGGCCCATCCAGAGATAGGGGTCGCTGATGAGCCTGCAAGCTTACAAGCCTGCAGACTTGTAAGCGCCGATGCGCGAACAGGCGCCGATGCGCGAACAGGCGCCGATGCGCGAACAGGCGCCGATGCGCAAACAGGCGCCGATGCGCAAACAGGCGCCGATGCGCAAACAAATGTCAGTACTGCCGATCTTGGAGTGATCATGCAGCTGCGGTCGCTATGGCTCCGGGCCGTCGGGGTGCAGCTGGTGCGCGCGCGAACGGCCGAGTTTACGGCGCACCTGGCGCGGCTTAAGCTGCGGCGCACTGGGGGCGCTGTGCCGGCGCGCCCCGCACGAGCCGAAGCAGTAGCTGCGGCGGCCGCCGCATACGTGCCGCATGGTAATATCACGATCTAAGCGGGTTGCTTCTGTATGTTTTTTGCCCGTAACTATTTTGATTGCCGGTTAAAGGTTTTCTCCTAATATACTTTGCAGTTCGAGACCACCGCTATCGGAATGTCGTGGTGCGATACTCTCATTGGCGCACTGATAGTCATGGTGATCTGGTGTCTCTACCAGCCCCAGCTTAATAACTATATGAATACGGGTATGATGCCCGTCGCTGCTGGTGGCAGCGAAATTGCTACTGCCATGGTAGAAGGCTATAAACCTAGTGACGACCATGCTCGTCGTGTTCAGAGTAAGAGATCAAAATCGGGATTCACATCGCGAAACCCGCCGCGCGAGCCTGATGACCCCTACACGAAGATCAACAAGTTCATCGACTATGCTCGCGGCATGCGCGCAAGCGACCTTGCGAACGGCAGTCTGCCGCCCTGGCAGGTGCCTGGCGCCCTAGAGCGCTACCACCAGTCGGGCGCGACCGTGCGCCCAGAAGATATCACTGCGGCCGACCAGGCACAGTGGTACAGCAGCCTGGAGAGCGGCAGCATCGGCCAGTACAACACCGAGCGCGCTTTCGATAGCAGTAACGACGCGGTGGGCTACCACGAGTCCTCGCCCATCGAGTACAACGATATGATTACGGCCACGGTGCTCGACCCCCGGGCCGTCGAGAACCATGCTAAGTGGGCCGAGTCGATGATCCCTTGGGCCGGCGTCTCGACCAGTCCAGACACGCTTGATGAGGTGCTAGAGGCGACGACCAACTTTACTGGATTGCGCCGCCCGCAACCGATCGCCCAGTACAACGCGCTGCAGGTCACCGAGCGCGACACCCAAACGTTCTTGGGCAACCACAAGTTCAACTTTCAAGGCTGATCAAGTGGCCAGGAGCAAACAGTTATTGTCAACATTTTTTGAGCTCGCTTGCAATTGTGGAGAATTGATTAGAGGCCCGCGCTTGTATAGGTTGCACGCCAATGCGGTCGGCCAAACGGCAGCGGACTGCAACCGATACCGTGGCAGTCGATATTGCGGCTGCATTGGTTGCCGCAACCAATGCAGCCGATGCAACCAATGTCGCAGCCGTTGCAGCTGATGCAGCAACCATCTGCCGTAGGGAGTTAACCCAGGCGCTGCGGCAGGAGATTGCCCCCAAAGTAAACATCATTCGTCGCAGGTCACACTGGAGCACTGCAGTTGCCAATTTCAGCCGGTTTACAGATAGTATCGCCACAGAGGTGGCGTCAAGCCGCATAGAGAGTGACGAGGCCGCTCTCTGGAAGATTTCCTGGTGCGCTAACGCAGCGGCATTAATGATGGGCGCAAACCTGCCGACAGATGGCGATAACACTCACTTAAAAGTGCTGCACGCGGCTGAGCGGTTAGCAATGGCGACCAAACGGCTCACAGGAGTGAGCAAATCGACTACGGAACTGAACTATGTGCTAGCCCTGATTGATGTTATTGTGCCGGCACTCGAACTCTACGAAACTTGCTGTTTCTTGCGCAGCAAAGTGGCGCTAAAGATGCTGCTGTGCAGTGCACTGCAGCAGTCGACACAGGGTGGCCCTGCCGACTGTCTGCTGATGGTGGTCCCAATCCTGCTGCCCAACCTCTGCGGCGCGCTCCGCTACCTATCAGAGGCACTGCCAAAAAAAATAGAATAGATCTCCTTACGCCTGCGAGGCGACCATACCCGCGTAGTTGAACACGACGATATAGGTATTTGCTGAAGGCGCGAACATCCCCGGCTGTACGCCCATATCGTTCAGTTGATACACGCGCAGTGTACTCTCGTTTTGCGCATCCTTGCGGAGCCCGCGCGCCCAGTAGTGGCCGCCGCCCAGCCCGCCCCAGTGTTCAACCTGGGCGACTACGCGGAACTCGTAGTCGCCGCCGGCGATCGCCGGGATCTGGAGCGCCGGCGGGAAGTAGCGCGGGCGGTGCGCGCCGCCGAACCCCTCGTAGAGGTTGAACATGCAGAACATGATCTCGGGGATCATCGCCAGCCGGTAGTGCCGCGCCGCAACCGTAGGCGTTTTGCAGACTGGGCAGCGGTAGTCGCGCAACTCCTGGTAGATGTTCTGGATCGCCTCCGAGAACTGAGCCGGCGTCGTCGGCGCGCGCTGGTCCATGTCGAACAGGTTGAAGTTCACGGCGTAGTCGGACATCGTCGACAGCTTGTTCTGGCAGGTGAGGCAGTGCACGGTGCAGAGATACCGGTGGATGAAGAGCTGGGTGACCGGGCTGTCATAGCTTGCGGGCACGCCCGGCGGCAGCGCGGCGGGGGCGCGCGGCGGCGCCATCATGTCCAGCAGGAGCACGAGCGCCTCCGATGCGCTCTCTTGGCCGCGCCCAAACGCGATCGTGGGGCTCCGCTCGTGCAGGTCGGCGATGAGCGCGTGCAGGACGGCAGTCGTGCCAGTGGCCGGCGGCATGCCCGCGCGATAGCTCTGGACGTATGCGAACATCGCGCGGCCTGTGCGGCTGTGCGCCAACAGCGTCTCGTTCGCGAGCACAGCCCGCGTAAATGCGGTGCAGCTTGCGAGCGCGGCTAGCGTGCTGTTCCAGTAGCAGGTTGCGCCTGTGTTCTGCTGCCCAAAGGCGGCAGGGGCCAGTGCTGGGTCGTAAGCGTCTAGTTGAGCCGCGCACATTATAAGAGTGCCCACCCTGGTCCAATTATTTGTTGGCAACTGAATCGGGTGTTGTTGAAGGGCCTCCTAAAGTGCTTGCGGCAGTGCTTGCTGAAGTGCTTGCCGCACTGTTTGCTCTCGCCAAATCAACAAGATCAAGCGAGAGCCCATACTGCGTTCCACCATCGGCGCTGCGCAGCATGTAGCGCCGTGGCGCCACCAAAACGCGCACGCGCTGGCCGCGGAGGTGTGCTGCCTCTGCGGCCCAGTGAACGCGGTAGCGCTTTGGCGCGACGATTGTGCAGACACCCCACGTGCCATCGCTATCCGGCCGGACTGATAGCTCGTACGGGCGGGCCACCGATCGTGACCCGCCCACGATCGTGTCGCAGGCGTGGCGCAGCTGCCACGCCGACGAGTCGCGCTGGCCGCCGGGGGCCTCATCAACAAGCAGCAGACGCAGCCGATCAAAATCATCACTCACTAATAGCGTGCCTGTAAGCTCCAGATTACCGGAGGGCACTGCCATAGTAGACGCGCACGATTACGTGCCTATACAACAGCTCTATAAATGTACAAAAAAATGTAGCGGCATATGGCGGCTTTTTTGTAATAACTAGACACGGTTTTCTAAATATGATTGACTACACGGTTATTTTACAAGTTTTAAACAAGTCTACAGAGAGAGCGCATCATCATAACGTCTAACACCCATCTTATCGGTTGAAGTATACACTTCATTGGGAGTGAAGGGATCGGCACCATACTCGGTGACGGAGGCAGCTACTGCCATGTGGGATGAACGGAGCACACTGCGGCTATGCGCGAGTTCGCGAGCCAGTTTCATGCGGACAATTCGCATCACGTTTGTGATGAAGAACATGTTTCGGACGAAACGAGTATTGAATCGCATGTTGCCAATAGCTTCTAGCCGTTGTTTTGTGGCAAGACCACCAGGAAGTTCAACCCGTTTGATTGACTGCCATGGTTCAGATCCACTGTTGGTTTCTGAACCTTCGTGATCCAACCAGGTCAACGTGACTTTGCGCCCGCCAAACTGTTGCGAAACGTTTTGTGGGATGGTGCCCTGGTTTCGACTCGAATTTCCTGTAGTCGCAGTACGAATAGAGTCCCTCAGCAAGAGCACCGTTACAGCCTCGAATGCAGCACCCACAATTGCAACTGGGTTGGCGCCGTCTGTCATAGCAATTGCAGCATTTGCACCAGCAACCGAAGAGGTACCAAACCCAACCCGGGCATTAGCTGCTTGGGAATCAGTTGCCGTTATTTGGATGTTAATTGCATTCATTGCCTGTCTGAAGTTCAATGCACGACCAATTAATCGTAGAGTATTGAGAACAGCGGGTGAAGCTGCATAAGCAGCATTACCGAGTTCGGCCACCGCAAGAACCCCAATATCAATCGGGTTGCGAGGAGCTGCAGCAGCTCCATTTTGCGCATTCAGTGCAAGATTCCGAAAGCCTAATAAGTATGCAGCACCGGCGCCGAGACCGCCAACGCCACCATCTGCAG
>Ga0114967_10004108_pt1 | contig 11801 bp, 9 predicted proteins | sample M_130628_MF_Meta_FD_92639 | JGI IMG/M metagenome (GOLD analysis project Ga0114967, IMG submission 92639) | Freshwater microbial communities from Lake Montjoie, Canada to study carbon cycling - M_130628_MF_MetaG | ecosystem: Environmental > Aquatic > Freshwater > Lake | place: Lake Montjoie... | reverse complement strand
CGGTGTTGGCAGGAGCGACAAAGTGCGAGCAGCTCGTTCCATCAGCAGACCGAAGATCTGCCCAGCGATAAAAACAGTGGCGACAAAGGCGATCTTCCAATCCCAATGAAGCGTGAAGCGGAGCCAGTAATAGACCATCGCCGCCGCGGTCAAGATCGCGCCGTGACCGAAGTTAAAAATCGCCGAGGTCTTAAAAGTCAGAACGAGCCCAGTGCCAGCGAGTCCGTAGATCATTCCTGTCACTAGACCGGTGACGATAAATGGAAGAAGATTCTGCACGCACAAACCCCTTAATGCCCAAAAAAGCGAGGGTCACTTTGGCGAGAATATCGCCAAAGTGACCCTCAACTAGATGTTCTTATGTTTATTTGCTAATCAGCTTGCTGCTGGGTTGCATTGATAGGCGAGTCCACCCAGTGGATTCTCCAAAACTCCAGCGGTCAATGAGTAGTTCCACCAACAGTTACGTGGAGGAGCAGTTTCACCCTCTGTCCAAGTGGTTGGTGAAACCAATCCGCCCAGTGTCTCGTCCTTGATGGTGAACATGTTGGCCAAGGCCTCAGCAGCAGTTGGCGCATCGCTCAACGTAGCGTTGGCTTTTGCGAACATTTGTAATGCTGCCCAGATACCAGTGGCTGTTGGGTTCTCGTAACCTTCTGGATCGACGCCTGCGTCTTCCATAACGGATCGATACTCAGCAACTGGTGCATCATCAACCCACCATGGGAAACCGTTCAAGGCCCCGACGAGATTGTCTGTGCCTTGCAGTAGGGCACCAGCAACCGAACCCTGGCTGACGCTGTAAGCACCCGTGTAACCCTGCTCGGTGCAGTTCGCCATGATCTTCGCAGCGGCGAATCCATCGACGCCCATGTTGATGAAGTCAACGCCAGCATCAATCCATGAGAGACATTCGGCTGTGTAATCAGCGGCACTTGAACTGATCAATGCCAAACCGATATCTGTCATTCCCAAAGTTGCGACAGTTGTTGCCCAAACTGGACCCGCAGCCGAGCATGAAGATGCTTCAGCACAGACTGCGAAAACAGTCTTTGTGGCACCAATTGATTTGGCCACAAAAGCTGGTCCGTCAACGACGGCGCCGAATGTTGCACTCAATGGGAAGGCATTAGGCAATGCGCAAGCCAAACCATTGCTGGCATCAGGTGTGCAGTCCATGGCGAAAGCCTCAATGTGCCCACCCCAGATTGAGGGGTCGTAACCAAGTCCCATCACTGGGATACCGGTTGCGCCGAGACTTGCTGACATTGATGCCTCAGTGAATGGGTCATCTAGCAACCACAAGACTGGATTCTTCGGAATGGCCTCGTCGATAATTGTTTGGCTTTTGGCTGGGTCACCAGCGGTGTCTTGAATGTCAACTTCAACTGGGTGGCCACCAAGGCCACCATTGGCGTTGGTCCAATCGGCCCATGCCTGAATGCCTGACGGGATGAACGGTCCGCTTCCGGCACCGGCGCCTGTGACATTGATGAACGCTACGACCAAAACGGGCGAAGCAGTTGGTGCGTCGGTACTCGGCGCTTCAGTAACTGGTGCCTCGGTGCTGGGGACATCTGCGCCCTCATCACTGCTACCGCAGGCTGCCAAGGTGAAGGCGGCGGCGACGGCCAAAGCTCCAAGGCGGCGAAATTTATTGGTTGTCTTCATGAATCCCCCATTTTTCAACGCCGATTGTTCGGCTTTGCTGTGACTACGGTAACATGAAACGAAGTAAAGTAAAACCAACATTTGGAGGAATATTGTGGAATTCGGAATTTTTCTCAATGGCTATATACCCGGCCCAGCGGCCCATGATTCGCAGTGTGAGCACGATGAGTTACTAGAGCAGGCCAAGTACGCCGTTTTCGCGGATAAGCACAACTGGAAGTATGTGTGGTTCGGCGAGCATCACGGTCTCGTGGAGTACAGCCATATGTCAGCTCCCGAGGTTGTCATGGGGTGGGTGGCAGGTCAGACCGACTACATCCACTTATGTTCTGGAATTACCAGTTTGCCAACTTTGAAAGAACACCCGGCGCGCATCGCTGAGCGTGCCGCCATGCTTGATCACATGACCAATCGTCGCTTTGAATTCGGCACCGGTCGCGGCGCTGGAAGCCACGAGTTGAAGATGTTCAACGTCATGGACACCGACATCACAAAGTCAATGTGGGATGAAGTGATTCGCGAAATTCCGCGGATGTGGGAACAAAAAGATTACGACTTTCACGGCGAGCACTTCACGGTGCCGACACCCCATAATGTTTTGCCAAAACCATACGGTCAAGGACATCCACCCATCTGGGTGGCTTGCGGCAACCCCGGCACGTTCACAAAGGCTGGAGAAATGGGTATTGGTGCTATTGCCTTTAACTTCGAGCCGATCTACGCCTTGCAAGGACGAATTGACGCCTACAAAGAAGCGATTCAATCCCCCATCGATCAAGTTGGACAATTTCGCAATAACAACATCATGATGACGAACACCATCGTGTGTCTCAGCGATCGCGAGCGCGCTCGCGAAGTTGCCAAGCGCCAAGGATTTGGTTATCTGGTGAGTTTGGTGAATCTCTATCACGACACCATGTCACGTGATCCCAACGCTGCCGTCTGGCCAACACCAGCGGCACCACCCGAGTTCCACATGGATGATGAAATGTTGGACATGTTGATTGAATCTGGACTGCTGATGGTGGGTACGCCAGATGATGTCAGTGAGCAATTGACACAGTACGAAAAAGTCGGCTGTGATCAGTTGGTGTTCGGATTGCCGATTGAACAGATGCATCCTGAAGAGGTGTATGAAATGTTGGAAATATTTGGCGACAAAGTGATCCCCGATCATGACCCAGACCGCATCCATTCAACTGACCGTCACCGCGCAACAGCGAAGCCAAAGTTCCCGATGTTCCAGTATCCAGTGCCTGAATTTGACATTCCGGTGTTGCCACCAGGTGCCCGCATCGGCAAATAGGGCAACGCTATTTGATCGCCGTCGGGGCGATAGGTCCTCCCACTGAACGAGTCAATGGAAGTGGGCTGGCTGACAACAGAAAATCGTATTGACCATCTGATGCACAGTCGGCGGCTAATTCATCGAGAACCCAGTTCTGTCCTTGGATGAGTCCCATATCGCGCAAGTGGATCATATGTACGGGCAACAAAACATTTGGATCTTCGCAGGGCCAGCATTCAAAAGCCATTGTGTCGGTAGCGATGGCCGCGATGTCAGAATCTCTTGCCCACTGAATTGACTTCGTCGAGAGTCCAGGATGTTCCATGCTGTACCGCACTTTGTTCCCAGAAGTTAGGTGATACTGATGGCCAGTGCGAACACAGGCGATGTCGCCAGGCGCCATTGTGATTCCACCGAGAGCGCAGGCGGCCTCCAGATCATCACCGGTGATTGGATATCCACCGGGGAGAAAATCCACTCCATGCACTCGGGCTACATCAAGCAGAACTCCGCGAGAAACAATGGGGCCAAAAGTTTCAACGCCATGTTGATGACTTCCATTTTCATCGATGGTTGAGTCCGAGACTCCGTTGTATAAAAGACCTTCGTATCCGACGTGGGCGAGTGTGTCCCAGTGCGTGGAGCACTGAACGCCCATGGTCACCGAGTCGTCACTCGTGCAGAAATTTGTCGGGTCCCCTGTGTATGGCACATTGATCATGTGCATCGCACGCCGTGGATTGTCGCGTCCAGGAACTTCACCATTTTGAATGCCATTTTCATCGTATGGAAGTGAGAGTAAAAAGGTTCGGCCTTGACGTGCCGCCGCGAGTCCACGACGAACAGCATTGTTGTCGATGAGGTTGAGTGTTCCGCGGCGATCATCTGCGCCCCAACGTCCCCAGTTAGAGACTCGGGCGGAAAGTTCTTGGAGGTGTGGAGGTAGGGACATCAGGGGGCGCCTTTCATGACGTAGTTATGTGGTTCTCTAGCATCGCAGACTGTGCCGATTGACTGTGTTGGCTAACTGTGTGTGAGGGTGACTGAAGGTGTATTTTTTCATTGCTCGGCGACCGTCTTTGGTGTGACTAGGGTAACATAGGTAGCGTAAAGTAAAGCCAACATTTGGTGGTCTAGGACTGGGATCGGTGCAATGAAATTCTCACTCATTTTTGAGGGTCAAATGAATGATGCTTCGCCGTCCAATGAGCAAAAGGTTCTGCGCGACTGTGTTGATCAGGCAGTTTTCGCTGAGGAGATGGGCTTTGACGCAATTTGGGCTGTCGAACATCACGCCCTGACCTGGTACGCCCATATGAGCGCACCAGAGATTTTTCTTTCTTTCGTGGCCGCCAAAACCAGTCGGATTCGCCTCGGTCACGGTTGCGTCTTGATGCCATTTGGCTTCAATCACCCCATTCGTGTGGCTGAGCGAGTGGCGATGCTCGATGTTTTATCCAACGGTCGTCTTGATGTGGGTGCCGGTCGTGGCGCCACGCAACAAGAAATGGGTATGTTCGGCGTACAAGCTCAGGACACCTACCCGCAAGTTGAAGAGACCTTGCGTATTCTCAGCCAGATTTGGCGAGAGGAACGTTTTGAATGGTCAAGCGATCTGATGACGATTCCAAATCGTCCGGTTCACCCCCATCCCGTTCAGACACCACACCCACCGATGTTCATGGCCTGCACAAAGCGCGACACTGTCAAACTGGCAGCCGAATTGGGTATCGGAGCCTTGGTGATGGGCTTTGGTGGTCCATCAGAGGTCGCTGAACTGCGTGGCATTTATGACCAAGCCATCGCTACCCGTAGCAGCGATCGCTTCGTCAGTGATCACGCCAATAATCATTTGTCGGCGCTATGTCCGAGCGTGGTTCTCGATGATGCTGATGAGGCGTTGCGGATCGGAACTCGCGGTCAGAGATTTTTTGCTGAATCTATTCACCATTGGTACGGCACAGGTTTGCCACCAGCTTTAGATGTTGACGCCGGCGACGATGTGGCGGCAATGGCTGCCGACGCCAAGCATGTGGTGGCGCGACTCTCAGAAATGAATATTCCAGCATCGCCTTCAGCAACAACTATTTATGAAGTTCCTCAGCATGCCTATGGTGATCGTCACCAAGCCATTCGTTACGCGCGCGAGTTGATTGCTGCTGGGGCTGATGAGATTATGGTGATTTGCCAGTTAGGCACCGTCTCGCATGAAGTTTCCATGGAGACGATTCGCCAGTGGGGCGAATATGTCATTCCTGTGATTCGTGCCGAGCAAGAAAATTTAGTGTCCGCCAGAAACTAATTGTAAAAAAAGATGGAGAACCCAAAATGAACATGTTGCGCTTTGACCTACGACTACCAGATTTTTCAACCGTGACCCGCGCCGATCAGTATCACGCCTGTCTTGACATGTGCCGTTGGGCGGATCGAGTGGGTATGTCAGGCGTCATTCTCAGTGAGCATCATGGTGCTCCCGACGGATATCTCCCCTCGCCAATGATCATGGCTTCGGCCATCGCTGCCACGACAACACGTCTGCCCATTTCTATTTCGGCGTTGTTGCTGCCGATGCACGACCCGGTACGTCTCGCCGAGCAAATCGTTGTTGCCGATCATGTGGCACGTGGTCGCATCATGCTCATTCTTGGCACTGGTTATCGTCAAGAAGAATTTGACATGATGGATATGAAATTCAGCGATCGCTTGGAAGTTCTTGAGCATCACGTAGCCGCACTGAAAAAATTGTTCACTGGTGAACATGTGGACATTGATGGTCGCAGATTGCGAGTCACCCCCGCTCCATTTTCGCCAGGCGGTCCGATGATGATGTTGGGTGGTTCTGGTGAGAAGGCAGCACGTTTGGCTGCCCGTCTCGGAATCGGATTCGCTGCAGCAGATAGCAACCCGATGATTGCCGATTGGTATAACGACGAGTGCGCCAAGTTGGGTTTTGCTGGCGGCTTTGTGGTTGTGCCGGAAAAACTTGGATTTATTCATGTCTCTGACGATCCCGAAAGAGATTGGGACATTATTGGTCGTCACGCACTGTGGGATGCACAGAGTTACGCCGCGTGGCAACGCCCTCGTCAGTCGTCAGCCGTGACCGTCAAGGGCGCGTTGACGATTGATGACATTCGCCAAAGTGGCGTGTATCGCGTGCTCACTGTGGACGAGGCAATTGTGCTGGCTAAATCGGGTCGACTTCTTCTTCATCCATTAATGGGTGGGATGACGCCAGAGTTCGCTTGGGAAAGCTTGGAGCGCATTGAGCATCGTGTCTTAACTGCGGTGTAATAATTTTCAGGAACGATTGGAAAAAACAAAACAACGTTCTGCCATAGTGCCTAATGCATAACTCTCATAACCCATGCCAGTATCTGCATACAGATGTCGGCATCGCTCACTCCACTCAAGCGCATCTGGACTAGAAATGCGATGCACGACTTGCATCACGCCACCTTCATATACCCGATACTGTGCCCACGTTCCTGGAAAGTCTTTGACACAACCAACCTCAATTGTCGGAACTCCACAAGCCATTGAACGAACTCGATGGCGATGCGTGTGCCCAGCGGTGTAGCCAATGATGTTGCGATGTTTGGCGACAACATCATTGAGGGCATCGCTGCTGTCGGGATTGATGCCGAAATAATTCTCATTGCGCCGAGTTCCGCCAGCGGGATCTGGAGTCCATTGCTGATGATGTCCCATGACTAACACTGCTAGGTCAGTGGAGGCCGCTCGTTCAGATAGCCAAGCAAGTTGTCCAGTAGCGATATCCCCAGTTGTTTCTGTGGGAATGGCGGTATCCATTAACGCCACGCACATTCCTGGCATCTCAATCCATAAATCTTCGTCATATAAATGTTGGCCGAGATATGCATCGTGGTTACCGCGAATGACGCGCAGTTTGTCTGCAAAATGACTCACGTAACAATCACGAAAAGCATCAAACTCAATATCTGACCCTGCATGGGTGAGGTCACCTTTAACAATCACATAAGCAGGATGCGTAGCAAGGATTTCTGCACATGCTCCCCGATTCATGATTTCGGGGTAAGGCATGTCGCCAGGGCGAGAACGTTGAATCGGCCCGCGTCGATTATCGCCAAGCACACCACAGTCAACTTCGCCGAAATGCACATCATTGACGGTGGCAAAGGTACTGAGTAACTCACCCTCGGGACGGGCAAGCGTTGTTGCTGTCAATCCGTGAAAGGTGTATTGCGTTTCCGGCTGTAGGTCTTCGTAACGATAGACATCGCAGCCATCGTGGAGAACTATCAACTCATCGCTGACAGTGGTGATCTCCATACAAAGGTTCCTCTAAGGGCGATCTCTGCGAGCCACACTGGGACGAGCCCACCAACGACCACTGAAGCGCCACGCATTTTGTCGAGCAACAATTGGGTCTTGCCCAACGACTGGCCTTGGCCACATTGCTTCAATTGCAGCGGCGATGATAACGGCCTCTTCAATAGTCGGCGTTGGAGTGACTTGATGGCTCATAGTGGCATGTTGCCGTGCTTGCGTCGAGGCAACTCTTCGCGCTTGGTTCGGAGCATTCGAAATCCAGCCACAATTTTCTGACGAGTCTCCGCTGGATCAATGACATCATCGATGTATCCGCGTTCGGCAGCCGCATATGGATTGGCATACTTCTCGGTGTATTCGTTCACAAGTTCAGCACGACGAGCAACTGGGTCAGCAGCCTGCTGAAGTTCACGGCGGTAGACAATTTCCACGGCACCGTTCGGCCCCATCACCGCGAGTTCGGCAGTCGGCCAGGCGTATGCCAAGTCAGAACCGATGGACTTGGAATCCATGACGACGTATGCTCCGCCGTAAGCCTTACGGGTGATGATCTGAATTCGCGGCACAGTTGCTTCGCAATATGCATAGAGCAACTTTGCACCGTGCCGAATGATGCCGCCGTATTCTTGATCGACACCTGGCAAGAAACCGGGCACGTCAACCATTGTCAGAAGCGGAATATTGAACGCATCGCAGGTTCGTACAAAGCGGGCAGCCTTCTCGGCACTTTCAATGTCGAGGACACCAGCGAGGAACAGTGGTTGGTTGCCAACGACGCCGACAGAGTGTCCATCAATGCGCACAAAACCACAGATGATGCTCTTCGCCCAATGTGGGAAGTATTCAAAAAATTCACCATCATCGACGATAGATGCAATGACTTTTTTCATGTCGTACGGTTGGTTGGCCGACACGGGAAGAATGTCGCGCAATTCAGGACACAAACGATCGGGATCATCACCAGTATCAATCGTTGGTGGCTCTTCCATATTGTTTTGCGGCATGAACGACATCAAAAATCGGACATCATCAAGACATGATTTTTCATCTTGGGAAACAAAAGTTGCTACGCCGCTCTTACTGGCGTGGCTCATCGCCCCACCGAGTTCTTCAAGAGTCACATCTTCACCAGTCACGGTTTTGACAACATCAGGTCCCGTAATAAACATGTGGCTGCTCTCGCGCACCATGAAGATGAAGTCGGTCATGGCAGGTGAGTACACCGCGCCACCAGCACATGGTCCAAGAATCACGGAGATCTGTGGGATAACACCGCTTGACTGCACATTGCGGTAGAAGATTCCGCCATAACTCGCGAGTGAAACGACACCTTCTTGAATTCGCGCTCCAGCTCCGTCATTGAGACCAATGACAGGCGCACCAACACGCAACGCCATGTCCATCAGTTTGTGGATTTTTTCAGCGAACACTTCGCCAAGGGCCCCACCAAAAACGGTGAAGTCTTGCGAGAAAACGAAAACTTTTCGACCGTCGATGGTCCCCCAACCGGTGACAACACCGTCCGTGTAAGGGTGCTCTTCTAGTCCTGCTGCTTGTGCTCGGTGACGCGCCAGCATGTCAAGTTCTTGGAATGAACCTGGATCAAGTAAGTAGTCCAGTCGTTCACGTGCCAGCATCTTGCCTTTTTCGTGCTGGCGCTCAATGGATCGCTGGGCCCCTGGTTGAAGTGCCTGCTCTTTACGCTGCAGAAGATCGGCGAGTTTGTCGTGCATTGGGTTACTACTAGTCACGCTGTTAACGATACTCGGCGCGACCTCAGGGAGTTGTGGTTACGACAGTTGCGGTGACTGGTTGGACACCGCTCGCCGAGGGAACAGTCGTTTCTCCCAGTGGAACGACCACTGTGGCGGGAGAACTGGCTCCCCCAGCAATAGTCGATGTTGTGGCATTCACATCTTCATTGACTGGTGCCTCGGAGGTATTTGCCAAAATGGACACTGTGTAAGTCACCGAGGGCAAGGGTCCATCAGGCCCGTTGCCGGTCACGATGATCGTCCAGAGACCAGGGGTATTGAGAGGTACACCTTCACTGAACGGCAACTTTGCCGAGCCAGCGCCATCAATAGGGACATTGAGCGTCACGCTGGCGACATTATTTGTGGGGGGATTGAATTGCACCGTGAGATCGGTCAAGCCACTGCCAGGGGAATAGACATCAATTCGCACGGCGTTTCTACCCACAAGGGCGGGAGTCATATGCAGTTGCACATCGAATCCCCCACCTGAACGATCACTGACAAAGGCGTAATTGGTTCGATCAGATCCCAGTGGTGGCGCCTTATCAGGCAAGGTCGCTACAGACCATGAAGTCAACGCAAGAACAAAGACACCGAATGCCGCTTCGGTGAGAACAAAGCGGCGCAGTTTTGCTGCGGTACGCCCATCAAGTTGGCGCTTTTTCGCGAGACCTCGAGAAATGAACTGTCGCGTTGCACCACCGATGTACACCATCGCGACGACGCCGAAGACCTTCAAAATCACTAAGCGTCCGTGTCGACTTGTGAGGATTGCACCACCATCGAGTTGATACAGATGCACCACACCCGAAATGACGGTGACTGAAATAATCAACAATGAGCGCCGAGAGAAATGTCTGATGGCTGTCATCAGGTCATCACCACCGGGGGCAATCAGTACTGTTTGGGCGAGGAAAATAAGCCCACCAAACCACAGCGCGATGGACAGGTTGTGCACTAATGAAGCTGCAGTTCCAAGGATTGAAAAATCAAGGCTGGCGCGAGTGAAGGCGAAAGTTGCCATGGCGGCGCCCGAGAGTCCCAACGAAAGATTCTTTGATTGAGGATCAACGAGACGATCAGGGTGAAAGGCAAAGATGAGACATCCCATCACTAAGAACAAACGCGCCAACACGGCCAAGCCGCTGGCTTCTTTAAATAAATCACCCCATGAAATCAACGGCACCAAGGTCTGGGCAATGGACTTGCCTGATGTGAGTGAAGCTTGCAGGGCCACGACGACGTAACTGCTGACCAACGCCACTGACCACGTGATTTTGAAATAGCGATGTGTGGCTGAATCATCAAATCCTTCGGGCCATATCCAAACGATCAGCGCCGCTCCGCCAAATAAGGCGGCCAAGGCGGCGTAGGCGATCATTCGGAATAGACCGAGAGGTCCACTTACAGGAGGGGCATCGACGGGTCCTTCGGTGCTATCGGCAGCGCTGGTATCGCCTGGGTCCACGCTTGAGGGGTCAAGAACTTCAAATGAGAAGCCACCGGTGGCCACATTGCCGTCCGCCTGGGGGACCGAGTATGAAACGTTGCATGTCCCGATCGGCAGGGCGGCGGTGAGGGGGGCAATCAGCGAAACGCCGTCTGCACCCACCGTCACGACACCGATTGGTGCTGGTTGCCCATTACATACTGCCTGCATAAAGGCATTATTTGGGACTGCGGCGCTAAAAACGGCGACGATTTGGACGGGAGATGCAATGACCTCCTCGCCGTCGGCAGGGGTTGAGGAAACCAAGGTTGTTTCAGCGTGGGCGGGACTGGCACCCATGAAGAACAGTGAACTGAGGGCGACGAAGGCCCCCAAAATGCCAGCGCGGGCCGTCCTGCGGCGACGGATTTCAGTTGGGGTGCAGGCGAGTGACGACATGACTACTTCTAAAGATAGTTCGCCGTGACCCACGGAATATGGGCACTCCTCGTATCGGGGCACGAGGTCCTACACCTCACCACTACAGTTTCAAGTCATGGCCGTGCAATCTCTCTACCGTCGATATCGGCCTCAGCGCTTCAGTGAACTCAAAGGCCAAGAACATGTGGTTCGCGCCCTCAAGAACGCGGTGATCAATTCGCGCGAGGGGCACGCTTATTTATTCTCTGGGCCACGTGGAACCGGCAAGACCACAACCGCTCGCATTCTGGCAAAAGTTCTCAACTGTGAAAATCCCATTGAGGGCGAACCATGTTGTGAATGTGGTTCATGTCTTGCGGTTCAACAGGGAAATAGTTTTGACGTGATTGAACTTGACGCTGCGAGTAATAACAGCGTTGACGATATTCGCGACATCATTGCTGCCGCATCTCTTGGCTCACCGGGACGGCACAAGGTGTACATCCTTGACGAAGTGCACATGCTCTCAAAAAATGCCTCAGCAGCACTGTTAAAAACTCTTGAAGAACCGCCATCGCATGTTGTCTTTGTTTTAGCAACGACGGACCCAGAAAAAGTTGCCGAGACAATTCGTAGTCGTACACAACATTTACAGTTTCATCTTTTACCGATTGATGAATTAGAAGCCCACGTTCGTTGGGTAGTTGCTGACGCCGGAATAGAAATTAGCGATGAGGCAATTTATGCCGTGTTGCGTCACGGTGCTGGTTCGGCACGTGACACATTGTCGGCATTAGAACTTTCGGCGGCCACCGGCGGAATGCTTGATGAAGTCACTCCCGTTGATGAGTTCGTTGAGGCATTCATACAATTTGATGCCGGACGTTTGCTGGCAGCTGTTGCTCATACGGTGAACTTCGGT